>JACCDO010293247.1_pt1 | contig 23570 bp, 23 predicted proteins | sample 7446101 | NCBI WGS metagenome assembly JACCDO01 (sample SAMN15323440, study PRJNA562643) | freshwater metagenome | isolation source: river surface water | place: USA:Blue River Watershed | collected 2017-08-16
GCGTAGAAGGGGAAGTACTCTACCCAGGGGAGTATGCGGTGACCTCGTCCAACGAACGTATTTCCGATCTTTTAGATCGGGCTGGGGGCTTTACCCGATTTGCTTATCCCAAAGGAGCTACGCTGATCCGTCGCAATGAGTACTTCCAGCCGCCTACCGAATCCCAGCAGCAGCAACAAGTCCTGGAGTCGGTGAAGAACAACTTGCCGCTTGATAGCCTTAGCCGAAGTGAGCTCAATAAACAGCTGGAAACGCGAATTCAAAAAGAAATAGCAGATAAAGCCAAGGCCAAAGCCGCCAATCCCGAGGTGCTGCAGGTGGATCTGTACAAAAAACAAACCCTCCAAACCCTATCAGAACGTGACTCGGTGGAGATTGAAGTAGAGGTCAAGACCACCGAAATGATTGGAATCGATTTGGAGGCCATCTTGAAAAATCCAAAAGGCAAGGAGGACTTGATCCTATTTGAGGGAGATGTGCTCTCCATCCCGAAAGAGCTGCAAACCGTTCGCATGCGAGGAGAGCTGCTTTTTCCTACTTCCACGCGCTATGAACAGGGGACAGGATTTAGTAAGTACATTTCCAAAGCAGGAGGCTTTACCGACCGTTCCCGCAAAAGCCGTTCCTACGTAGTTTATGCTAATGGAGACGTGAAGCGGACCACCAAATTGCTCTTCTTTCCCCTCTACCCACGGGTAGAACCTGGAGCCGAAATCATTGTACCCAAAAAGCCTGAACGCCAAGGCATGACTGCACAGGGCTGGATCGGGATTGGGACTAGCTTAGCGACGCTGGGGCTTTTGATTAATCAGCTTATACCGGCGAACTAAATTAACTAGCTGGACTTTGGTTAACTGTTTAATTGGTTAACTGGTGAATACTAGAGTTAAAATTTAATTCAGAGCTGAAACCTTAAACTGAATTTATTTTGGTTAACTGGTTATTTGTTTAATTGGTTAATTGATGTTTCAAGGAGAAACATTCAATTTTTAGACAATTTCTAAAGTTGTCCTAGATTCTCTCAAATAAACAGTTAACCAATCAAACGATTAAACAAGAAAATCAACTTTTTAAACTAACTTTTTATGTACCACACCTATTCTTTTGAAAACTTAGAAGTATATAAGTTAGCGAGAAGCCTTAGAGTAGAAATTCGAACTTTGACAAAAGATTATCCTCGGGAAGAACGCTACGAATTAACCAATCAATTACGAAGGGCAGCTGATCGAATATCAACCAACATTGCAGAAGGTTCAGGAAGGTCTTCCAATTTTGATCAGGCTCATTTTACCAATATCTCCTTTGCAAGTGCTCTTGAAGTGATTGATCATTTGAATGCTTCCTTAGACTTAGCTTACATTTCAAAAGAGACCTATAATTTGACTTGAATTAAGATGGACGAAGTGATCAACAAACTGAATTCATTGTATAAGTTTCAGATTAGGAATGTTGCGACGCTGAAAAATAAAGTTAAAGGGGGGTAATTGTTTAACTGTTTAATCGGCTGATTTTTGTTTAACTGTTTAATTGTTTAACTGATTAAGGACAGAGTAAAAATTCAAGATTAAATTAATGATTAAAACTGTCGAAGATTTTAAACTCAGTTAAACAGTTAATCGATTAACCAATTAATCATAATCCCTCTTTAAGAGTCAAAAAATATTAATAGCATGTCAGAAACTCCACTAAACCAGGACCAAAACTCGGACGAAATAGATCTTAAAGATCTAATCATCCCAATTTGGAGATCCCGCAAGCAAATCCTCACCACCGCGATCATTTTCGCGATTATTGGTGGGATTATCGGTTTTTTGACGCCTGCTACCTATACCGCAAGCAGTACTTTTTTGCCGCAGACGGCCCAGGCAGGAGGAGGATTATCCGGGAGCTTGGGGGGATTGGCTTCACTTGCGGGGATTAATTTGAATGCCCCTTTGGCTGGAAATGAAATACCTCCTAGTATGTATGCGACCGTTTTAGGTTCGCAGCCATTTAAACAGCGAATTTTGGACGCTAAAATAGAAGTGAATGGGGACTCGATAAGTTATAGAGATTACCTCACCAATCAACCAAAAACAATCCTAGGTTTAGTAGGTGAGTATACTATAGGCCTTCCAGGCAAATTAATGGATGCAATCAAATCATCTGAAGGTAATGCGAATGAACTCGGGGGCAAGGGGCTAATTCCAATTACAGATGAGGAATTTGAACTTCAAAATTCTTTGTCAAGTAAAGTTAGCATTGCCAATGATAAAAAGGAAGGGGTGGTATCCTTAACTGTTATAGAAAGCGACCCTTTGGTCGCAGCTCAGGTTGCCCAAGTTACTGAATCAGTCCTTCAAGACTGGATTATTGAGCACAAGATCAAAAATGCGAAAGCACAGTACGACTTTATAGAAAAGCAGTTTGAAGCCAAACAAAAAGAATTCTTTTCCATCCAAGACCAATTGGCAGGCTATATGGATCGGAATCAAAATGTGCTTTCGGCAACCTATCTTACCCGATTGGAGCGATTGCAAGCTGAATTTGATTTGGTGAATACGGTCTACTCCGAATTGGCTAAGCAAAAGGAGCAGGCAGCCATTCAATTGAGTAAAGACACGCCTACCTTTTCAATTTTGGATCCAGTTAAAGTGCCTAAGGAGAAAACAGGTCCCAAAAAATCACTTTATGTTTTAGGTGCATTTTTTATAGGTTTGATTGGAGGTGCTGGTTGGGCTTTTGCACGTAATCCTATTCAAGATTTTTTGAATGGATTAAAAGAAACTCCGCAGAACTAACTCCAATGCAGAAGATCATCATTGTTTCCGGTTATTTTAACCCTATCCACAAGGGACACTTGGAATATTTCATTAACGCCAAGGCTCAAGGTGATTTACTTTTTGTGATTGTCAACTCCGACCACCAGCGCGCACTTAAAGGTTCCAAAGAATTTCAAAAAGAAGACGAGCGCCTATTCATTGTGCAGCATATCAAGGAAGTGGACCAGGCTTTTTTATCAATTGATCAAGACCGCACCGTATGTAAAACTTTAGAATACTTGCATCAGAATTTTGGAAGTGAATTTAGACTAGCCTTTGCCAATGGAGGAGACCAAACGAATCAATCTATACCTGAAACTCCCATTTGTCAAGATTTAGGGATTGAATTGATTGATGGATTGGGTGATAAAATTCAATCGAGCTCTTGGTTGTTAAAGAAATAAAATTGATAAGTGTGGTCCATTCGGCCAAATCCTATTCGTAGATATAGGTAAATCACTAAATCGTTCATTTTCAGCGTTAAATAGTTTTATTTGAAATATTCGACTAACGCAGATCATCAAAAATAGTACTTTTGGTGCGCAGTTTGGTGCGCAAAAAATTAATAAATCTTTATGAGTAAGAAAGCTATAATTGTAAGTGGTTATTTTAATCCAATACATAAAGGGCATATTGAATATTTTAAAAATGCCAAAGCAAACGGGGAACATTTGATAGTTATTGTAAATAGTGACTATCAAAGAGCATTAAAAGGATCCAAAGAATTTCAAAACCAAGACGAAAGAGTTTTTATAGTTTCCAATATCAAAAGTGTAGATCAAGTATTTTTGTCAATTGACCAAGACAGAACAGTTTGTGAAACAATAAGGCTAATCCATCAACAATTATATAAAGATTTTAAATTAGCATTCGCAAATGGTGGCGATCAAAATAATAATTCAATTCCAGAAGTACCTGTTTGTCAAGAATTAGGAATCGAATTGATTGACGGATTAGGGGATAAAATTCAATCTTCAAGTTGGTTATTAAATAAACAATAAATTAAAAAAAATATTGTGAAAAAAGCAATTATTACAGGTATTACAGGTCAGGATGGTGCATATTTGGCAGAGTTTTTGTTAAATAAAGGTTACGAGGTTCATGGAATAAAAAGACGATCTTCCCTATTTAATACACAAAGGATTGATCATATTTATGAGGATCCTCATACACCACACAGACACCTTCACTTACATTATGGGGACTTAACGGATAGCACTAATTTAATTCGTATTATTCAAGAAGTACAACCGGATGAAATTTACAACTTGGCAGCAATGAGCCATGTTCATGTAAGTTTTGAAGAGCCGGAGTATACAGCAAATGCAGACGGTATTGGTACACTCAGAATTTTAGAAGCAGTTCGTCTATTGGGCCTTACTAAGAAAACTAAAATATACCAAGCTTCAACTTCTGAATTGTATGGTTTAGTTCAAGCTGTTCCACAATCCGAAACAACACCTTTTTATCCACGTTCTCCCTATGCAGTAGCCAAATTATATGCATATTGGATAACTGTTAACTATAGAGAAGCATACAATATGTATGCTTGTAATGGTATATTGTTTAATCACGAGTCGCCACAAAGAGGCGAAACTTTTGTTACAAGAAAAATCACAAGAGCAACTGCTAAAATTGCCCTGGGAATAGAGAATTGCCTTTATTTAGGGAATTTAGATGCTAAAAGAGACTGGGGACATGCGAAGGATTACATAGAAGGTATGTATTTGATTTTACAACAAGAAAAACCGGAAGACTTTGTTTTAGCAACAGGTATTACTACAACAATTCGAGATTTTGTTAAAATGAGTTTTGCTGAAATCGGAATTGAATTGGGGTTTAGAGGAAAAGAGGAAACAGAAGAGGGTTATATCATAAAAAATAATAGCGAGTTCGAATTAGAAGAAAATAAAGTCGTAGTTAAAGTTGATCCAAAATATTTTAGACCAACTGAAGTTGATTTATTAATAGGAGATCCTACAAAGGCAATGACTAAAATAGGCTGGAAACCAAAATACAACTTAGAAGCACTAGTTAAAGAAATGGTAGCTAGCGATCTTTCTTTATTTAAGAAAGAATTATATATAAAAAAAAGTGGATTATTAGCATGAAACAAACTGCTAAAATATACATAGCTGGACATAGAGGCATGGTTGGTTCTGGTATAGAGCGTAAACTAAGAAAGGAGGGCTATAATAATATCGTTACGAGAACATCTGCTGAATTAGATTTAAGAAATCAGCAAGCAGTGAATGAGTTCTTTGAAAAAGAAAAACCTGCTTATGTAATACTAGCTGCAGCAAAAGTTGGAGGTATACATGCTAATAATACATACAGAGCTGAATTTATTTATGATAATTTAATGATTGAGGCGAACATAATACATGCTGCTTATTTAAAAAAGGTTACAAAGTTGTTGTTTTTGGGCTCCTCTTGTATATATCCAAAAATGGCTCCACAACCTTTGAAGGAAGAATACTTGTTGAGTGGATACCTTGAACCAACAAATCAACCCTATGCCATTGCAAAAATTGCAGGTATTGAGCTTTGTGATTCTTATAGAGCTCAGTACGGTTGTAATTTTATCTCAGCGATGCCTACAAACTTGTATGGAACAAATGATAACTATCATCCTGAAAATTCACATGTACTGCCTGCATTGATTAGAAGAATTGTTTTGGCAAAAAAAAACAATGATCCAACCGTCACTATTTGGGGTTCTGGAACACCAAGAAGAGAGTTTCTACATGTTGATGACTTAGCTAATGCTTGTTATTTCTTACTACAGAATTATAACGAACAAGGTTTGGTGAATATTGGTTGTGGCATTGATGTTTCAATAAAAGAATTAGCTGAGTTAATTGTTTCAGAAATTAGATATGAAGGGCAAATTCTTTTTGATACAACAAAGCCCGATGGAACGCCAAGGAAGTTAATGGATACTTCAAAAATTAATAAATTAGGATGGAAGTCAGAAATAAACTTGACTGATGGAATTCGAAAAACAATAAAAGAATATAAAAATTTACAGATATGAAAATAACGTTAGCCATTACAATTTACAATAAAGAAAAATGGGTTAAATCTATATTAGAAAGTTGGATTCAAAATGTTTCGAACAAAGAAAAGCTTGAAGTAGTTATAGTATTTGATGATTTAAAAGATGGTTCTGAGAAAGTTGCAAGGCAATATCTTGAAGAAGTTAATGTTGCTTACAAATTCTTATATGCTGATGATCGACACGAAATTTTTTGCAATAACTTGGCATTAGAAAATGCAACAGGAGATTATATTATTTTTATTCAAGACGATAATTGGATATATGATAAGAATTGGGATTTAGTTTTAGAACATGTTATCAATAATACTGAAAAATTAGGCGGAATTGCACTTTTAGCTGGTGCAAAAATATTGCCTTTTTCTTTTAAAGAGGATATCGTGAAGTATTTTTATAAAACTGTTAAGTTCAACATAAAAAGTATACTTACTTTAAGAAAAAGTTTTGTTTGGCCAAGCTTTGGGTTTAATTACAAAAGAATTGAATCAGATAGGCCAAGTAAAAAAGAAAATTTTACTATTCACAAAATTGAATCACAACCAATAGGAGTTTGGTCAATTCATCATGTTACAAGGCCATTTTGTATCAAAAAGAACTTAATTGATGAGTTGGGTGGTCTTGATAAATTTTTTATGCCTCATATGGGAGATGACGTTGATTTGTCTTACAAACTTTTAGAACGAGGTTATAAAAATATTTATATTCCGTTTGATTTGTTAAACATTTCCACAGTTTCTGATAGTGATAAACATGGAAATATTTATGTAATTCACTGTAGAATTATAACTGAACTTAAAAAGAGGTATGCTAATGTTATAAAAAATCAAAATAAGTATAAAATAGAAAAATTAAACAATATCAATTTGGCAATTGAACAAGAATCTTTAATAATTAAAAATAGTTAAAAATGAAAAACGTAATAGTTCTAGGTGGAGGTGGTTTCATTGGTGGTCACCTTGCGAAAACATTAAAAGAAAATGGATGTCATGTTCGAATTGCAGACATTAAAAATCACGAATATTTTCCCCATGATCAAATTTGTCATGAATTTATTAAATGTGATTTAACAGATCCCAAAGCTGTTGAACTAGTTATTTCTGAAAATTGCGATGAGATTTATCAATTAGCAGCAGACATGGGAGGTGCTGGTTATATCTTTACAGGTAATAATGATGCAAATGTAATGCATAGTTCTGCGTTAATTAATTTGAATGTAGCTCATGAATGTGTGAAAAAGAATGTAAAAAAAGTATTTTACTCTTCATCGGCATGTATGTATCCAGAACATAATCAGTTGAATCCAGAAATGCCAAATTGCGAAGAATCTTCCGCATATCCAGCAAATCCCGATTCTGAATATGGGTGGGAAAAATTATTTAGTGAACGTCTATATTTTGCGTTTAATAGAAATTATAATCTTGATGTTCGAGTTGCACGTTTCCATAACATTTTTGGACCTCAGGGAACATGGCAAGGTGGGAAAGAAAAGGCACCAGCAGCAATGTGTAGAAAAGTTGCTGAAGCAAAAGATGGAGAATTAATTGAAGTTTGGGGTGACGGTTTACAAACTCGTAGCTTTTTATATATTGATGAGTGTGTAGATGCAGTTTTAAGATTAATGCAAAGTGATTTTATTGGCCCTGTTAATATTGGCTCAGAGGAGATGGTATCAATTAATCAATTAGCACAAATGGCAATTGATATTTCAGGTAAAAAAATAAAAATTCAAAATTTAAGCGGCCAAAATTTTATAAATAAATACGGTTTTTCTTGTCCAACTGGTGTGAGAGGTAGAAACTCTGATAATAAACTATATAAGGAGAAAATTGGATGGGTTGTATCTCAGCCATTAATTGAAGGCTTAAAGAAAACATTTGAATGGATAAATAAACAAGTGAATGATAAATAAGGTCAAATCAAAATTGACTGATGTTACTATTAAAAATATAATAAGTAATTATTTTGCATCAGGAATAACTGGTATTTTCTCGATCTTAATAATTCCTTACTATCTGAAATTATTTGGGATTAAAGAGTGGGGTATAATTGCTGTAGGCACTTCTGTACAAGCGATGCTAACAGTTTTTGACATAGGATTATCACAAGTTTTGCCTTCATTTATTTCAAAAAATAGAAGCTCTGAAGATAAATTTAAAGCATATTTAATATTTTCAAAAATATATTTAGTAATTGGGAGTATAGCATTTATAACTGCACAGTTGCTTGTAAATAAATATATTAATCAATGGATAATAATTGATGAGTCTAAAGCAGTAATTGTAGAGATTGTTGTTAGGACTTCAATTGCACAATTTTACTTTCAATATATAAATGGAGTAAATGTAGGATATTGGTATGGAACACATAAAATAATTTTGATTAACAGGAGGCTTATTTTATTTTTTTTCCTAAAGCATTTTTGTGCAATAGTCTTAATAAAATTGTTTGGTGCCAATCCAATATATTATGTAATGCCATTTTTATTTTTTACAGCGATAGATTTCTTTTCAGCTACATATTTATTAAGAAAAAATCGTTCTTTATACAAAAGTATTGTTATTCTAAAAGAAGACTATATATCGATTTTTAAAAACAATTTTGGTCTGTGTGTTGCAATTACATTTGGGATAATAGTCACTCAAATCGATAAATTTATATTAACAAAAAACATTCCAATTGATAAATACGGAATTTATACATTAACATATGCAATGGCAATGGGTATATTACAACTATATCTTCCTGTTGTTAATGCATTGCTACCTAAAGTAGTTGAATCAGAAAGAGATAATCATTATGATTCCGGGATAAGTTTTGTTTTAAAATATTTTCATTTGTTCACTATAATACCATTACTATTAGTTATAATATTTGCAAAAAATTTATTGTTTTTATGGACACATAATATTCAAATTGCAAATGAAGGGGCAATGTCACTAAGATTACTGCTAACTTATGTTTTATTTAATATTGCAGTATCTATTAATTATCTAAAATTTCTGGCAAAGAATTCATATCAAAAAATATTACTTATTAATGTAAGTGCTCTTATTTTATGTTGTCTTTTGATCTTTATATTTAACAAGAGTTTGGGTATAATGTTAGGTGGTGCCTTTTGGATTACTTATGGATTAATTCAGTTCTTAGGATTTATTATCTTCAGAGGAAAAGAGGCAAAAGTCCTGACATCTTAATATGAAAATTTATCTTTTACTGTTTGCTCATGGCGAGCAGTTTATAAAATCTAAAGATAGACTTAAAAAGCAAGCAATCGATTCTAATCTATTTGATCATATTCTTGACATAGACACAGTTGATCCACCTAGGTATTTTTCAGATTTTATTAATGAAAACATTAATTTTTTTAATCAAAATCCTAGAGGATTTGGATATTGGTTGTGGAAGCCATTTTTAGTCAATTATGCTTTAAATAATATTTTAGCATATAACGATATATTAGTTTATCTAGATTCTGGTTGTGAGATAAGTAAATTTGGGCATAAGGTTTTTAATAAGTATTTAGAAATAACAAAAAATTCAGAGGCCCTTTTTTTTTCTACAGGTAAAAGTGAGAAAGAATGGACAAAAAAAGATTTGTTTGAACGGTTGCAAATTGATTCTAGTAGTTACAAAGCGAAGCAAATTCAAGCAACATTTTTCTTCTTAAAAAAAACTACGAGAGTATTAAACCTAATAGAGAACTGGTTAAATATCTCATTGGAAGATAATTATCATTTCATTAACGACTCTGAATCAAATTCAATCAATCATATTGAATTTATAGAACACAGACATGATCAATCTATATTAAGTATGCTCGCAAGCCAAAAAAAATATCCTATCATCAACATGAATATGTATTTTGAAAGGGAATTCTATTTTTTGAATTCATATGTTTTAAACTATCCAATTCATGCAATTAGAAATAAGTCGCATGTTTCTATTTTAAATCCATTGATTAATAATTCAACTTCAAAATATAGTATTTTTTCATTATTTAGATTTTTCTATCTAAGATTGTTATTATTTATTAAAAGAAAATTATAAAGTGATTGTAGTAAAAATATTTGGAGGGCTTGGCAATCAGTTATTTCAATATGCCATGGCATTAAAAATAACAAAAAAAAATAAAAACAAGTTGATTCTAGATACAAGTTGGTTTATTTCTAAATTTTCTTATGGTACTAAAAGAAACTTTGATTTAAAATACCTAAATCTATCTATAAATACCACTGCCAGATTTAAAGATAGATTTAAACTACTTTTTTATAACAATAGTATATTAAAAAAAATTCCTTTCAAGAGAAAATTGCAGATACTAAGTGACAATGATACGATTTGTTTCGAAGAGCTTAATAATGTATATCTTAATGGATACTGGCATTCTTATAAATATTTTGAAGATGTGAAAGATGATTTATTTAAAGATTTTTCATTAAAATACAATATTGATATTAACTCAGATTTTAGAAGTCGAATACTTTCAGAAGAGAACTCGGTATCTATTCATATAAGGAGAACAGATTATGTTAATAATCCATTTTATGCTCAATGTTCAATACAATATTTTCATAATGCAATGAATTTAATTGCTGATAAAATTAATAATCCCGTTTTTTTTATCTTCTCTGATGATCTTGAATATGTTAAAAAAAATTTAAAGACTAATAATACAGTTTACTACGCTACAAACAAAAATTCAGAGACATCTACAATTGAAGATTTTTTTAATATGCAATCCTGTAAACATCATATAATATCAAATAGTACATTTAGTTGGTGGGCTTGTTGGCTTAACCCAAATCCCAATAAAATTGTAGTTATACCTAAAAATTGGTATACTAATCCTGATGAAAATGCAAGTGGTTATTACCTAGATTCATATATCATTTCCGATAATGTCCATTAGTTCACCTCTAGTTTCAGTTGTACTTCCTGTTTACGGAAATTGTGATTATTTAAAACACTCAATTCGGAGTATTCTAAATCAAACTGTTAAAGATTTTGAAGTAATAATAGTTTTAGATAATATATTAATTTCTGACGATTTCATATTTAAAAATGGTCTAAATGATTCTAGAATTAAATTATTAAAAGGTGATGGAAAAGGGCTATCTAGTGCATTGAATTTAGGAATTAAATGCTCAACTGGAAGATATATTGCTAGAATAGATTCTGATGACATATCTGAATTAAACAGGTTTGAGCTACAGATTGAATATATTAATAATAAAAATTTAGACGCATGTGGCTCCTATATAAAATATTTTGGATCATCAAATTATACTAGAAAATTTCCTGTTAGTCATAATGAAATTGTTTTTTTAATGCAATTTGGTACTCAAGTGGCTCACCCGTCAGCAATGTTCAAAGCTAGTTTTTTTGATGAAATTAAATACAATGAAGACTATAAACAAGTTGAAGACTTAGAATTATGGATAAGAGCGATTTTGTCAGGGAAAATAATTGGAAACATTCCACAATATTTATTAAAATATAGGACTCATGTTAATCAAGCTTCAAATAGAACCAAGTCTCAGCAATATAAAATTGCATCTGATTTATCTCACAAATTATCATTGCAATATTTTGGCGAGAAATACATCAATCTTTTTTCAAAATATAATTTTGGTTATAATGAATTTATGAATGCAGAAGATGCATTTGACTTTATAAATTTATATTTAAAATGTGCTAATGAAAATTATATAAATAATAATTTTAGTACTTTATATTTTCAATCAATACTTTCCAGAATAAAATATCATAATTTTTTATATGTTTTTAAATTCAAAAATTTAGCAAAAAGTAATAATTTAAAAATTAGTATATTGCAAATTTCATTCTTTTACACTACTAATTTATTACCAAAGCATATTTCTATTAAAATTATTAATACACTAAAAAAAATTTACAAATAAATATAAAATGAAAAAAATTATTAACTCAATAGCAAAAAAAATAATTAATTACAACTCACTATCAGATATTGTCAAAATAAACTCATCTAAATACAATATTCAAATAAAAAATATTGAAGCATTAGGTCAAATGGATTTAAATGAGATTTATAATTTATTTAATTTTCAATTCGAATTTTTATTACCAGAATTATTTAAAATCCATAGGATGTATTTTACGTCTGAAAATAGAGGTTTTGGAGAAAAAGCATTTCATGCAATGTGGTTTAATATTTTTAGACAATATCAACCAAGTCAAGTTTTAGAAATTGGAGTTTATAGAGGACAGACTCTTTCTCTTTTTCATCTTTTACATAGGTATTTTTTTATAGACGGAAACGTTTATGGAATAACCCCGTTAAGTACATCAGGAGATGAATATTCTGATTATAATAAATTAGATTACGAGAAAGATATAAGCAAAAATTTCGAAGTCTTCAAGTTGTCTAATCCTAAACTTAAAAAAGGGTATAGTAACGATAAGGATATGATTGATTTTATTGATTCCCAAAAATGGGATTTGATTTATGTTGACGGAAGTCATGATTATGAAATTGTTAAAAGTGATATCAATGTTAGTATTGCAAATTTGAACAAGGGTGGAATATTAGTTTTAGATGATGCTTCATTATATTTAAATTTAAATGAAACAGATGGAATGTTTAAAGGTCATCCTGGTCCATCATTAGTTGCAGACGAGCTAGCAAAGTCTGATTTTGTAACCAATATCTGCAATGTTGGTCATAATAGAATATTTATTAAAAATTAACAAAAATGTCAATTTTAATTACGGGAGTTGCTGGTTTTATTGGATCTAATTTAGCTAATAGATTTATAGAGAAAGGAAAGGCAATCATTGGTGTTGATAATCTATGTCTCGGTAAACTTGAGAATATTAAAAAATTTGAAAATGAATCTAATTTCATTTTTTCTAAAATTGACATTAATGACTTCGATACTTTTTTTGAATATATATCAGAACGTAACAAAATAGATCCAATAACCGAAGTTTGGCATTTGGCTGCTAATTCGGATATTCCTGCTGGAATTGCTGATATTGAAATAGATCTAACCAATACTTTTAAGACAACATTAAATGTATTAAAAGTAATGAAATTACTAAATTTAAAAGTATTATACTTTGCATCTACTTCTGCAGTTTATGGAGATTTAGGTAATGCTAAATTAACTGAAGATATAGGTCCGCTTTTCCCAATTTCAAATTATGGTGCGATGAAACTTGCATCTGAAGCATTAATAAGTGCATCTGTGGAAAGTTATTTAGAAAAAGCTTATATTTTCCGATTTCCAAATGTAATAGGCACACCAGCTACACATGGTGTAATTTTAGATTTTATTAATAAGTTGAAAATCAATAAATCTGTTTTAGATGTTTTGGGAAATGGAACACAACAAAAGTCTTATTTACATGTTGAAGAATTGATAAATGCAATGTTTTACATTTCAGAAAATTCTAATGAAAGATTAAATTACTTTAATATTGGAAATCTGGACGAAGGTGTAACTGTAAAATTTATTGCTGAATCTGTAATTGAAAGAGTTAGTCCAACTGCAAAAATCTCTTTTGGATCAGGAAATAAAGGTTGGGTAGGAGATGTCCCTAAGTTTAATTATAGTATAGATAAGCTATTAAACTTAGGTTGGAGACCTAAATTTAAGTCAAGCGAAGCTATTAAATTAGCAATAGCTCAAATTTATAGAGATAATCATTCTTAATGAAGCAGGCAGTAATTTTAGCTGGAGGCAAAGGAACTAGATTAAGCTCTAGACTTTATGGTTTACCTAAACCAATGATCGATCTTTGTGGAATCCCTTTGATTGAAAGACAAATTTTATTATTAAAAAGGTTCAATTTCACAGATGTAGTAATTTTAGTCAATTATGCATCTGAAAAAATTATTAAATTTTGCGAGGAAAATAATAATTGGGGTTTAAATATTACATGCATAGATGATGGCGAACCCAAAGGAACAGCAGGAGCTACTTTAAATATTTTTGAATCCTTAAACGACTATTTTTTAGTTATTTATGGTGACACTATGCTTGAAGTTGATCTTGATAAGTTTCTTGATTTTCACTTGCAAGGAGAAATTCCTTCTGCTACAATTTTTTTACATCCAAATGATCATCCTTATGATTCTGATTTAGTGGAGGTAGATTTGAATAATAAGGTCTTGGCATTTAATCCATATCCACATGGTGACGAATATCATTTTAATTTGGTAAACGCAGCATTGTATTGGCTAAATAAAGAAAAATTAAAATATTGGATTGGTGTTAATGGAGTTTTCGATTTTGGTAAAGATCTTTTCCCAAGTATGCTGAGTAATGGTCATTTAATTAAAGGATATATTTCTTTTGAGTATATAAAAGATTGTGGAACTCCTGAAAGAATAGATAAAGTTGTAAATGATTTTAAAAGTGGTAAAATTGAAAGAGCTCAATTGAGTCATAAACAAAAAGCTATTTTTTTGGATCGTGATGGTACAATTAACAAAGAAGTAAACCATCTAGTTAACATTAAAGACTTCGATTTATTACCTAAAGTTCCAGAAGCTATTAGGATATTTAACATGAATGAATTTCGAGTATGTGTGGTAACTAATCAACCAGTAATTGCTAGGGGTGAGCTTGAAACTAGCGGTTTACTTCAAATTCATAAGAAATTTGAAACTGAAATTGGGAAAGCAGGCGCATTCATTGATAAAATATATTTTTGTCCTCATCATCCGGATTCCGGATTTAAAAATGAAGTAAAAGAGCTCAAGATAGAATGTAATTGCAGAAAACCGAAGATTGGTATGATTGAAAGTGGAATTTCTGATTTAAATATTGACTTGAGTAATTCATGGTTAATAGGAGATACTACAACAGATATTCAGACAGCTAAAAATGCTGGTGTGAAATCAATACTTGTAAAAACAGGACATTCAGGGCTTGATGGTAAATTTAATGTTTTACCAGATTTTGAAGTTCCTGATCTTTATAATGCTTCAATTTTTATTACCGAAATTTTCCCTTCCCTGATTTTGCTTATTAACAAAAGTATATCACTTTTGGAAGGCAAGAAATTTATTTTTGTTTCTGGATTATCAAGATCAGGTAAATCTACTTTTTCTAAAATACTTGAACTTGAATTAAAAAATAAAGGCAAAAGTGTACATAATATTTCCCTAGATAGATGGATTCTGAGTGAAAACGAACGAGAATCGACGGTTTTGGGAAGATATGATATAGATGGTATTTTAGAATTTATAACTGAAATAGAGATAAATAATTCTTCAAAATTATCATTACCATTTTATGATAAAAAAAATAAAAAATCCCACCCGAATTTTGAAAGTATTAATATAAATAATGGTGATTTATTTATTATAGAAGGCACTATTGCTTTTTTAATAGCTAAAAAATTAAGATTTAATTTTTTTAATTATTTAATTAAAATTGACGAAGATATAAGAAAAAAAAGAGTGATAAATGAATATTTGTCAAGAGGTCTAAATTCTGTCCAATCAAATGAAATATATTTAAGTAGACAATTAGATGAAACACCTATATTAAATAATATTAATAATCAAGTTGATGCTGAATGTATTGATTTAACTTATTTATTTAAAAAATAAAATAGATGATAATTAGTAGGACTCCTTTAAGAATGAGCTTTGTTGGTGGAGGAAGTGATCTTCCCTCTTTTTATTTGAAACATGGAGGGGCAGTATTAAGCACCACAATAGATAAATACATTTATATAAATGTCAACAAAAAATTTGATAATGGAATTAGAATTGCTTATTCAAAAACAGAGGAAGTTGAATCTATTCATAATATTGAGCATAAATTGGTTAAAGCAACGATGGAGTTGCTAGAAATATCTGGTGGAATTGAAATTACTTCTATAGCGGATATTCCTTCAAAAGGTACAGGGCTAGGCTCATCAAGTTCTTTTACAATTGGTTTATTAAATGCTTTAAATGCTTATAAAGGCAATTTTTCTTCTTGTGAGTTTCTTGGTGAACAAAGTTGTAAAATTGAAATCGATATTTGTGGAGAACCAATTGGGAAACAAGATCAGTATGCAGCGGCTTTTGGAGGTTTTAATTTGATTGAATTTAAAAAAAATGGAGAAGTACTGGTTAAACCAATAATTACAAAAAAGGAAACACTTCTAGAAATTGAACAAAATTTGATGGTTTTTTATACTGGATTAACTAGAAATGCATCATCCATATTAAAAGAACAAAATGATAGAATACAAAATGATGATAAAAAAGCTGAAAATTTGCTTAAAATGGTAGATTTAACATATGAACTCTACAACGAAATTCAGAATAACAATACAAGGGTTTTTGGGGAAATACTACATGAAAATTGGGAATTGAAAAAAAAATTAAGCAATGGGATATCTAATCCATTCATTGATGATTGTTATAATGCCGCTGTTAATGCAGGTGCACTTGGGGGTAAAATTTTAGGTGCAGGTGCAGGTGGTTTTCTTTTATTCTACGTAGAAAAAAACAAACAAAATTCTGTTTTAAATTCATTGTCTAATCTTAAGCAAGTAAATTTTTCATTCGAAAATAACGGAAGTCAGATTATATATTATAAATAAATTTTAAATTAAATATTATGGACAAATTAAATAACAAACACTTTTCTTTGAATTATGTCGAAAAATTAAAAATTGTTCTAGATTCATTAGATACAAATGATATTGAAAGTGCAATTGAGTTAATTTATAGTAAATGGAGAGAAGGCAAACAAATTATAACTTTAGGTAATGGAGGTAGTTCAATGACCGCACTTCATTTTATTACAGATTGGAGTAAAAGTATATTTATGTCTTCAGGTATTCCTTTTCGGGGAAGATCATTAGTTGACAATATGGGACTTATAATGGCATATGGTAACGATTTGAGTTTTAATGATATTTTCTCTGAGCAATTAAAAAATTTAATGCAGCCTGGAGATTTAGTTATTGCCATTTCTGGAAGTGGGAATTCAGAAAATGTAATTCGTGCAGTAGAGTATGCAAATAACAATGGTGGAATAACTCTAGGTTTAAGTGGATTTAGCGGAGGAAAATTGAAAAATATGGTACACCATTCAATTTGGGTAAATGTCAATGATATGCAACTTTCTGAAGATGTACATTCAATATTTGGTCATATGGTTATGCAAAAATTGTGTGATAAATATCATTAATGTTGTTAAATAATACTAGATATTAATGTTTCTTGTTCTTATCTTAATATTAACTTTATTTTTTATAATAGCAAGATATTATAATACTATAAGCAGTTTTGGTCATTCATTTTTTATTACACCCGAATTTCAGCTATTAATTTTATCTACATTTTATTTAATAATACCATCAATTCTATTTAATTCTGAATTACCCAAGTTGATTAATTTTTCTCAGTTAGTAATTGACAAATTGCAATTCAACTCGGTTTATTATCATTTAGTTTTTTTAATTAATTTCATAATTACAAAGCGTAAAAATCCAATAAATTTCTCTTTTCAAGTAAATTTCAAAAAAAATGGTGAGTATTTTCTATTATTAATACTCACTCTTTCTTCAGGGATTATTTTAATAGAAGTATTATATAATTTGTTTATAACTAATTTTTCTGTATTTTCTCAAGACCGAGTTTTTAAGTACTTGTTCTATCTTCAAACTAAAAAATATATTGGATTTGTATTATTTTCATGGATTATTATTATTTGGTCTTTTGTTTTAGGTTTCATTAAAAAAAAAATTTGGCCATTAATTTTTCTATTTCCATTAGTGTTGTTAGAATTGATTTGTTCAAGTCGATATTATATATTTATTTTAATTATTTCTTATTTGTTACTATATTTTAGAAAAAATAATTTTGAATTAAAACTAAAGTATGTTTTAGTTTTATTTTCATTTTTCATTTTATTTTCTTTTTTGAGAGACGCTAATGGAGAGTTGGGGGATAATTTTTTTTTAACTCTCGTTTCTTCTTTTGGAGAATTTATTAATACATACAATTCTGCAGGTTTAGTTTACGATTTTAATTTTGTTTCCAAATTTTCATTATTTACATATATTTTTCAATTTTTTATCCCACAGCCAATTTTTGTATTGTTTTTTGGTGCATATTATAATGTCAATGATTACATAACCAGTATGCATAATTTTGACTTTGGTATGGGTAGTTCAATTTTAGTGGAAGGATATATTTTTGGATTTATGTTTAATTTTATTTTTCCAATTTTGATTTGCATTTTATACAAAATACTTTCATCCAATATATCTAAGAATACCCTTATCATTTATTTTCTATTTAGTATTTCAATATTTTCAATTTTTAGAGGTGCGTTTTTGATTAATATTGGTCCTAATTTTTTAATTTATATATTAGTTTATCTTGTACCATCTCTATTTATACTTAAACATTCAAAAAATTAGTTTAAAAATTGAAAAAATTTGATTTAGTTTTTATTGCTACATTTCAAAGTTTAGAGCATATTTTTAATTTAACTGAAACGATTAAATTAAATTCTAGTTTAAATTTATTAACTATTTTAGTTAATCAAACTGGAAGTTTTATTTCAATATCTAACACTTCTTTCAGTAATTTTGTTGAAATAAATGTAAATAAAAATTCACTTTCATTTTGTAGAAACGTTGCGATTGATTTTTTGTTAAATAATAAAATTGATTTTGATCACATAATGTTTCCTGATGATGATACAACATTTAACTTAGCTTTTTTTCATAATTTTAAATATATTGTTTCAATAAATCATAATTATTTGCTTGATGTTTATATTAATGGCACGTCTGAATTGTATATTTCAAATTCATTACGTGATGGATCTAGTGTATCAAAAAAGCAATATCATATAGCTATGAGCGTAAATATGATAATTTCTAAGTTGTATTTTGATTCTGTACTTTTTTTCGATGAAAAACTTGGAGTCGGAGCATCCTTTGGTTCTGCAGAGGATACAGATTATTTTTTAAGGGTAGTCAATTTAGGTACTAATTTTATTTATACGAAGCAACTTTTTAATTTTCATCCATCTTCAAAAAATAAATATAAAAAATTTAAACTTATTTCATTAATTAATAGATTTATTAATTATGGTAATGGTATTTTGTATGCTCTTTGTAAACATAAAATGTATCTTGCGGGGTTTTTAGTTTGTATTAGAGCTATTGGTGGATCTCTATTAAGTTTATTACGTTTCAATTTGAAACTTTCTATTGCATATTTCATTTCTTTTTTATTTAGGTGTGTATTGATGTTTAAATTATTAATAAATAATAATGTTTAATATAACTATTGTTACGTATTATAATCCTATTAATATCCTTTTAAAAGCTATTAATAGTGTTATTAGTTTAGCTGAGTTAAATAAACTTTATATTGTGGATAACAGTAATAATAATTTCATTGAATATAATTTACCTATTGCACAAAAGTTAGTCTATATCAAATCTCCTAGAAATGGAGGATTTGGATATGGGCATAATATTGGGCTTAAAATGTCTTTAAATGATTCTAATATTAACTATCATTTAGTATTGAATCCTGATGTTTATTTTGAATCTGAGGAATTATTGAAGATCATTAATTTTATGGATATTAATCCAGAAATTGGTAATTTAATGCCCAAAGTATGTTATCCAGATGGTTCAATCCAATTTTTGTGTAAATTATTGCCAACACCATATGATTGGATTGGTAGAAGATTTAATCCATTTAAGAGTATTGTTGAAAAACGAAATCAAAAATTTGAATTGCGGTTTACCAATTATGATAAAGTAATGGAAGTTCCATATTTATCTGGGTGCTTTATGTTTTTAAGATTAGACGCAATTAGAAAAATAGGTTTTTTTGATGAAGGTATTTTCATGTATGGTGAAGAAACCGATCTTTGTAGAAGATTGATTGCAAATGATTTTAAAACTATATACTTTCCTGAAGTTAAAATATTTCATGAATTTGAAAAAGGTTCACATAAATCATTTCGACTTACATGGATTGGGATTAAATCAGCTATTTATTATTTCAACAAATGGGGTTGGGTTTTTGATAAAGAGAGAAAAAAAATTAATTATCTGACCTTACAAAGACTCGGTTATTTCAATTGATTTCAATGCGAAAGCAAGTTCTTTTAACTGGTGCAAGTGGTTTTTTAGGTAGTTGTATTTTTAACTCTATTTCTTCTTTAGTTGATGTTTTTACTTTAGGAAGGCTTAATTGTTATTTTAATTATGATTTATCTAATTCTATTCCATTATTGCAAGAGTTTGATATTGTAATTCACGCTGCCGGTAAGGCTCATTCAGTTCCTTTCAGCTCTATAGAGAAGCAAGTTTTTTTTGATGTCAATTTTAAAGGAACCCAAAATTTGTTACTAGGTTTAGAGGCATCCCAATCATTACCTAAAGAATTTATTCTTGTAAGTACTGTTGCTGTTTATGGAAATGATAATGGGGTCAATATTTCTGAAAATTCTCCTTTGTTAGCTTTAGATCCTTATGGTTTAAGTAAAATCCAAGCAGAAGAGTTAGTGTTAAAGTGGTGTAAACTACACAATATTGTTTGCACTATTTTACGGCTTCCATTGTTAGCTGGGCCCAATGCTCCTGGTAATTTAGGCACAATGATTAGAGGTATTAGCAAGGGTTATTATTTCAATATTGCCGGTGGTTCTGCTAAAAAGAGTATGGTACTTGCAGAGGATGTAGCTAAAAATGTTTTAAAGGTTGCAAAAATTGGTGGAATTTATAATTTAACAGATGGATATCATCCATCATTTTCTGAACTTTCTAACCATATTGCTTTTCAATTAGGTATAGGAAAACCAAAAAATATGCCAATGTTTTTGGCACGTATAATTGCAAGGTTTGGAGATTTGTTAGGTAGTAAAGCACCTTTGAATACAAATAAACTTAAGAAAATTACTTCGGATTTGACTTTTGATGATTCTAAAGCTAGAGAAGTATTTGGTTGGAATCCTAAACCCGTATTATTGGGTTTGAACTTACAGAATAATTAATGATCCGAATTTCCGACATTTTTTTTTCATTTTTTGCTCTCCTTATTTTGAGTCCAATCTTACTTTTACTTCTAATCATAGGTTTATTTGACACAGGTTCTCCTTTATTTCGTCAAGAACGTGTAGGGCTCTATCATAGGCCGTTTTACTTATTTAAATTTCGTTCCATGCAAATCCATGCTCCTTCTGTGGCTACCCATTTGGCAAGTTTCGATGCAATAACAACCTTCGGTAGATTTCTTCGGAGATCTAAATTGGATGAGCTTCCCCAACTTTGGAATGTATTGAAAGGGGATATGAGTTTGGTTGGCCCTCGTCCGAATTTATTTAACCAAACAGAATTGATTGAAGAACGGCAAAAAAGAGGAGTGTATGGGATTCGTCCAGGGATTACCGGTTTGGCACAGATCAATAAAATTGATATGTCTACACCGAAACTCTTGGCAGAAACTGATGCTAGGATGATTTCTAATCTCAGTTTGTTTAATTATTTTAAATATATCGCCCTTACCATTTTTGGCAAAGGGTTTGGTGATAGAATTAGAAATTAATTTTGTTAATTTCTATGAATAATTATGATTTTTAATAGATTATTATTTATTTTTTTCGTTTTTTTTTCAGTTATTTTATTGAATTTCAATTTATTGGCTCAAGAAAGCGGATTTGGGAACTTGATTTTAGATGAGTATGTGCGTAGAAATGCGATAACCGAATCTAGGAAGGAAGGATTAGGGTTACTCCTTCGCTCTGTAGATAAATCTCCTAAAGATTTGTTTTTTGAAAAAGATAGTACTTCGTCTACGAAAAAAAAATGGCACTACGAATTCCTTCCGCTCTATACTTCGCTTCGATCTGATAATAAACGACCATATGCATCCGGGGAATATGGAAGTATACCAGCTCGGGGAATCCAATCTTTTTTTAGTGTTGGGATTAAGGCTAATTTTTCAATTCTTCATATACAGTTTCAGCCGGAATGGGTATTTGCAGAAAATAAACCTTTTAAAGGTTTCTCAAGTACCTTTTCATCCGGAGTAATCGCTTCTCGATTTTTGTATTGGAATGTTGGTGATAGCCCAGAACGATTCGGAAATAAATCCTACAATAATTTTTTTTTAGGACAATCTTCTGTGAGTTTGCGTTATAAGGCTTTTGAATTGGGTGCAGGAACACGTAATTTTTGGTGGGGACCCGGACAGTGGAATTCTTTAATATTTTCAAATAACGCACCTGGTTTTCCCAATGTTAGCCTTAATACTACCAAGCCTGCAAAGACTTTCTTAGGTTCATTTGAAGGGCAAGTTCTTATCGGCCGATTGGTATCCTCTGGGCAATCGCCTACACAGAATGAAGATTTAAATACTAATTTCTTTGTTCCTCTAAATCCCGATTGGAGATACCTAAATGCATTGATGTTGAGTTACACACCCAAATGGATCCCATCGCTTTCTTTGGGTTATACACGAACTTACCAATATTACAATGCCGAACGACCAAATGATTTAAAAGGTTGGTTGCCCATTTTGGAACCAATGGCAAAAGAAAAATTATTTTCCAATGGGAATTCGGTGAACTATGACGACCGCCGTCAATCTCAACAAATAGCTGTCTTTGGCAGGTACCTGATGGCTAAAGCAAGGGCAGAAGTTTATTTTCAATTTGGAAGAAGGGATCATGCGCTTAATTGGAGAGAGTTTTTCTTAAATCCAGAACATGCAAGGGCCTATCAGGTTGGATTTTTGAAAATTGCCAGTTTACCTGAAACAAAAAAAATACTTCAAATTCGAGGAGAGATTACTCACCAGCAAGAATCAGTAAATAGGTACTTACGCTACGGCTACGATCTTGCCGGTAGCCTTACGTGGCATACCCACGGGCAGGTAAGGGGCTTTACAAATTATGGGCAGCCTATGGGCGTAGGAATTGGAACGGGTTCAAATGTGCAGACCTTAGAAATTTCCTTGATAGAAGATTGGAAAAAGTTGGGGATTCTTTTTGAGCGATTGGAAAATAACCAAGATTTCTACTATCGTGCCTTTGGGCAGCAAACTGAGCGAAAGCCCTGGATTGATTGGAGTACGGCACTTTTGTGGAATAGCTCTTGGAAGGATCTTTTCTTTTCTGCTAAAGTCCAAGGTGTTTATGCTCGAAATTACCAGTGGGGTTTAGCAGAAAATAGTAGCCCAGATTTCCCAGTAAGTCAGAATCTATTCTCTTTGCACAGCCAGGTGAATGTGATTTACTTTTGGAATAGGAGTTTGAAGAAGGGAGATTGACCATTTGTTTAATTGGTGAAGTAATTAACTGTTTAACCGAAGAGCATCAAAATCAGAATTTGTTGGGCTTCAAAAGAAGTTGCAATTATTCATTATAACCTATTGAAATTAACTGTATTTACTCATCAAATTAACCAATCAATTAGTATCCATAAATTAAACAATTAGGCTGTTTAAAATAAATATTGATTAGAAAATGTACTTTGACCAATTAAACGATTAAGCAGTTAACCAATTAAATAGAATTATTTTTAACAATTTACATACAGTATGTCTACCAAAACCTACATCCCTTTCAAAGTCAAAGACATCTCCCTAGCGGAGTGGGGAAGAAAAGAAATTCGTTTGGCGGAAGCCGAAATGCCCGGATTGATGGCCCTTCGCGCTGAATTCGGTCCTTCACAGCCCCTCA
>JACCDO012272619.1_pt1 | contig 23566 bp, 27 predicted proteins | sample 7446101 | NCBI WGS metagenome assembly JACCDO01 (sample SAMN15323440, study PRJNA562643) | freshwater metagenome | isolation source: river surface water | place: USA:Blue River Watershed | collected 2017-08-16
ACATTCATTGGGTCAATTTTATAACCTAATAAATAATTATAAATCCAAATATCAAAATCTTCAATATAATTTTGGTATAAATCAATATTTTTTTGAATAAATTTATATATTTTAGATTTAATTTTAAGTGCGTTTAAAAATAGGTCCGGTCTGACGAAGTTAAAGATGAATTCAATAGTCGAAGAATCAATTTCTAAATGACTTTCTATAATTTGAAGTAAATTCATATTTTCCATATAATATATTTTTTTTAAGTTCTTACACATATTTTCAAAAATATTTGTTAATTTTTGTTTTAATTCAAACTCAAATATATTCTCCTCTCCTATTTGTCCATATAAATCTTCTGTTGGTTTTAATTGCATAAATTGATATGCTTTTTCTAATTGATTAGCTGTTTTATCATTAAATCTTGTTTTATTTGCTGTACTTCCAGAATTTGATAGTTCACCAATAGATTCCATAAAAGCATTATAAGAAGAATTATGATTAGTTTGATTTAAATTAGCACGAATACTATTATATAAAGGATTTGGTTCAAAAGTTCTTTTAATATTATTAGGTGATTTGCGATTTTTAACAATTTGTAAAGAACTTTTTTTAGTTATATCGAAAATAGGTTCAAAAGCTAATAGACCATAATAATCATTTATTCTTTTAATTAAACCATTACGAATTTGAATGTATTCTTTGAATATTTTTTTTAAAAAATCGAGTTTATCACCTTTATAATTATTAATGAAAACTTGATAAAAAAATGGATTTTTATTAGAACCATTCGACAAATTGAAAAGATTATTTCCATTAGCTCTAAACCCATAATTTATAAAATCTGGAAAATATGCAAAACGTCCATTTGTCATAAAAAATAATTTATTTAATGTTACATTTGAATTTTGTACTACAAAACCAGGAAGAGCATTACGAGGACTATTTGGGTCAATATTGTAAGGTGATTTATCAACAATAATAGATTCAAATTCTTCTCTTAAACCATTCAAAGTTTCATTAATTAATATTTTATAATTCATTAAACGTTGAAGTTCATATTTAATTTTAAAAAATGTATCAATTGATGTTGATTTACCTTCTTTTATTTGATAATTTTCTTGAAAAAATATCTCTGGAGCATGTGGAAAATTTTTAAACTCTTTCTCTAACCATAATTTTATTTTATCTAAATCTTCTTTTGTTGGTTTAACTTGTGTACCATTGCGTCCAACTGGTGGATTTAATAATAAAAAATATCTGTATAATATTGCATCAGGTATAAAACTACTGTTTGATTCCATCTTTTTTAATATTCCCTATTTATTTACTAATATTTATTTTTTATTTTTTATCTCTTTTTATCTTTTTATATTTTTAATTTTCTTTAAGTACCATTTATTTTTAGTTAATATTAAAACAACTTAAATAAAAATGGATAAATAAAAATAGTTAAAAATGGAAATTGAAACAGAGTATAGGAAAGAGATTGAGGACGAAGTAGAATCGGAGGAGGATTATAATAGTGATGAAGATTTTGATGAAGAAGATGAAGAAGATATTAAAGCAGTGACGAATGAATCTGGAGAATTAGTAGATCCACTTAAAAAGAAGAGGGGTAGAAAACCGAAGGTTAAAGAGGAAGAAGAGGAAAAAGTAATGAAGAAGAGGGGAAGAAAACCTAAACCGAAGGAAGAAGTAGAGGAAGATAAAGGTCCAAAGAAGAGGGGTAGAAAACCTAAAGATAAAGTATATTCTGTGAATGATACTATTTTACAAGAGAATTTACCACCAATTGAAAAATTAGAGACAGTTATTTTACATTTACCAATTAAAAAGGAACAAGAAGATAATACTAATCCAACACCACATATTAAGAAGAATATTAATTATTCCATGATAAGTAGTACATATTCAGTACAAGAGAAAGTTGATTTAAATAATGTAAAAACTTTACCAAAGAAGAAAATGGAAGATGTTGTACCTATATATCAAGAAACGATTGAAAAAGTAGTAGAAGGTATTAATAAAAATGATTATGATTTGAATTATAGTTTTTTGGAAGAGAATGAGGAAGAGGTTATAAAAATTGAAGATGAAACAATTAAAATTAAAGAAGAGAGTATAGAAATAATGGAGAAGAAAGAAGAAAAAATTGATATTGATAAAAAGATAGAAGAATTAAAGAGTTCACAATTAAATTATAATGAAGATGATTATAAACCGAACAAAGTAGTAAAGAAGAATTTAAAGAATATTTTATATGAGTTTGTAAATTCAAACTCGGCAAATTCATGGCCAGAAACTACAAATACTCATTGTTGGTGGTGTTGTCATCAATTTGATAATACACCATGTGCTTTACCGGAAGTATATAGAAAAGATAAATTTCATGTATATGGTATTTTTTGTAGTTTTAATTGTGCAGCATCATATAATTTTAGTAAGAATGATGGTGATGAGATGTGGTCAAGATATAATTTATTAAATTTGATGTATAAGAAAATATTTAATGTTAAATTTGTAAAAGTTGGAATGGCTCCTCCAAGAGAAACATTAAAAATGTTCGGTGGATATATGAGTATTGAAGAATTTAGAGAGGCTAGTTTAAAGATGGATAGAACTTTCCAAGTAATTAAACCTCCTATGTTGGCTATTATTCCAAAGATTGAAGAGAATATTTTATCAAGAGGATTAAAGGTTGGAGGAGGAATAAATGAACATATTCTTAATAAGACACAGAATCAATTAAAACTTAAGAGAACGAAACCAGTGATGAATCCGAATAGTACACTTCAATCATTTATGAATATTAAGATAAGTTAAATTTTAGATTAATTTATTAAGAGATTTTTTGAGTTTTATTTTTAAAATAAATTTTTATAAAATTATGTTTTTATAAAAAATGAAAAATATAAAGAAAAATTAAATTAAATTTAAATTTGTTTTTCAAGAGGAAAATGAATTTTTTTTCTAACTTAATTATATAGAATAATAAATAAAATGTCTGACTGGTGGGCTTCATGGAACTATAACCAATTTTCATACAATGCATACAATGAAATGGAATCTCCTAATAACTGGTGTGTTAAAAAAGGAGATATCTATGTAAATCCTAATACTACTATTAAATATTTCCGCAAAAACTGCTTGGATCCTTATACTGCTTACAATTTCTGGTACCGCAGATTTGCTGACCAAAAACAATATCTTAACTGCTACTGGATTCCTTATGCTGACAAGGAATTAGATGCTCAATGGGGATACATTCAACCAGGTAAACAATGCAAGCAATCATATAGAACCAGAAGTTATAATGTTACTGATGGTGGATTCCATTACTATGATTCAGTACCTCGTAAATGGTAAATATTTAAAAAATATTTTATTAAAATATTTTTATAAAATTTTATTAATAAAAAAAATGTATTTTTTAATTTTTTTAATAGATAAAAATTTTATCTATAAAATAATATATCAATCTTGATTACAATAATTCTCTATTATTTAAAGTATTTATCATTATAATCTTCAATAAATTTTTTATTTTTAAAATTATAAAAATATCAATAATTTTATTATATAATTTTATAAAATTAAGTAAATATAATATAGAAATAAGTTTATATAAAAATGCATAGATTTAAACAATTTGGTCAATCAGTCGGTTTACTTAATACTAATGAACAATTAAAACAAGAAAAAATAAATTCAAATTTAGCATTATTATTGATGCTTCAATATATATTTTTACATCAGAAAGGTTATAGATATGAGAATGTATTAGAAGTTATTCAGATTATAACTAATAAAATTAAAAATAATGTAAATTTTGATAAATTGAATCCTAGTTTATGGGGTATTTATCAAAATTTAATAACAAAAATAAATGAGAATTTTGATAGATTAATACCTAATTTAAAATTTAAAAGAAGTAAAATTTTTGATGATGAAAAAATAAATTCATTTAAACAATTTTTATTAAATTTACCAGACTTTTTTAATTTTAATTTTCCAATAAGTAAAAATAATAATCTAATTTTTAATAGTTTTGAAGAAGCAAGAGAATATTATGTACAAAAAATGAAAAATGGAGACTCCATTAATGATGAATTATTATTTTTAATAGACCCTAGAGGACCTAATTCAACTAATAATTTAAGTAATGTTCAATTTGAATTCTATTTTTCAATAACAGCTTTTGGAACAGAAATTGATTATTCTTTTATTAATAGAAATGGTATTGAACAAATAACAACTTATGATTTTCCAATAAATAGAAATTTAAATTCTTATATGAAGAATCTTCAAAATACTCAATCAAAACAATTAAGTCGTAATGAAAAGATAAATAAAGGATTTTATGTTAAAACTGCAGTAGGTGAAAGTAAAAATGAAAATGTATATAAAAGTATAAAATTAAATGAATTTAATAAATTATTATTATATGAATATATGGTATTTATTCTTTTTGATTTTAGTTTAGGTAAAGAATCATGGAATGATTTGAATAGTTTGTTAAGTTTACATAATATGAGTAAAAGTACTATACAAAAGAGTATAAGAATAAATACACCAATAACAAATATAGGAATGATTCAACCAGGAGAAGATATTATAATTGATTTTAGAGGTATACCAGAGGGTAAATTATCTATTGAACAAAAAAGAGAATTATATGAACAATTAAAAATAATATTAAAAAAATTTTATGAATTAGATGATAAAAAGAGAGGTTTTTGGAATAAATTATTAAATTTTACTAGAAGAGAATCATCCGTAAAAGTTAGTCCTGAAGAATCAAAACCAGAATCTATAAGATATTTGAATCAAGCATTAACAGAACTCTTAAATAAATATAATTTAAATCCAGGAGATTTATTAAAAAATTTTAGATATGAATATGAGGCAAAAAAAAGAGGTATAAATATACCAAGAACACAAATATCTAATTTACAATTAATAAATAAACAATCAAGAAATATAGATAAATATTATAATAATTTGGAAAGTTATTTTATGAGAACAGACAAATTAATAGAAGAACTTCAAAATATGAACTTTTCAACTATGGAAAAAGAAGATTTTAAAAATAAATATGAAAGATTCAGAGATGATTTTAATAAAATACTTCAAAAATATATTCAAAGTATTAATGAATTAAAAAAAATAAAACCATCGAACAGAGAATTAAATAGTAAATTAAGAGAAAGTTCTAAATATTATCAAAAAATTGAAGATCTAAATAGAAAAATAGATTTAATCGAAAGCCAAAATAAAAGAGTATTAGAATTTCAACAAAAACAAAATACAAGACAACAACGCATTGCAAATTTACAAAGTAAAAGTAGAGTTGTACATCAAACAACATCTAAACCAATACTTAAACCAACAATATGGAGTAGATTAACAGGTATAAAAGGAGGTAAAAGTAAAAAATTATAGATCAATAGTACTAGGAACTGAAGATTTAATATTTTCATAAGTTGAAGAACGTTGGTCTACTAAAGCAGGACTAAATACATATGCATTAATTTTACCATCAACAATTTTTCTTGAATATTCTTGATCAATTTGTGTTTCAATATTTTTAATAAATTCATAAATTTTAGGTGCATTAGAATTTTTTACAATATAAGCATGTGTTGCTTGAGTACGACCAATAGCTTTATAAATATTTTTACCAAGATTTTTACCATTACCAATACATTGTTTATTAGTAGAAGTACCAAGATAAAATAAATCAAAATCTTTAAATTTTTTTAAAGCATATTTAACATATTTTTGAAGATTATTAACATTAATTTTTAAATCATCTTCAAAAATAATAGTATAACCATTTTTATCTTCTTCATCAATAATTTTTTTAATAATATTTAAATGACTCATATAACATCCTATTTCTGTATTTTTTAATTTTTTTAAAACATCTTTTTTAATATCTTTAAGGTCGTCATCAGTTAATTTTTTACCATCAACAAATTTAAATAAATTAACATTTAAATTTTTAATTTTTGACATTTCTTCATTAATAATTTTTTGTCTAATTTTATTATTTGGATTTGTTATAATAAAAGTTTTAATTTTTAAATTATTCGAATTTTCAAAATATTCATTATTATTTTTAAAATAATTATTGATAAAATACATAATTAATAATATAATAATTAATGTTATTAATATTTGATTTTTTACTAAAAATAAAAAAAATTTATTCATTTTTATTAATATTTATAGTTCTATTTATATATATTATATTTTTATATTTTTATATTTTTATATTTTTATGAAAAAATTAATAATTTGAAAGTAAACGTGCTGATGGATCTAATTGAGCACTAAAAGGATGTCTCCAAAAATATGGTATCAAATGTGATTGATTAGGATAATATTTTTCAAATATTTCTCTATAATAAAGTGATTCTTTATCATAGGGTTGATTATATTCATATTTCTTTTTTAATTCTTTATATTCTTCATCTGTATATTTTTTATCCATAAATTCTTTAATAATTTGAAACCATGACCTTTCGGTGCTACTTACACCATCACTAAATGCTTCTTTTTTTCTCCATAAAACTTCATCTGGTAAAACTCCATCAAATGCTTTTCTAAATAAATATTTTTCAATTCTGTCTTTACTGAATTTTTTATATTGTGGTAGTATTGACATAACATATTTTATAAATTCAGGGTCTGAGAATGGTACTCTAGCTTCTAAACTTGCTCCACTAATTGTTTTGTCACTTCTTAACACATCAAAATATTGAATATTATTTAACATTTTTACATTCTCTTCATAAAATGCTTTATCATCATACGTTAATCCAAATCCACGATAACTCGCGAAAATCTCGTCACTTACATCTCCACAAAAAATAACAACATCTTTAGAATTATCACGAATATATTTTGATATCATATAATTTCCAACAGAAGCTCTAACTGAAGTTGTATCATAACTTTCTATTTGATAAATCGTCTCTTCAATCGCATTTAAAAATTCTTCTTCTGTAGGTTGATATACTCTATGATTTGAACCAATATAATCTGCTACTATTTTTGCATATTTATTATCTGTACTCCCCTCCATACCAATTGAATAAGTATTTAATACCTGTTTATCTTTTAATCCTTTTGCAACTAATGCTGATACAACTGAAGAATCTAAACCACCGCTTAATAAACAAGCAATTGAACGGTCACTTAATAATCTTTTTTCAACAGCTTTTTCAAATTTAATTTTAATATTTTCAATAATTGTCTCTTCTGAATCTTCAATAAAATCACCTTCAAAAGTATAATATTTTTTAAATCCTTCTTCACTTGTTCTTAAATAAGATGCTACTGGGAATTGTTCTATTTTTAATCCTAAATCAATTAATCCTTTTGCTTCACTACAAACAGCTATTTGAAAATCATCTTCTACATCATTAATACAATAAAATAATGAACGAATTCCTAAATGGTCACGAGCAATTATTAATTCATTATTTTCTTCATTAAACAAAATAAATGCAAATTCACCATCTAACTCTTTAAGAGTTTCTTCAAGACCAATTAATTGAACTAAATGAATAATGATTTCACAATCACTATCAGATTGATAAATAGATTCTAAATTATATTTTGTTATTAAATCTTTATAATTGAAAATCTCACCATTGCAAATTAAATGATAACCATTAATCGAAAATGGTTGATTTGACTCTTCATTTAAACCATTAATTGCTAAACGATGAAAACTAAAAAATAAAAATGGATTTATACGCTTATTTATTGTTGAATCAGGTCCTCTGTGTTTGATTTTATTCGAAAAACTCTGAAGTTCTTCATCTGAATATTTTAGACCTAGATAAGCAAATATACCACACATTTTCTATAAATTATATATTTATACTTTTAATTATTATCTTTTTTTCTTTATCCATCAAACGAATACTCATTTCTTTAAGTTGAATTAAATATTTTTATATTTTAAATTAAAAAATAATAATTTAATAAATTCAATTTAAAGAAAATAAAAAGAGGTTAAAATTAATAAAAAAAAAGAATATAAAGAAATAGGTAAATAAGAATAAATTAAAAGAATGAGAATATTATCATGGGACGTTGGTATCCATCATTTATCATATTGTATTTTAGAAAGAGATGATACAATATTGGAAGATGGAACAAGAAATGAAAAGATAGATATAAAACATTGGGGAATTATAAATTTGGCAGAAGATCCAATACAAAAAAAAAATATGACATATATTTTTGAAAACGTACCAAAAAAATTAGATGAGAAACCTGAATTATTGGATAATATAGATATAGTATGTATTGAGAATCAACCAACATTAAAGAATCCAACAATGAAAACAATTCAAATTATATTATATAGTTATTTTTTAATAAGAGGTAAAACTGATAATAAAGAATATCCTATAAAACAAATATCATTTATATCAGCAACAAATAAATTAAAAGTATATCAAGGACCTTATATTAATCCTGATTTATATACAAAAACGGGAAAATTAAAAAATGTACCTAAGCCAAAAGTGCTAAAAGGAAAAGGTAAAAATCAACCTTTAATTTTAGAATTTTTAGATGTTAATAATCAAGATAATCAAGAAAAAGAAGAAATTAAAGCTGAACCAGAAGTTATTAATGAAACTGGAAATACTGATTCTAAAAAACCATCAGCAATTTGTTATGGAGATAAAAAGAAATTAGCAATTTTATATACTCGTGAAATGGTAAAACAAGACCATATTGAATTTTTAGACTATTTTGAAAGTAATAATAAAAAAGATGATTTATCAGATAGTTATTTGCAAGGAATGTATGTATTAAAAATTAAAAATCAACAAATACAAAAAACTGAAGGAGAAGAGGTGCAAAATTTAGAAGAAAAAAAGAAGAAAAAACAACCAAGAAGAAAAAAGAATAATGTATTATCTGTTATGGAGAAGAATAGTGAAAATAAGGAAGAAAAACCTAAACAAACAAGAAAAAGAGTTAGTAAGAAAGTAGATGAAAAAGAAGTGTCTAAAGAAGAAGTAAAACCAAAGAGAGGTAGAAAGAAAGCAATAAGTAAAGAAGATTCTGGAGAACTCAAAAAAGAGATGATAAATATAGAAAAAGCGGAAGATAATGCATATTTAAGTGATTCTTCAGTTGATAATTGATTTAAGTAAAATCATTAATTTTTTTTTAGATTTATATCATAATAAATAATTTTGATATTTAAATGTTAATAAATAATTTTTTAATAAAAAGTAAAAGAATAATAAATTATAATATATTTTATATTATAAAAAGATTAAATAATAATTTTTATCAATGTGAATGTATTAAAGGAAATATTATTTGTAAAAAACAAGATATAATAATACAAAAAAATAAAATAGAAATATTTGATATAAAACCATGTAATGAATGTAAAAATTTTATTGAAAATAAATCTAAAAATAATATATTAAAGAATGAAGGATATTGTGCATTATTTAAGTTTAAGTTGAATCAAAAAAATAATAAATATTTAGATACAATTAATTCTAGATTATATCATGAATTATGTGCTCCATGTGGTAAATTTTTCGAAACAAAAAATAGAAATAATAAATAAAAAATGGATACAATAGATTTAATAATATCGGAATATGAAAGAAAAATAGATGATGAAGAAAAAGTGAAAAGAGAAGAGAGCATCAAATGGATAAAAATAATGTTAATAATTATAATAATAATGATATTTATATATTATTTAATGAAAAAAAGAAAAATAATTAAATTATAAAGATAAATTTAAAATAATAATTTTTTATATAAAAAAATTTTAGATAATATTTAAAATTTTAAAATGACAAAAATATTAATATCATATGTTTATTGTAAAACTCCTATAGCAGATTATAATTTAGATTATTTTAATAAATATGGTGTAGTTGAATCTTCTAATATTGACTATGTATTTGTTATTAATGGATATGATTGTAGTATTGATATAAAAAATTATCCAAATGTTCAAATAATAAAAAGAGAAAATAAAGGTTATGATTTTGGTGGTCATACTCAAACTTTGTTGGCTAAAGGTATGCAAAAATATGATTATTATTTTTTTTTAAATTCTAGTGTTATAGGTCCAATATTTGATGAAGAAAAGGAAAATTTAGGAGACCATTGGACATTATATTTTATAAATAAAATAAATGAAAAAGTAAAATTAGTGAGTACATCAATTGGATGTTTAAAAAAAAAGAAAGAATTAAAAGGTCCATTTGTCGAAGGATTCTTTTTTTGTACAGATTATGAAGGATTAAATTTAATAAAAAAAGATAAAAAAGTATTTAAAGTATACAAAAATAAAAAAGATGTTATTCATAAATGTGAATATTCAACGAGTAAAAAAATATTAAAAGAGAATAATTATACAATTGATTGTATGTTAAAAAGATATGAAAATATAGATTGGAGAGATGAAAAAAATTGGGAAATGAATGATTGTAGACATCCAACAAGATATAAAAGTTTTTATGGAAATTCTATAAATCCTTATGAAGTTATTTTTCATAAATGGTGTTGGTCATGGGATATAAATAATAAATTAGTTAATTTTGATATAATTCAAAATCATGTAAATAAAAAAAATGGTTTTAATTATGATATATCAAATATAATAAATTATTTAAATAAATTTAATTTAAAAGTAAATAAAAAAATAAAAAAAAATATTAATTTTGTTAAAATTAAAAGAATTAAAAAAAAAATCTAAAAAATCAAAAAAATAATAATATTATATATTATAAAATTTATAGAATATATAATTTAAAAATATATTATTAATAATTAGAAAAATATATAAATGGGAAATCCAACATGTTTAGAAAATTGTCCACAAATTAATTTTTTAAAAAAGAAAAATATTAAATCTAACCCTTGTTATTGTAACAATCAAATAAGATGTTGTGATTGTTCAAGAAAAGGAAAATGTAAATGGTGTGTAAGTTATGATAGTAAATTAAAAACAACTTCTGGAAAGTGTGTACCAATATCTGAGTATAATTCAAAAAATTGTCCTAGTGAGCTTCAAGGATTTGATAGATGTTTATATTTAGAATATTTTTCAAATTTTAATGAAAAAATGTGTTATTTATTAATTATTTTAATTATTTTAGTTATTTTTATATTATGGTCAAAATATAAAAGTAAAAAATAATTTTAATTTTAATATATTTTTTTATTTTTTATTTTATTATTATTTAATAAATTATGTTAAATCTAATGTGACACCTCCTGATTTACCTTTCTTCAATCCACCTTTCTTGCCACTTGTTCTCATATTGAATGAAGATTCTGACATATCATCGTCACCACTTGATTTCAATTCATTTAATAAATCATCAACTCCACTTGGTCCTCTCATTGTTGCTTGTGGTCTACTTGGCCCAAATGAATTCATTTGGGGCGGTGATCGGGGAGGCATTCTTGATTGCATTGGGGGAGGAGGTCCTTGTTGATTCATTTTCATATTAATTCCTTGTTTCATCATGTTTCCTATCGGATCGTTGGCTCCGAATTGAGAATTAATACCATTATTCATGTTTTGTACAGCCGCTTCTTGGATGCTTCGCACAATGTCGGGATTCTTCTTTAAAATATCATTTAAATCAGGAGTTGATGATTTGAACAAGGAATTAGTAAGATGGTACATAAATCCACTTCCTGCGAGCGTCATCATTAATCTTAATTCTGGAGCCATTTTCACACTCTCACCATATTTATCATGAAGTTCTTCAAAAATTTCATCATAATCATTGATATCGTCCATTACTTTCTCGGACCATCCATCTAGTTTAATATCAAAAGGATCGAATTTTCCGTTAACAAATTCAATACCACTTACAACCATCATTAAAGCTTTTCTAGAAAATTTAATTGATTTATCTAAATCTCGTTGTCTCTTTAAATTATCTCTTTCATGTTCCATATCTTCAAGATTTGAAGCCATTGTATATTTCTTTGATGGTTGATGACCTTGTTTTTGAAGTCTATCTAATTCAAATAATATCTTTTGTTTTTTTCTTTGTACATCTTCATAACTCATTGGTTTTTCATAACTTTGATACCCTTGATTCATACCCATACCAGTACCACCATATCCATTTGACATTTCAGATACTTCACTACCTGAACCACTACTATATTCAGAACCACTTCCAGATTCATCGTCGTCATCGTCATCATCTTCATCTTCTTCAGAACTTTCTTCAGAACCTTCAGAACTTTCATCATCATTAGAAGAAGCATATTTATTTTTATAGGGAGAATTTGAGTTTAAATTTGAAGAATTACTACTAATCATCGAATTTAATCCATCATCTTCATCAGAATCTGAATCAGAACCGGATGATTTAGAATTACTAGAATAAGATGATTCAGAATTTTGGTATTTTTTTTGATTAGCTAATCCACCAAAAGAATCCATTGGTACTTTTTTATTATTACCTAACATAGGACGAATCATTTTAGTTTTTCTTTCAGGTACAAAATTACTGAATTTAGGAAGATTATTATTTTGTACATTTGAAGAAGAAGGAGAAGAAGAACCCATTTTTTCTAAAACAATATCATTATTACGACTTCCAATACCATTTATACTTTCTGTTTTAAAACCATTTTCTCTATTAAAACTTAAATTACTCATATTAATATTAATTTAATAAAAATATATATTTTTATTTATATTTTGTTCCGCGATAAAAATATAATTTACTTTATCTTAAATAATTTTATTTAATTATTTTTTAAATTTAAAAAAAACCAATTTTTATTTAAATTAATTAACATTTCTATATAAATATGAATTTGGATTATTATGTAAATATTTATGAATTACTTCTTTAGCTTTTTCAAAATCATCTTTTGTTACTTCTTTGTCTTTTGAATCTTCTTTTAATTTTGCTTCATTTTCTTTCTTAATATTTTTAACCATACAAAATACACTCGATTCATTTAAAAAGAATTTAATAATGATTATAAAAAATATAGCTAATAATAGTGCAAATTTAATATCTCTTGTTGCCATAAAACATATACAAAATATTAATATATATCTTAAAAATTGATATTTTGAAAATAATAAGTCTAAAGATGATGGAAGTTCTAATCCTAAATATTTACCTCCTACATTCATATATGCCATAATTAAACCATTAAATATTTTACTTCCACTTATTTGTGTTAATATTAAATCATATATTGGTACAGATATTGTAGCTGGATCCATTTTTTATTATTTATTTGTACATCTGTATAAAAGATAGAAAAAAAATAAATTTACTTTATTTAATTTTCATATTTTTTATCTATTTCATTTAATTCAAATTTTATACTTTCATATAATTCTTTCATCTCTTCCATTGTTAGTTCCTTATTACCATTTATTTTATTTTCATTCATATTATTTTCTTTTATATCATACATAGTATTATCATCCATTATATTAATATTTATTAAAGATGTTGATTTATTCTCTTCCCCTTCATCATCAATTATATTTATCATTTTTTCTTCTAATATTGGTTTTTTGTCTTTAAGAATATTTTCTTTAAGTACTAACTCTTTATTTAAAATATTATTATCACTACTTAAAGAATTAATTGATTTTAAATTATTAATATTTGAATTATCTGAATCAATAATGTTGAAAGTGTTATCATTTTTAGAATTATGATTTAAATTTGAATTATTAATATTATTGTTTGAAGAAGAATAATCATTAAAGAATTCAGAATAGAAAGATTGGAGATAATCTTTAAAATAGGATAATTTTGGGTTATTTATTATTCTTGATTTAAAGTTAGGATGTTTCATTAAAATAAAAATAAATAGAGGAAGACAAATTAATGAAAGATTAATATTATAATAATTTAGGTAAATAATAACGAAAATAATAATAAATTTAATTGATTTTTTTTTATTTAAAAAATCATTCCAATTTGAATCAATAGAAAGAATAAAAAATAAAAGAATAGTTAAAATAATCATTAAAATATTTTTATAAAGTATTGGTATATCAATCATTATTGAGAATTAAATTAAAACACTTATTTAATTTAAATATTCTCTTTATTTACTTTTTTCGCACATATTTTTATTTTTATTTTTTTTTATTAATTATTTAAAAAAAATAGTTAAAAATGAGTAAATATTATTATATTTTTTCTTTATATAAATTAGGGTATTTTTAATATACATGGTTGTTTTTGCATCATTAAACGAAGTTTATGGTGATGATTTTACTAGGAAATATGAAGAAAAAAATATATCACATAAACAATTAACACAAGTAGCTTTTGATAAAGATCCAACACCTTTATTTTTAAGAGAGAAAAGATATAATAATGAAGATTGTTTTAAAGACGTCTCACAGAAAAGAGATTCTTATGGAAAGAATGGGGTCAAGTCATTTAATTCAGGAAATATGCAATCAGAATTTAATAATTCACAATCAATTAATAATGAAAGAAGATATCAAGAACTTAGAGAAAAAGGTGAAAGAGAAAGATTTGAACAAATAAATAGTATGAATGTTATTGAGAGACCTCTCAGTAACGAAGAATTAATGAAAAAATATAATAATAATGATTTAACTAAAAGAAATATACTTATGGAAAGATTAAAATTTTTAGAAGACCAAATGAATAAAAAATATGGTTCCGATATTAATCCAAATCAAAATCAAATTAAAATAAAAGAGAATATTAATCAAGGAAATAATCAACAAGAAAATTTTACTAATTCTTCCTTCGCACCAGTAAACCAATATCAAATGCAAAATAATAATTTGAACCAAGAATTTATTGACCTTTTTTTCTTAATTGTTATGGGATTAATTTTATTGTACATTTTTGAATCAATATATAAATTCGGAAAGATGATGGGAGCAAGAGGAAAGTAATAATTATCTTTTGAAGAAAAAGTTGCCAGATGGTGAAGTATTTACAGTAGGTTTTTGAGGTTGATTTTGTTGTGAACCAAAAGTTATAGTTCTTGGTGTTTGATTATAATTATTGTTATTATAATTTGATTGTTGATAATTTAAACGAGGAGTTGGAGTAGGCGATGAATAATTATTTATTGATGAAGGTTGATTATAATAATTTTGTGAATTTGTTAAATTAGATGAATTTTGAATCATTAATGGTTCTTTTCTTCTTAGTTCAGGTTTAGGTATAGTCCAAGTTATAAAAATCATGAATGGATCGACATATCTAGCTTTGAATCCTTTATCTTGAAGAGAATTAACCATAAAAATAACACATTCAGTCATATTGTAAAGAGGTGATCCAGGTATATATTCAGGCATTTCAAAGAAACAATAATTTTCTTCATGTAAAGATAATTCTTTGATTTTCTTAAAACACTTGGAAAGAATGCGTTCATAAATTTTCATTCTTTGTTTATCTTTTTCCTTTTGAATTTTATATATATCTTGAACACTGTAAGAGAATTTCCGAGAATCTTCGTCATAAACACCATAATAATTATAATTTTGATAACTCATATTTAATTAATATTCTATATTTTTGATATTATTTTTTTTTAGTTTTCTATACTAAAAAATTAAAAAAATAAGTAAAATATAATTATAATTTATATTATCTTATTTATAAGATGTTTGTTTCAAATTAAACATACAAAATGTTTAAATTTAATAATAATGTATATGACGAATTAATATTAAGTTCAGGGGGTATAAGAGGAGTTTATCATTCAGCTATTATAGAAGAATTATCAAAATATTATAATATATATAATTTTAAATATTATACAGGTTGTTCAGTAGGAAGTTATGCATGTGTATTAATATTATTAGGGTATACAATAGAAGAAATGAGAAAAATATCAATAGAAATAGATTATATGAAGTTTATGGATTTAAAATTAATGAATTTAATGAACAAAAAAGGATTTGATGAGGGAAGAGGATTAAATAATTTTTTTAAAGCTTTATTTTTACAAAAAAATATATCACCAAATATAACTTTTCAAGAATTTTATAATTTAAATAATAAAGTTTTAACTATAACTGTTCTTAATATAACTACTCAAAAAATCGAACATCATAATTATATTAATTCACCTAATGTACCTATTATTTTATCTTTAAGAATGTCAATGTGTATGCCTTTATTATTTTCACCAATAGAATATAATAATAATGAATATATAGATGGAGCATTATTAGAACCATATCCATATTATTATAATAAAAATACAAAAAAAATAGGAGTATTTTTAGACGATGATGATTTATTTAGAAAAATAGAAGAAAAGAATATGTATGGAGATATAATAAATTATATATTTAAAATGGTATATTTAATATGGGAGAATCAAATAATACATAGATTAAATAAAAAATTACCAAAAAATACAATTCGAATATTGGATAAAGTAAAAGGAGCTAATCTAAATTTAAATAAAGAAGCTAAAATGAGAATGTATGAAAGAGGACAATTAGAATGTAGAAAATTTATGAAAAATAAATTTAAAAAACAAAATAAAAAATTATTATTATTCAAATATTTTAAGTTTTGGAAAGAATTATTTTAATTATAAGGTATTTCTATGTTGACTTATAAATTTCTCCATTGCATCAGCTGTTCTTTCACCATTATATTCTTCATAATTTTCACTTAATCCATTAGGATAATATCTTAATGTAGGGAAACCTTTAATACCCATTTTTTGTGTCATTTCTTTATTTTCATCTCCATTAATCATCATCATTTTAGTAGGACCTTTATAAGATTGCATTAATTTTTCAAATTCAGGTTTAGCAGTTTTGCAATGACCACACCAAGGAGCATAAACCATGGCGAAAACTGATTCAGAAGCACCTTTTACTTCATTTTCATTTTCAAAAGTCTCGAATGAGAAGGCTCCACGAACTCCACCGATGTGAGCGTATCCTCCGAATCCTAAAGTAAGATAAGGAGAGATAGAACGGAAAATACCAACTAAAAGGATAATAACAATTATAACAGCGAGTAAAAGGAAGAGTGGTTGTTTTTTGATGTTTTCAATAGTAGACATTTTTTATTTTTTATTCTTATACTATTTACTTCGATTTTTTTTCACTTTATAATATTTTTTCTTTAAAATAATTAAAATCTAAAATTAATTATTAATTAAATTATAATTATATAAAATAAAAGAACTTAAAAAAATGGAAAAAGTTGATTTTCAAGATTTAGGAGATACATTTGAATTTATATATGATTATTTAGATGATAAATCGTTATATCAATTAAACTTAGTAAATAAATATCAAAAAAAGAATATAGAAAAAAAAAAACCGGAAGGATTAATAAGATATAAAATAAATAAATTACCAATTTATCAATCTCATTTGCATAAAATGGGAGATGCAAATTCTAAACCTAAATATTATAAATGGTTAAAAAATGATTTTACAATAGAAGAAAAAGCATTAATTAATATACATTTATTAGAAGAAAGTGAAGAACAAATTAGAGAATTACCTAAATATAATCAAAAAAGAATGATATTTTCATTAAATAAAGATGGATTAATATATCAATTACCTAGTAGTTCTGGTGTTATTAAACCTGATAGAAGTAAAAAAGAAAATAAAGAAGATAAAGAATATGTTTTTATAAGAGTTTTTGAGTTAAATAATGAATATGAATTAAATGATGGTTATGGATATTTTTTGTTAGATTATGAAAATAATAATGAAAATAATAATGATAATAAAAATGATGAAAAAAAGATAGTAAAAAGATATAAAAAGATATATTTCATAAATGATAATTTTAATAAGATATTTGAAGATGATGAATTCGAAATAACAGATAATATTAAAGAAGTATTAGATAAAATGACCGAAAAATACAATGAATATAATAATACAAAATGGACAAAATATAAATTAAAATATATGAATCAATCTCAAATACTTCATAAAATAAGATATTATCATTTTGATTCATAAGGTTTAAATAACAGAATTTTCTTTTAAATATTTTTGTATACCATAGAATTGACGATAAGACCAATAAGTTGAACCAGCCAATATTAATAAAAAATTTGGTAGTTGATACAATGTTGTTAATGTTATACCTTCAGTTAAATAATACATAATAATTAATTTTGGTACAATAATCAAACGAAAAAGAATAAATAAGAAAAGGTGAATAATCCAGGAAGTACAAGTTATAGAATAATGAAAATTACATTCTTTTAATAAATATCCAATATTTAATAATAAAGTATTAGATTCAAGTAAATAAATAAAATACATTGTATAAAATCCTTTATTTTCTAAATTATTAATTGAATTAATACTAGATAATAATAATAAAATAGCTGATATATGATGCATAACAAATACATATTTTTTATAATATAAACAACGTAACAAATCCATTGAAAAATAAGAAAGAGAAAAATAAGAAGTAAATAATTGGAGTTGATTATCGGGTTCAGGATTTTGTAGAGTAAGTTGAAGAGGATTCATATTATCAAAAATTGAATTTTTAATGGATAAAACAGCTAAAGAACTAGAAAGAACACCGTGTAAAGAACTAAAAATACATTCTTCTATTTTTTCAATTTTATGATGAGGTATATTGATATAATTATTGGATACTAAATAATTGGCGAACCAATTAGAAAATCTAAAAATACTTCTTAGAATATAAGTAGAACCGAGTAAATATTTAGATAACATATTAAATAAAAATGGCAAATTATGCTTTCTAATAATAAAAATATATATATTTTATTATTTTGTCGAATAAAAAAATAATATTATAGATTAGATATAAGCAAAGCGTAAAAATAAAATGGAATTACATCATTATTATTTTTATACAATTAAAACATTAATTTTAATAGGTACAATATTGATAATAACAGGAAAAATAGAAGATGACCGTCCATTATTTTTAATTATGGATACAATTTTTAAAATATCATTAGGTATTTATTTAATATATTATTTTTCAAAAATGAATAAAAACAATTCAAATTCTTCTATGGATTCTCATGATAAATTTTTATTTATGATTTCTGGATTTATTCTTTTAGTCACTATTAATTATTCAGAGATTTATTCTTTAATCACTGGGTCAAGTTCAGATGAAAATAAAGTAAAAGATGAAGAAAAAGTAAGATATGTGGATAAACCTTGTCCTCCTTGCTCAGAAAAAAATATAGTACATGGTACTATTATGAGAAGATAATTATTTGTTTTTATTGAATGGAAAAATAGTATTAATTTTAATGAAGATAAGGTGATATAATTTATTTTTATAATTAAGATTAGAGTTTAACCAATCATTAATATCATTCCAAAGATTATAATCATAATTTAATAGATGATTAAAAATGAATTCAGGAAGTTCATTTTCAAATGAAGATAAATTATTATTAATAACAAAATTTTTAAAATCTTTTTTTAATATTTGATATTTAATTACACCATAATCTTTATAATCAATATTATTTTCATAATTTTTAATATCTTTATTACCTTTTATATCTAAAGTATTATTTGAATTAAAATATTTAACTAAATATATATAAATAAAATCTTTTTTTTTATCATAAATAAAATAAATTGTATAAAATTTATCTTTAATACATAAAATATCATCATATAAATGTTCCATTAAAAATTCTTTTTTTTCATTATTATATAAAAAAAAATCATCTGATAAATGTAAAACTTCAACAATATATATTGCTTTTTCCATTCTAATTTTCTTTGTATTAATTCTTATAAAACGTCAAGAATTTAATATTTTTTACGTAAAATATAAAAATTAAAAAATGATTAAAATTTTATTAAAATACAATAATTAATAAATTCATTTAATTAAATATATATTTTACGTTAATAATATAATTTTAAACGTAAATATCTTTTTACTTAACAAAAATGAGTTTATTTTTTGATAATATAAATGATGAAGTAAATAATCGAAAAGTTAATAGTATAAATATAATTAATATTGAAGAATCATCTATTATACAAAATGAAATTATACATAATGAAAATAATATTATTATTAATAATAATACTAATAATAATAATAATATAGAAGAGAAAGAGAAAGAGAGAGATATAATTAGTAAAATAACGAAGATGAAAGGAAGAGCTTTGATGAAAAATTTTCCTAATTTAAGAGATTTATTATTTAAAAAGTTTGAAGAAGATGATAAAACCAAAGATATGATTAATATTATGAATTCTTTTAACTTTTTTGATTTTATTGAAATGATTAAAATTCATTTAGATACTTTAGAAGACCAAAATGAAAGAAAATCTATTATTAATACAGTATCTTTTTGTATTTATTCAGATGCAAATAATATGACAGAAGAACAAATAAAGGAGAGAGAAGATACAGAAAGAATTTTTAATTTTAGATTTGAAACATTAAAACTACAAAGATTATTTGATTTTTTGCAAAATACATATAATAAAGAAGTGTCAGGAGAATTATCAAAGAATCCTTTTCATTCTACATTTATGTTAATCTATAATATGAAGAAAACATTTATTTTTATGAAAAAATTGGATTATATGAGCGAAGAACAATATATCGGTTTTATGAATGAAAAGTTAGGTTTTTCATTAGATAATTTAGAAAAAATTAAAGATTTTATTAAAACGCCTTTATCGAGTGGATTAAATAGTAGTGATAAATCAGATATTTTAGGATTTTTATCTACTTATACGAATATACCAAAACAATATTCTTCATCAAAAATTATTCAAAATCGTTTATTTTCAGATATTGATAATTATACGAAAAAACAACAAATGATTCAAAAAATACAGAAAAGAAGAGAAGAAAAGAAAAGATTAGAAGAAGAAGAAAAAAGAAGATTAATGGATACTAAAACAAATGAAGAGATTCAAAATGAATTAGATAATCTATTGAAAGAATTAGAAAAAGAAGATAAATCAAAAAATGGTAAATCTTCAAAATCTAAAAATAATAAATCTTCAAAATCTTCAAAATCAAAAAAATAATTAAAATAATAATAAAAAAATATTTATTAATTATTTGAATTTTATAAAAAAATTATTCATTACTTTTATTAAGTGAAAGTGGTAAATTAGAATTAAAATTATCATCTTCATCTTGATAATTTCTATAATTATCTCTTTTAAGTTTTTCATTAAATTCATTAACTATATTTTTAGAATTAATACCTTCTGTTGAATACTTTTTAATAAAATCATAAAATGAAGATTTTGATGAATTAAATATAGGTAAATGTTCTTCTTTAACATAATCTTCATAATCAATTAATATTTCAGAGACTTGTGTTCCATAATATAAATTAAAATATTCATCAAAATCATAACATTCATTATAATAGTTAGATGATGATAATATTAGTTTTTCTTCTTTAACTACTACTTCTTTCTTTTTCTTTTCTACTGGTTTATCAGTATTTTTAATAGCTATATCTTTCCAACTTTTCATTTTTATTTATAAGCTTAAAATGCTTTAGTAAATAATTTATTAATTATATATTTTATTATTATAAAATATAATTTTAAGTAAAAATAAACTTATTTATTATTTATAATCTAGATGGAAAATCATCATCACTATCATATTTGTTTAATTTTGATTCTTCAGATACTAAATATTCAAATTTAATATTGTATTTTTCTTCATATTCAATTCTTTCTCTTTCTCTCTCTTCTTCTTCATCTATTAAACCATAAACATATGGAAAAAGATTTTTATCTACTAATTCACCATCTGAACAATTAAATAACATTCTATTAAAATCTTCTCTTGAAGATTCATTAACTACTATATTTATATCATTCTTTTCACATAATTCTAAAAAATAACCAAATAACATATTTAAAAAAGGTTGATAATGTTCTTTCCAAACATTATATTTATTAGTATATTGAATTATCATTTTTAATATTTAATATTTAATAATTATTTATTAAATAATTTATTTTTCTTATCTTATTAAATATATATTTTTAATAAAATAAACTTAAAAAAAAAGTATTTATTATTTTCTTTATTTTTTAGCTGATAATTTAATACTAGATATCATTTCACTAGTTCTTTCTTGATAAATAAAATCGAGAAGTTCTTTAGCTTTTTGTTCATTACCATTAAAATATTGTTGAAGACGTTCTAAAATAAGTTTTTTAGTGACACTTTCAGTCTTCTTATTTTGAGAATATTTTAATTTAAAATCTCCAACATCAATGTCTCTGTCTGTGATTTTATTCTGTTCCATAAAATTTAGGATAAAATTCTCTAATCCATCTTTTTCATTCTTTAATTCTTTCATTTTTTCTTTAATTTTCTCTTCTTGTTCATTAATTTCCATGAACTTTTTAACATTTTTTTTAAATAATTCAACGTTATTAGAATTTAAATCCATTTTTACTAATTTTTAAATTATTATAATTATTATTATTTATAATATTTTTTTTAAGTTGTTTTTTATTTTTATAAATTTATATAAATTTAGATAAATTTAGATTTATTATTCTATTTATTAAATTTTAGTTGTTAAATCTACAGTTGATAACATAATAGAACGACAACAATATTTATTAAAACCTAATTCATCTAAAACTTTACCTTCATAAGTCTTTTCTTTAATTTGTGTTGCTGTACTTTCATCTAGTTTTAGACCGGATACTTGGTCTTCTATTTTCTTATTTCTTTCAACTTCATTATATTTTTGTTGTATTTTAGATAAAAAATCTTCATATTTATTGGCAAGAACTTTACCACATGTAAAACATCTGACAGGAATAAGCATTTTTTAATATATACGTAAAATTAATCTCTCTATGAATATATAAAGATTTTTTTAAATTCAAATTAATTCAAATCACTTTTTTTTTTATTTATCTATAATTTTAAGAAAAAAATATTTTATATTAATTTTAAGTTTAATTTAATTTAAAAAAATATTAAATGATTATAAATATATATATATTAAAATGGACCCTAAACATCTCCACGATACTCGCAAAAAATTAAATGATTTGGCTATTTCACATAATCGTTTAACAACTCTTGCAGCTTGTCTTCTTAATGAAGTTCAATCTCTCAGAAAAGAAGTAAATGAACTTAAAGGTATTAAAACAGTTCCTGATGTTCAATCTTCTCAACAACATCATCAACAACAAATGAATCCTCATCAAATGCAACAAAGAATGCAACAACCTCCTCAAAGAGGTGGTATGGGAGGACGTCAACAATCAAATCAATATAAATATGACCCAAATAACATTGCATCATTAAAAGCAGATGAGATTTTAAGTCAATTACATTTAGGTCATGATTAAAAATCTTTAGATTTTTAATTATGCTATATTGTCAAAATAGTCATGATTGATTGACATAAAGTCAATCAATATTGAAGGTTATTTAAAATAACATGAATCATGATTAAAAATCGTTAGATTTTTTAATTATGCTTTTAATTTATTTAAAGTCATGATTAAAAATCGTTAGATTTTTTAATTATGCTTTTAATTTAT
>JACCDO010419235.1_pt1 | contig 23546 bp, 28 predicted proteins | sample 7446101 | NCBI WGS metagenome assembly JACCDO01 (sample SAMN15323440, study PRJNA562643) | freshwater metagenome | isolation source: river surface water | place: USA:Blue River Watershed | collected 2017-08-16
ACCATTGCCGTCACTCAACTGAATGGTTCCGAGGGGACCATACGAAATGCTGGTGTCATTTGTGATTCTGTCACCCATTTACTATAAACTTTTATTATAGTGGAGAATACTAGAATAAAAGGTTACGATTGCACCAAGCAGGATTTGAACCTGCGGTCACATTCTTACAAGGAATGGGCTTTAACCACTTAGCCATTGGTGCTCAAAACAAAACGCTCCCAGTAGGACTCGAACCTACGACTTGTTGGTATCAATAGTTTATTTTTCTAACAGCCAACCACTCTGACCAAATCTGAGTTATAGGAGCCTTCATGTGTGTTTCTCCTCTACCTGGTTCGAACAGGTGATCCACTGATCTACAGTCAGTTGCCTTACCACTTGGCCAAGAGGAGTTCACACACACTGTACCCCGAGAGAAGTTTCCTGGAGATTTTACGCACTCCACAGGTACCAAATGACCAAAATCAAAATCACGCAGAGAAAAATTTCCACCTTTAAAAATGGTGCGTACTCGAAGATTGAGCGATACACTCGAGACGGACTTATTTTTCCTGGTTCTGAAAAAAAGTAAATTCCTTCTGGGATTTCACCAGAGTACATTGGGGGTTTGTTGAAGAAGATTTTGTTTTCGGTGTCCACCTGGACCCAACTAAAATATTGACAACTCGAATTGAAATTCGTCTGGTCGTCTGAAGTTTTTTGTTCGAGTGCACTCGTGAGAAAAGCCTTGAGGTACGAATTTCTCCCCATGTAAAGTCCTGAGTTTGCCGTCACGTCATCTTTGCACGTGCCGAATATTTTGTTGTTGACGTACTCTCCAGCCAGTGAAGGATTCCTCGAAATGAGCACTTGACAATTGTACTCGTTAAAGTTTTTCTCCAGGTCATCAAGAGGTTTCATGATTCGTGAATCAAACCCGTCGACGAAAATCACGAGTTCATCGTCTGGCAACGTTTCACAGTACTCTCGGACCGCTTTAATTTTATCCATGAACCCATTCCACTTTGTGCCCCACCCCAAGACTTTCACCGGGACTCCAAACTCATTGTTGATAATTTCCTGAAAAGTTCCAAAGTCGTGCGTGGCGTATGTGACAACTTTCATCTATATAAACCCCTCAATCTTTTTTTTCATTTTGAATAAAATATAAATGTTAAAAATCAATGAACCTAGTGAACCCACGAAAATCACTGGTAACTTTTTGTGAAAAGAGTAAAGTATAAAGAATATTGCTCCGAGTGCGTGCAAAAAAATTGCTCTCGGACAAAAAGAATCCACATTATCCGTGCTTTTAATTTTCAAAAGCTGTGGTAAACCAGCCATGGCTCCAATAACTCCACCTGAAAGTGCGAAAATCTCTGGGTCCATTTAAAAGTATGCACATATTTTAATTAAAATGAGTGAGATTTTCAAGTCTCTTCAGAGCATCGCGACCATTCAGCCCGGTGAAAAATTGAGCACCAGAAAAGGATACATCACGAGGGACCAGAGGCCCAGTCCAATGTACAGGTGGCTCAGTGGAGACAGCAGGGACACGTGTCTCGCGATGATTCACGCGACTCTCGATGAAGCCTTTGTGTCTCTGGACACCGGGGTGAGCAACATCCTTCCACAAGTTCCAGGTGGTCTCGAGAACCTCAAAGAGACGTACAAGTCTGATGGGACATTTTGCAATTCTGTGGATGCGATAATTAATCGTGTTAAAAACTATCTTCGATAATCTAGAAATGGAAAGTGCCCGTGAACTTTTTGAAGCTTGCAAAATTGGAAAGTTTCCGAGACTGAGCGTCATGGTTGACTTTTGTCTCGATGGTCGAAATGGAGTGAACCCCGTGGAACTTTTTCACGCGTACAGAAAACACACAGTTGAGGACCTTCACACGGCTCTCGTGCACGATAAACTCGCCGAACTCACTGGGTTTCCAAAAGTCTCAAGTGGTTTTCTTGCGAATGATTCCTAGAGTCTTTTCGAGATTGTTTTGCTCCCTCTTGAGCGGCTTGGTCCTCTTGAGTCGAAGGGGTTCATTCGTGCCCACAGCGTTCGTAATCTCATCCATTTTATTCGAGGTGGCAAACTGCGCGATTGTGACCCTTCGCGGTTCGACGTTGCACGTCTGTATGGGTTTTGCGAGGTCGACTCTGGGTCCAGTGTCTGTCGTGGCGTACTTTCGAAACTCCTCAATCGTCATGTCCCCTCCAAACTCTTTAAGCCTGAATCGACTCGGAGCGCAGTGAATGGACCCCACGATGTTGTAAAGTTTTTTACGCATGATGACCATGTTCCCGCCGATGATTCCGCCGTTGTTCACTCCATTCTTGTCGAGGTTAAAGGACTTCATGCACCCCCACGAGCAAAAGTGTCCCATGGTTTCGAATCGGTCTCTTAAAGGGTCGTATTTATAAGGAAGTTTGAGGGGCTCCCCGGGCACTTCGTGACAACACCACCAGCACCACACCATTAAAGATGAAACTTACTTCACCTTTAATGGTGTTATTGAGCATAGATGTAGGGATAAAGAACTTGGCCATGTGCCTCATCGAGGAGTCCACCAAGGAAATTTTGCAGTGGGACGTGTCCGGCGTGCCACCAGAGCACGAGAGCGGACTCTTCAAGTCCATGGTGAGTCACCTGGATGATAGACCCTGGACGCTCACGGCCCAGACTGTCCTCATAGAAAAGCAACCGGACAAGAACAAAAGAATGAAGGTTGTGGAAAATCTTTTGCACGCGTACTTTGTGATTAAAAATCCAAAAACCCAGGTGATTATTTACGACGCGCGTCACAAGATTCCGGACGTGGTCGGTCCAGGAAAGACTCAGTACCGAAAGAGGAAGCAAACCTCTATAGACCGGTGCCGAGAGTTCATCACGACTGAGGAGATTAACTCAAAGTGGATTCCGGAGTTTGTGGGTTCCAAGAAGAAGGATGACCTCGCGGACACCGTGATGCAAGCCCTGAGTTACATAAACAGGAGAGGCGGTGAGACTGCTCCAAAAAAGGCCAAGCCGACGAAAATCACGGCCCGCAAGCCCACGGAGAATCAAAAGGAGACCAGGTACTCCAAGTCGAACCTCGCGTGGTTGGCCAAGACGATGAAGCGCGAGGATTTTCAGCGAGACAAGAGAATCATGAAGGACCTCGGTCGATACTACAAGAATGTCGACGAATTTTTCCTCGCTTTACAGTAAATGGCTCTGAGCGCTTCTTACTTGGCGAGTACTACAACAGGTCTTTTTGCGTGCCTCGCGTGCATAGCATTTATTGTGTTTCTTATTCAGGGTGGGTTCACCACGAATGCAGGCATTGCCCTCGGGGTCTGCTGTCTTTGCTCGTGCCTCAATGGAATGGTGAACGCTATGATGGCTCCTGAAGAGTCAAAACAAAAAAAAGATACTAAATAAAGAATGGCTGACAAGATAATCTTCGGGATTCACGTGGCTCTCTTGGTGACAGGGATAGTTCTTCCATTCGTGGCGAACCGTCCCTTTCTCCTCTTGTACACGCTCCTCATCCCGTTTCTCTTTTTTCACTGGGCCGTGAATGACGACACGTGCGCACTCACGCAGTTTGAGATGATGGTGACCAACGAGCCGAAACACAGGACGTTCATGGGGAGGCTCATGGGTCCCATATACAAGGTTTCAGACGACGAAATTGGCAAGATGACCAAGGGACTTTTTTTCACACTTTGGGTTTTCACGCAGTGGAGATTGGGCCTGATTAAAGAATTGTTAAAGAGTAAATGAGAATCCACATAGTTGGGGCTGGACCCACAGGACTCACCGTGGCGTGGGAACTCGCCAAGCTGAAGAAGCACCAGATTCTTGTGTACGATAAAAAACCAGGACCGGGTGGGTCTTGGTGGGAACCGACAAGTGAGCGCAGAAACCTCCACGCGGCCCGAGCGGCTTTCAAAAACGGATGGGTCAACACGACTGATTTGTTTCGTGAAATGGGAATAAAGTGGTCGGATGTTTTCGAGCCGCTCCAAAAAACGCTCCCAGAAGGTTCTCTCTTTTCTGCACTCGATTATTGCGCTCTTGCGTACCTGGCCATTCGAATCCTCATGAGTCCAGACACGTACAAGCACGTGAGTATAAAGGATGCACTCGGCAAGGAGCTCAGTGAAAAGGGCCAAAAAACCTTGGAGCACTTGACGTACCAGATTGATGGAATTCCGTGGGACGTGATGACCGCTTATGAACTCATTCGGACTTTTGATTTCACGGCCCTCTCAAAGATTGAGACCCAGAAAATGTCCGGTGACAAGATGGGTCACCTTATGCAAAAGGCGCTCGAAAAAGTTGGCGTGGAATTCTTTTTCAATTCGGAACTTTCAAAACTCGTGTACGGAAAGGGTGACGACTCTTTCAAGGCGTACTTTAGTGAGGACCCAATTGAGGATGGTCTCTTGATACTTTGTCCGGACGCTGGACCGGCAAAGAAACTCGTGGGTGACAACTGGGGTCCTGACGCAAAGGATATTCTCACGAAAGGAACGTACGAATCCGTGACCATCATGCTTTACTACAACACAGAACTTCCGCCGTTGCCTTCGGGACTCGTAATCTCCATGAACACAGAGCTCGGGATGCTCGCTCACGCGTTGAGCGACAACAAAACAATCGTCGTGAGTCTCTTGAAAAAGCCACCAAAGGATTTGGACCCGGACCAACTTTCGGAGGAGGTTGTCAAGCAACTCAAGGGCGTCCCAGGAATGCCGAAGCTTCCACAACTCGCGAGTCACGCGATAGGGTGGGGGTCCCGGTGGGTCCAGGGGGGCTGGACGCACACGCAAACTGGTCACACATATTCAACCCTCGGGACCCTTCCATTCTTTGGAAAAAACAAAAAGGTTGCACTGTGCGGAATGATGTCCGAGAGGAGCACGCCTTACTCGTGCATGGAGGCGGCCATCGAGGTCGGAAGAAGTTTTTGTTCGAAAAACTTTGGGACGCCAAAACCTAGAAAGCCATGGACCGTCTCAAAATTAATTCTTGTGATTATTATACTATGGGTTGCCCTTACAGTGAAATCTTCGGGAAAGCCGGCACAGGCGCTCACTCGGTGAGACTCCTCGGCGAGCCGGTGGTTGACTGGTTCTTCACTATTCTAGCCGCCATTGCAATTTACAAATATTTCAAGGTGCCTTTTGAGTTGACCCTCGTGACACTCTTGCTCTTGGGAATCTTTTTTCACTGGCTCTTTGGAGTCCCCACAAGCACCTTAAAGTATTTGGGTCTTACTTGTCCACTATGAAAAAGTCAGGCTCTCAATACGTCCCCATAAAGCCCGTGGTCCTCAACTTTACAGGTCACGTGACTGAACCTTTTCACGAGTACAATCAAAAAAAGTACATTCAGGTCTTCTTGACTCCCACGGTGAAAAAGAGAATCACAGAAATTGAGAGTGGCCTCACGAAATATTATAAAGAAGGAGCCACCGTGATTCAGTCGAGACAAGACAATGTCCTTCGGGTCAAGGTTCCATACAAGTACAACAGGGTCACGTGCGAAATCCGTGGTCTAAAACCGGTCCAAGAGTTGACTGTGGATCAAACGGTCGATGTGACTGTAGAGTTTTGCGGAGTCTGGTCAGTGAATGATTACACAGGTTCATCGTGGAAACTATTGTCCATTGAGGCTCTCTAGGACTTCATCCTTTGGAAGGGGAACATTTTCTAGTCCGAGGTCACTCAGTTGCCTGAACACGGCGAGTGACCCATCGAGACGAATGAGTTCAGTCTGTATTGCGGCCATTTGCTGCTGCAGCTGGTACACGTGAGTCTCAAGTGCTTTTATATTTGCAGACACGGACAACATTTTCTACATAAAGTTTTTAAACCTTAAGTATAAAATGTTTCTTTGCAGGTCCGGTTACATTGTGTCCGATTCCAAGGAGACAAAAAAAGAACTCACGGTGAGACCGGTCCTCCAGGGTGACTTTGGATTTCCACCGCCCCCATTCAAAGTTTTTAAACTTTCAAAGAGCGGATTGTGCACCCCAAGATTTTGGGCCGAGGAAAAGTTTGGCGCGGCACCGGTGGATAAAAGGGTCGAGCCGACGAGGGTCAATTTTACATTCACAGGAAAACTTCGTGATGAGACGTTTCAAAATGAGGCGCTCAAAAAAGGACTCGAGGCGGGTCACGGCGTCCTTTCCCTTCCGTGCGGATTCGGAAAAACCACGGTGTCCCTGGCACTCGCGTGCAAACTCGGTCTTAGAACGATGATTATCGTGCACAAAGAGTTTTTGGCGACGCAGTGGGCCGAGCGAATAAAGCAATTTTGTCCGGGCGCCACGATTGGAAGGGTCCAACAAGACCGCGTCGAAGTCAACTGCGACTTTGTGATTACGATGCTTCAGTCACTCGCCTCGAAAGAGTACGAGACCAATCAGTTTGAGAGCATCGGAACGGTCCTCGTGGATGAGGCGCACCACATTTGCGCCAGAGTTTTTTCACAGGCGCTCTTCAAGATTTGTCCCAAGCACATCTTTGGCCTCTCTGCCACCCCGGATAGAAAGGATGGTCTCACAAAAGTCCTCAACTGGTTCATGGGTCCCATATTCTTCGCGGTTGAAAGAGAGCAACAAAAACAGGTGGATGTCATCACGATTCAATTTGATTGCAAAATGTTTCACGAGCCGCCGCCAACCACGAGGTTTGGAAAACTCAATTTGCCAGCCATGATTACGGAGCTCTGTGAAAATGAAACTCGAAACGCAATCATCGTGAATACAATAAAGGAGATTCTCGAGACGAATCGCCAGCTTTTGGTCCTAAGCGACCGAAGGCTTCACTGTGAGCACCTTCACTCTGAGTTTACAGAAGAGCAATCTGGACTCTACATGGGTGGCATGAAGGCGAGTGCACTCGAAGAGTCCAGTAAAAAACGCGTGATATTCGCCACGTTTCAACAGGCTCACGAGGGTCTGGACATTCCGAGTTTGGACACGGTGTTTCTCGCGACGCCAAAATCAGACATAAAGCAATCCATCGGCCGAATAATGCGAGAGACGGTCGGAAAAAAGAATGTGCCAAAGATTTACGACATTGTGGACCATTGGTCAGTCATGTTCGCGATGTTCAACAAGAGAAAAAGGGTCTACAGAGAAGGCGGCTTCAACATCGTGGGACCGCCAGAACCGCAGACAAAAGTTGAAGAGAATCCCTTCAAAGGAAAATGCTACTTATAAGTAATAATGTCTGGCGCTCTCATCGAGCTCGTGTCAAAAGGAGTCCAGGATGCTTATTTCATAAACAGCGAGGGTTCCAACTCACTCTTTAAATCCGTTTTCACCCGTCACACAAACTTTTCAATGTCACCAAAAAGACTCGAACTCACCGGGCAAATTCCTCAGCCCGGTGGAACCTCTTCTTTAATTATAAAAGCTTTCGGTGACCTCGTGAATTACGTTTGGTTGGAGGGTGACAATTTGACGCCGAGTCTCACGGGAACCGTGTTTGACTTGTACATTGGCGGCACCAAAATCGATTCGCAATCCTTTGAGTTTTTGGCGTACGCGTGGCAACAATACCAGGCCGAGTCTTACTCCAAAGCTGACATCAGCGCGAGCGTCATCTCTTACGCGGGGTCCAAGGCATTCATGCCTCTGCACTTTTTCTTTTGTGACATGCAATCCTTCTTGCCTCTCTTGGCCCTTCAATTTCACGAGGTGGAAATTCGAATCAATTGGGGACCGAATATTTCAGGGGCCACAAACATAATCCCGTACGCAAATTACATCTTTCTCGATACCCAAGAAAGACAAACCATGACCCAAAAGCCTATGGAAATTATAATCACGCAGACTCAGACGTTGCCCTTTAATTTGAAGAACAACGACCAAAACGTCATTGACTTGTCGTACTTGAATCACCCCGTGAAGACGCTCTTTTTTGGAGCGATTCCAGAAAGTCTCATGGATTCATTCACTTTTTCGGACGCATCGTTTCAGGTGAATGGCACGACTGTGTTTGAGGGTATGTCCCCTCTTTACTTTTACGTGGTTCAATCTTTTTTCCACACGAGTTACGCCCACATTCACTTTAACGACAAGACTGCACCGGGCACGTACCCAAAGAACCAACCCCAAAACACACTTCTTTACATGTACAATTTTTGTCTGAACACGACGAGCTTTCGACCGACTGGCACGTGCAACTTTTCACGGCTCGATAACGCCAAGATTACTTTGAACAATGTGTCCACGAACAAAAACACAGGGTACCTCTACGCAGTCAATTACAACATTCTAAAAATCCAGAATGGTCTTGGAGGAATTTTATTCGGCAATTAATGTAGTAGGTCATGGCGAGTGGGAGTGAAACAATCTTCCCTACAACCATAGTGTTTGGTGACACAACTTCTTCGTTGGGTGGACCAGGGAGCAACTTTTTACAGTCGAATAACGGCTCCCTGTACTTTAACGGAACCCAGGTGAACACGGGGTCCAACATATTTCAGGTGGCGACAATTTCCCTCATGACACCCGAAAATGGCTCGAACATCACCTTTGCCTCAAACTTGGTCTTTCGAGGGTCCTCACAAACCCCAGCAGTCGGTGGAGGATTTCAGTACTGGACAGGAGACAATCAACTTTACTTTGAGGGTCAACCGGTCGGGGGACGCTCAAACATCATTCAAATTCTCACGGCGAACACGATTCAAACTGAGGCTCCCATGAATCAACTTTTGATTTCGGCCAATGTGAATTGCAACAATTACTTTTTTGCAAACACCGCCGGAATTTCAACAACTTCCAATTTGAATTTCACGAGCACAAATCCAAACATCACGTATTCCGGTGGAACTTTATCCGTGAGACCCACGGGGACTGGAGGCGTCGTAAAGTTTTACGGAGCCGCGAATCAATCCAACATTTGGCTCGTGTCTACTGACCCTGGAAATTCCACGGGGACGGATGCCGGGACTTTTAATTTCGTGGCGACCGGTGACACTTCAAATTCGGCCAACACGCATTGTCTCGCAAAGATTTCCGTGTCACAATCCGAAGCCCTTCACGCAACAAATGGCGGTGGAGGAACGTTTCTCATCAGGACGAGGAACCCCTCTGTGCCAGCCAAGAATGACCAGGGCGACACGGACGCGCAAGTCACTTTGATTTCTGCAAAAACTTCCACGACTGGAAACGTCATCGTGCTTGGACCAAATTCTTCGGACTCAGTGAGTGTAGGAGTCGGCGTGACACCTTCGAACCCCTTTCAGGTTGGCTCTCAGTTTTACGTGGATTCCACCGGAAAAACAGTCGTGAACACACTCGGATTTCAAAGTGACATCACAATGTCTTCAATAAGTGAGGCTTCACGTGTCCTCATTGGAGCCATAGGAGCTGGCTCACAATCGACGGCCGTGGGTCAGGGTTCAAATCCGGCTGGTGAAAGCGCAGTGGCGGTTGGGTACGAGGCTGGTGGCTCTGGAAACTTTCAAATTGCGCTCGGATACCAGGCTGGTCAGTCCACCTCACAAAGCAACGTGATTTCAATCGGGTACCGGGCTGGAAAGACGAGTCAAGGACAATCCGCCTTGGCCATTGGAACTCTTTCAGGTTCAACGGCACAGGGTTCTCAATCAATCGCAATTGGAGACTCTGCCGGTGCGAGTGCACAAGGTTCTCAATCCATTTCAATCGGTTTCAACGCCGGTCAATCAACGCAAGGTATTCAAAGTTTGGCAATAGGGTACCAAAGCGCCACGGGTTCACAGGGTTCACAGGCTGCCGCAATTGGGTACCAGGCCGGAAGAACTTCACAGGGGTCCCAGAGTTTGTCTCTCGGGTACCAGGCTGGTCAAAGCACACAGGGCGTCAGAGCTTTTTCACTCGGGTACCAGGCTGGGCAGATTTCACAGGGAACTTTGAGTGCAGCACTCGGGTTCCAAGCGGGACAAACTTCACAAGGAACAAACTCAACAGCAATTGGAGTTTCAGCCGGAACGTCGAAACAGGGAATAAACTCCTTGGCCATAGGAACTTCTGCGGGCGCTTCGGAACAGGGTGCGTACGCAATTGCAATTGGAAATGAAGCTGGTTCACTCGTCCAAAATGCGTACACAGTCGCAATAGGGTACCAGGCGGGTCAATCTGCACAGCACTCTTACTCTGTTCTAATCGGTGCTCAGGCTGGTCAATTTTGGAATGGCACAAACTGCATAGCCATGGGGTACAGAGCTGGATTTTCGAGACAGGGTGATGATTCCATGGCGTTTGGAACTTTTTCGGGAGAAGATGGACAGAGTATCCAATCCTTGGCCATTGGCACGCAAACTGGTCAGAGCAATCAGGGGTCTCAAGCGTCTGCAATTGGATACAAAAGTGGACAATTTAGTCAGGGGTTTCAAGCGACAGCTATAGGCGCGCAAGCCGGTCAATCAAATCAAGGTTCTCAAAGTTTAGCACTCGGGTACCAAGCAGGACAAAACAGTCAAGGTACAGGGGCTATGGCCATCGGTGTTCAGGCTGGTCAGACTGGTCAAGGTTTGGGCGCCACGGCTATTGGATACCAGGCAGGGCGAACAAATCAATTGACAGGAACGACTGCTATTGGATACCAAGCTGGACAGGCTGGTATGGGTTCTTATAGTATTTCTCTCGGATTTCGTGCAGGTGCCGTGTCTCCAGTTCCTGCTTATAGTGTAGTTCTCAATGCAACCGGAAACGATAAACTCATTCAAACATCGGGTTCATTTAATGTTTTCCCAGTGCGAGTATCAGACCAACCAGGAAACCAATCTCTTTCTTACAACCAGACGACTGGTGAGATTTACACGACAACTGTGTTGACCACGAACATGTCGAATGTTGGAGTGGCTAATTTGAACCCCTCGAACACATTGAGCGTTGGAAAAAGTTTTTTTGTGCAGGACCTCGCCTCGAACACCGTGGTTTCAACTGGTGGAATTGTGGCTCCAACTTTTTTTGGTTCGGGACTCAACTTGTCCAATATAGCCGGTGCCACGACAGCTGGCGTGTACGGAACTTCTACGAGCATACCTGTCATCACCGTGGACTCTTCGGGGCGAATAAGCAATGTGACTTCCACGAGTTCATTTCCCACTGGAAACTTGGCGCAAATTACCGCAATTGGAAACGTCACGACTTTGAGCATAACAACAGGTGGTCTCGTGACTACTGGAAGCGCAAATATAGCCGGGACTTTAAATGTGGGCTCGAGCACGTCATTTAGCGACTCTTTAAATACGGTGATTACCACGGGAAATGTGGTTGCAAACAGGTACATTGGAAGTGCAGCTCTCTTGTCCAACGTGGTTCCACCTCCCATAAGTGGGAGTGTCACAGATTACGGAAGTTCTTCACAAGTTCCAGTGATTCGCGTCAGGGCCGATGGAAGCATAGAAAGCATCACGACGACTGGAGTCACGGGGTCTCAGACTCTCAAGACAACTATGGACCAAGGAAATACAAGTGACGTCGCCATGAGACTTTCAAACACATGGGCCTCTCTCGTGACAACCACGAATGTTGGAATTGCAAACGTGAACCCCACGAATACCCTCAGTGTCGGTTCAAATCTGTGGGTCAACGACACGGCTTCGACTGTTCTTGGAGTGAATGGAGCCGTGAATGCTTTTTCAGTTTCAGCTGCGACTTTTTATGGTGCTCTTTCTGGTTCAAACATCGTGTCTTCTTCAGGTTTCTACGGCCCAGTGTCTGGTTCAAATACCGTGAGCGCGTCGACTTTGGTCACCGCAGGAAACTCTTCAATTGCAAACACATCTTTAAGTTCAGTGACGTTAACAGTCGGCTCGAATCTTTTTGTGAATGACACGGGCTCAAACGTCATCACGACAAATGGAAACATCTCAGCCGCTTACTTTTCAGGAAACGCTTCGAGTCTTGTGAGTCTCACTGGCGCCTCGGCTGGTACATACGGAAATGGAGTTGCAATTCCAACAATCACGGTGAGTTCGAATGGGCGCGTGACATCCATAACTTCCACGCCCTTTAACCAAGTGTCCACCGGGACCACGAATCAAGTTGGGTACTATTCTTCAAGCAACACGATATCAGGGTCCACTGGAATAACTTTTAATCCGGCAAACTCGAGTTTGACATTGGGAGGGTCTCTCAATGTCGGCGGTGACCTCACAATTTCCGGAACCACGTACTCTTCGAATAATATTGTTTTCAACGACACAATCCTCCTCGTGTCGAACAATTCTGCGAATGCAGTCACGAGAGGTCTTCTCATGCAGAGGCCTGCAGGAAACGTGATGGTCGCGTACCTCTCTTCGGAGGCAGGTGGGGCCTACACAAACACACTCGTTATGAGTCACACATTTGGAAATGCGAATGGACCTCTTTTGACACCGGACACATCAAACGCCTTGAACGTTTTGACAACTGGAAAGTTTACGGCACGAGGTGGGCTTTATGGTGATTTACTCGGTTCAAACACTGTAGTTTCTTCTGATTTTTACGGTCCTATTGTTGGTTCAAACACCGTGAATGCATCTTCCGTGACGATAGACGCAGGTGGGTCTGTGAATTTTGGTATAACAGGTAGTATAACTGGAAATCCTGATGCGGCACTCGGAAATATTACGACAGATGCAAATTATCTTCGATTAAATGCAAACACAACTACATCTGGACAGCAGGCTTTTGCAATAGCCTTAGGATACAAGGCTGGTTCATACAATCAATCACTTTATGCGATTGGTATTGGGTTCGGTGCAGGTATGGTGAGTCAAGGAAATTATGCAGTTGCATTGGGATTAAATACCGGACAACAAAATCAACAATCAAACGCAATTTCTATTGGTACTACAGCTGGATTTAGTAACCAAGGTTCAAATGCAGTTGCAATAGGATATCAAGCAGGTGGTACATCTCAAATTGCTGATGCAATTGCAATTGGTCGTTCAGCCGGAAATTCTTCACAAGGTTCAAGTGCTATTTCAATAGGTAATTTTGCAGGTTCCACTGTGGGACAGGGTTCAAACGCCGTGGCACTAGGAAGTTACGCAGGGTACAGCAATCAGGGAAATCAAGCAGTGGCCCTTGGTGACCTCGCTGGTCAGAATGGACAGATTACTTCAGCCATTGCGATTGGCACATTAGCTGGTCAAAATGGTCAAAATACATATTCTGTAGCCATCGGTATAAACGCGGGTCAATCTGGACAATACGCTCGTTCTGTAGCCATTGGTGCAAGTGCAGGTCAAATAACACAAGGGTCTTATGGTGTTGCAATAGGATACAATGCTGGTGTCACGAGTCAAGGTCAATCAGCAGTTGCGATAGGATACCAAGCAGGTCAAACATCACAACAATCAAACACAATTGCCATCGGTATTCAAGCCGGACAAGTATCACAGTCACAAGATGGAATTTCTATAGGAACTCTTTCTGGTGGCACTCAAGGGACTAGGGCTATAGCTGTTGGGTTAACAGCTGGTACGATTCAAGGGGCTAGTGCAATAGCAATTGGTACATATTCTGGTGGAAGTCAAGCTGTGCAAACTGTTGCAATTGGGTATCAAGCCGGTTCTACACAGGGGTCGGGTGCAGTTGCCATGGGGAATGGAACAGGTACCATACAGGGAACGAATGCGGTAGCAATTGGATCAGGTTCTGGTGGTTCACAAGCAAATCAAGCCGTGGCAATTGGGTACCAAGCAGGTGCGGGACTCGCAGGGACACAAGGCACTTCGAGTGTCGCAATCGGGTACCTTGCCGGCTCAAGCGGTCAAGGAAACTATTCAGTCGCAATTGGTTTGCGTGCGGGACAAACTTCACAGGGTGCAAACTCAATCATAATCAACGCCACGAACGCCGACTTTTCATCTTCACAAGCGAGTTCCTTTTTCGTGAACCCAGTGAGGATGGATACATCTATTGCAAGCACTTCGAACCTCATGGTGTACAATGATTCGACGAATGAGGTGATGACTGTGCCAATGCAGCTTCCGGCTTTTTCAATTTATTATAATGCATCCAATGCAACAGGAGGGTCTCTTGCAGGATATACAACGGCTCACAACAATATGTTTATGCTTTCTTCTATAAACACATATAGGATTCGTTTAACCGTGACTTCTTGTGGTAGCTCAACAAACACTGGTGTTGCCACTTTGTACGCCAACTTTTGTAATTCAGCTGGTACACCTGCATCTGGAACAAACTGGGTCACGAATCAATCTTCTCAATTTGCGAGTTTAACTGCTACAACAAATCAGTCAAACGCGGTCGTCACGTTCGCACAGTGGCCAAACACATCATCAAACGCTTTCCCCCTTGAAACAGACATTTACATATCAAATCCAAATCAAACCAAAAGAAAAACATTCACAGGTTCTGGCATGTACATTCAACAATCTTTTGCTGCAAATCCAAGTGCATTCAACTTTTACGACACATTCATGGGAACGACGAGTTACCCGGGAATCTTTTGGACGTCCGCTGGGGCGGGGATATCATTCAATTACAACGTGTACGCGTGGGATTAGTACAATTTTTTAGAAAAAATTGGATTAATCACGAAAATTTTTATTTATTAAGCATGTCCTTCACAGCGAGCCCGAGGACTCCTATGATGAAAAAAAAGACCAAGTAGTTGCACTCAGTCTCCGTGACGCCGTCGACGAAACTCTTTTCCTTCTTCTTACTCGGCGGTGGACTTTTTAGAGGTGCTGGTGCATCGATGGGGTCCAAGGGCGCCCAACCAATCATTTATAGTACTGGCACATTTTTTTACAAAGAAATGGCATTCTTCTGCTTCTTGGAACCACCCCTCTTCTTGGAGGACCCGGCGCCTCCCATCTTCACCTCGCGGAGCTCTCCGCCGGTCGAGTCACCGGAGACTGAGATGATGTCAGATACATCGTCGACAGAGTCCTCTCGCAGAGCGTTGGAGTTGACCGGTGGGGGCGGTGGCATCATGATTCCACCCATGAGGCTCGCAATGTCAAAGCCGGGGCCCTTCATCTCCTTGCGACCTCCTGCTGGTGGAGGCGCCGAGGACTCGGAGGGTTGCGCGGCCGCATTCTTCGACTGTGTGTTTTGAACTGCACTCACCATATTCTTGAGAAGGTCCGGATTCTGCTTGAGCACATCGTTCATATTAGGAATCGCAGACTTGAACATGCTATTCGTCAAGTGAAACATCATCGCGGACCCACCGAGCATCATGATGAGCTTCACTTCTGGTGCGACATTCATCTTGGTTCGGTACTTGACGTAGAGCTCCTCGAAGACCCCGTCGTAATCGTCGAGATTCTCCATGACGCTCTCGGACCACCCGTCGAGCTTGATGTCAAACGGGTCGTAGCGCTTATTTAAAAACTCGACACCTGAAATGCACGCCACGAGCATCCTCCTCGAAAACTTTATTGACTGGTCCACCTCAATGCCGTACATGACTCGCTTGAGTTCGGCACGGAGTTCTTGGATGCTCGAGTAAATCGTCATTCGTTTGCTCACTTGGAACCCCTTTTTGGCCAAGCGAGCAAGCTTATTCAGGATGTCCGCCTTTTCATCGTCGATGGAAGAGTACCCAGGACTCGGCTGGTCCTCTCCACCTTGAAATCCAGAACCTCCGCCTTGGGGCTCTTCGTAGCCGCCTCCAGGGTCCTGGTGGTCCTCGAAACCATCTTCGCCCTCGTCTTCAAACTCTTCTGGTGGAGGTCCAGAAGGTCTCTGGGGCTGAGCGGATTTCGTGGCGTTCGTAAAGGCTTCGAAATCCATCTCGTTGGGGTCAGGCATCATCATGTGCGCACGAGGAGGAGGACGTTTCGGAGCTTTCGCCTTTTTCGTGTGCTCCACTGGGGCAATCTCAATTTCATCCAAGAGAGCCTGCTCATCGGCGTTGAGCTTCATGACATTCACAGGAGACTTTTCAATGACGATGTCGTCCATATTAGTCTATAAATAGAAAGGTTTGCAATCTCTTTAACGCACTCTGAAAAAAATATAGAGTACATGTAAAATGAAAAGGAGTGAAAAGATGATTTACATTGTCCTCGCCGTCGTCATAGTCGGCCTCATCCTCATGTCGATGGCTCAGTCCGGTTACGCCCTGGCTCCCCAGGACGTGACAATCCAGCAGGACAAGTCGGCTGGGAACGCCGAGTCCATCTTTGACCTTCCCTATGACGTGAGCTGCGTGCCAGGTCCTCAGGAGACCGCCGCGGCCTACACAAAGTCCTTGACCCCCGGTGGCTTTTGCGGTGACCAGAAGTGGGTCATGGCTCAGGCCAATTACACAATCACTGATGGAATCGGAAGCTCACTTTTATCGTAAGTAACAGTAAATGTTTAAAATACATACAGATTCATTAAACTCGGAGACGTGGGTCAACGGCACTCAGGATGCTTTTACGACGTACTTGTACTCGCCTCTTAAAAACATCACGGATGTGTCCATCGTCACGGCAAACTTTCAGGCCACGGGGACCAATGTGGCGTACCTCTTTGTCGACCAACTCGCGAGCAGGTACAATGAGACCACTGCCGCGGCGAACGTTTTCAACAAGCAATACACGACAGGAGGCTCAGCCATATACGACCCAAACTCGTTCAAGGTGAGCGTCCAAGGAGCCATCGCAAAGTTTGACGTGAATCAGTCTGGTCGAACCGTGTATCACCAGTACGATTACGACACGAAAACAGTCTTTCGGACCCCTTTGAACAAGTTGGACCGTTTGAGCGTTCACGTGCTCGACGAAAAGGGAAAACCAGCGACGCTCGTTTCGAATGTGTTTGTGACGTTTTCATTCAACTGTGCTCAGCCTTCCGCACAGGCCCCATCGAGGGCGACACCAGTTCGAATAAATAATAGCGCCAGGTAGTAGAATGACGGACCCAGGCGTGTATGTCAAGAATATTTTTGTTTCCTCCATGAATCGTGACACAACCATGTATCCTCACGGAAATGTGTACACGTTGCATCTCACGAATCCTATAAAAAATGTTGAACGAGTCGAGTTGGTCTACGGGTCCATACCAAACACCATGTACAACTTGACCCAAAATACAAATTTTATATCATTCAGCAACGTCGTGACGGGTCAGGACCCCACGAAGCTCGTGGACTTTACGATTCCACAGGGGTTTTACGGAGCGGCGGGACTTTCTCAGGAGCTCAACTTTGCCGCGAGCAACATCACGGGTATCGCGTGTAGCTTTTTGCCAAACGAGGGAAAGTTTTTGTTCACGAGACCTCTTGGAAATCCGTTTTGCGTTCAGTTCAACACGGTAGAGTCCGCGAGACTCATGGGGTTTGAACCAAATGTGCCCTTGTACTCTTCGAATGTGTCGTACCCGACTTCAGTCACGGACGTGGACATTTACCAAGACCATTTCATTTACCGGAACAAGGAGTTTCTAAAGTCGTCAAAAGTTTTTTCGCTCAATCCGAATGACGCAATCTTCCTCGACATTCAGGAGCTCAGAACGGTTTGCAATGAGGATGCCCACAAACTTTCAGGCTCAGGTGGCACGTATTCCGGACAGAACATGACGAGGTCCTTTGGTCTCATTCCCATTGACGTGAGTAGCGGTGGCATAGTGCACTTCAACAAGGGCACGAATTATGACCTCACGATTTCGTATCCGTACCCAATTCAAAAAATTGATAGACTCACTGTTCGGTGGATAAACAAATACGGTGAGACTGTGAGCTTCAACGGCCTCGAGGATAACTCTTTCCTGCTGAGGTTTCACTCAATAAAAAATGTTTGAACTATATAAATGTCTGGTGGAATCACGCAGCTCGTGGCAATCGGCGCCCAGGATGTGCACCTCACAGGAAATCCAGAAGTTTCTTTTTTTCGCTCCACGTACAAGAGGCACACGAACTTTGCGATGACCAACGAACGTCAGGTTATCCAGGGTACAGTGTCGAACAACAACATGTCTACAGTTCGCTTTGAACGCAAGGGTGACCTTTTGGGGTACGTGTACTTGACCTCTTTCACAACCTCATCGCAGTTGGTTGACTGGTCATCCATCGTGGACCGCGTTCAGCTTCTCGTCGGTGGTCAGGTGATTGATGAACAGGATTACAATTTCACGAGCAACATTGCCTCGAGAATTTTTGCACAGAATTTGACCAAGGCTGACAGTGGAGTTCTTCCCGCAGTCAACTCAAAGTACTTTTTCCCTTTGCGATTCTTCTTTTGTGAAAACTGGCAATCCGCTCTGCCCCTCGTGGCCCTTCAGTATCACGATGTTGAACTTCGAATCTTCTGGGGCTCTGACGTCACAGCTGGTACTTCCGGACTTCAGATTGAGTGCTACGCCAACTTTGCGTACTTGGACACGGATGAACGTGCGATGCTCGCAAACCAGCCGCAGAATATGCTCATTTATCAGGTTCAAAAGTCCATCGCATCTGGTTCGAGTCGTGTCCAGCAGCTGACTTTCAACCACCCTATGAAGTGCCTCGTGAGCTACAACAAAACTGGCGCTGACAGTGGTCTCTTTGGAAAAGGTAATAAAATTATTCTGCAATTGAATGGTACAGATGTGGCGGACTATAAGTTTGCTGCCCCACACTTTACGCGTGTTACCACATATTATCATGTTCCATTTCTGGATGATAACGATGATGACCTCTTTTTGTACCCGTTTTGCCTCGATGTCTCAAAGTTGCAGCCTTCCGGCTCGGTCAACTTTAGCCGACTCGACTCGGCCCGAATCATCAGCGCAACCGACAATATAAACAACGACGTCTACGGAATCAACTACAACATCCTCAAGATTCAGGACGGCATGGGTGGACTCGTGTACGCCAACTAATTTACCAGCGTACCTTAAATGAACACGTTTGTTTGGCTCGTGGCCCTAGCAGCCTTTATATTCATGCTCACATACAACCCCTCAAAGGGAAACCTGAATGATATCATCGCACCGAGTCGTCCCGTCAAAAAGGAGTGCTGCAATGATGACATTTATCGAGCACAAAATCCTCAGCAGTGCAAGGCGCCTCACTTTTCAGGCGTCCAATTTGCCGACGAGTCGTACTCGTGTCCTCCAAAGGCTGGTAGTAGCATCGGGGGTGCGATAATAAGTAAATAAAAAACCACCGGCGGAATGTAACAATGCTTCCCTTTAGCAAAGACACCATGCTCATGATTGCAGTCGTGGCCGTCATGGCTCTGGCCGTGTACCTGTACCGTGACCTCCAAAAGACCAAGGTGGAACTCTCCGAGGTGAAGAAGAGACCCCAGGTGGTCTTTACTCCCCCGGCTCCATCCGCAAAGGCAAAAAAGGCTCCGGTTGAAATCGATGAAATAAAACCTGATGATACAATAGCTAATGAGCAATGAAAAGAGAAGAAAAACACAAGGCAATCGCCATTCCAGTTACATTTGTAGATAACAAACCGAGGTTCCTCACCGTGATGGACCAAAGATTTCAAGAGTGGATTTTCGTCACGGGAGGGTGTCGAAAGCGCGAAGTGTACAATCCCATTCGCTGTGCCTTACGTGAACTCGAGGAGGAGACGAGGGGCACCGTGAACATAAAGAGCGGGCTTTATACAACATTCACGTTCGAGACGACAGAGCAGTCACCGCAAGAACTTCAAGCGGCCAAGGAGGCGGGCATCGACGTGGTTCTCATTTATCACGTGTTCATCTTCTTCGTGAAGATTACACGTGATGAGCAAAAGGAACTCGTCGCAAAGTTTAACGAAGAAAAGGCCAAGATGCAAAAGAGAAAGGAGAATAAATTGCCAATCAAAAGAACGTACGATGAAAATACCCACATGGCGTTCGACACGCTGGAAACATTTGCTCGAAAGCGCAGGTGGCCCATGATTATAAAGCACGTGATTAACAACCCGGACTTTTATGCGGCGTTAAACTCTCTCAATAAAAAACCATTTAATATTAGGTGATGTCAGTCCCAAAGAATAAAGCTTTTTTGATTTCGCAGATTCGTGAAAAGGACCCAGGATTAACAGAGGAAGACCTCGCCAAGCTCAAGGTTATCGAATTGACACGACTCCTAAGAGAAAAGTCTGTCACCGTGGAGAGGATTGAGGAGCCGGAGGAAGAGGAACTCTCATTCGTGCAGAGACTCGGGTGCGCTTAAAAAAAAGGTTCGCTAATTGATAAAATGTTTAAACAATGGTGCGCGTCTCAAAATTTCAACAACAAATCCAATTTATCACATACACTCATGGACTCCGGTGCCCTATCCGTGTCATCTGATAGACTGATTGACTTTTATGAAAAGTGCGTCGAGTGCATTCGACTCGGCGAACCCATTTTTGTGGTTGAACAAAAAACTCCAGTGTACAACTTTTTCTTGGACCTCGATTACAAGGACAAGGACCCGTGGCCGTTTGACACGATTAAGCTCGTCTCAAAAATTATTTGTGACAAGGTGGAGACTTTTGGGGGCCGAGAGTGTCTCGTGTCAATTTCAAAACCAAAACCGGTTGGTCACGGTGCCGCACAAAAAATAAAAACCGGAGTTCACTTGAATTGGCCAGGGTTCCCCGTGAATCAAGTTGGGGCTCTTCGGCTTCGAAGTCACATCATTTTGATTCTCACGAAAATGTACCCAGGTGTCAAGTGGAGCGACGTCGTGGACAAGGCTGTCTACGGGACACTTGGAAAGAGTAAAAAAGGGTCCGGATTTCGAATGCCCTGGTCACACAAAAAAGGGAAACACGGGGAGTGTGATGGCAAAGGGTGTCCAGATTGTGAAAACGGCAAAATTGTTGAATTGCCGTATTTGCCAGTCTTCATGTATCGTGATAAAATTCTTCGGGACGTGGATTTCATGGAACCTTGTGTGGAAATTCTAGTCGCAGCGACTGTTCGAAGTGACGCAGAGGTCCCCACGGAAATTGAGGCTCCAGATGAAGAAGAACCAGTGCCTCAGGTCACAAGAAGAGCCTCGAAAGAAGTTTGTGTAAACTCCTCTGAACTTGACGCAAGACTCAAGACTTTTATTCGAACAAACATTCCGGGTCAAAAAGATTGTGACGTGACAAAAATTTTAAAACACGACAAATCCTTTTCTTGTGGGAGCACCTCGAGATTTTGTTCCAATGTGAATCGTGAGCACTGCAGCAACCACGTGTGGTTCTCCATTTACGAGGGAAGACTGACCCAGAGGTGCTTTGACGAGGGTTGTGAAAAATTCACAGGGAGGGAATACATGCTGAGTCCAAGCATACTAAAACTTTTGTATCCAGATAGAAATGTACTATATTTTGTTGGGTCTGGTGCTCCTCGCACTGTACAAGGTTCCAAAGCCTCAGGAAGACTCGCTAAGAAAATACAAGGTTGAGGCTCACAAATATTCAGGACTCAATCCAGAACTTTACGCAGTGTTTACAAACGAACTCAGGATGTTTCAAACGTACACGCTCCCAGAGTTTCTTTATAAGGCTCTCGAGGCCCTTGAGGAACTCGCACTTTACACGACAGGTGGAAGTTCCAGCGCCCGTGACGACATTCGAATTCTGGTTTGCAACATCGGTGACGCAGGGGAGACCACCATGCTCAAGCAGGGGGTTTTGTTCACGCCAAAGTACTTAAAAGAAACTCCATTGATACAATAAAATGAGTACTTACACCACTCGTTCCGGACGCACAGTGAAGAAGCCGGTGCTCTATGAGCCCCAGGAAAGGCCCGAGGATGATTACGCACCAGATGAATACGACTCTGACGATGATTCCGAGGCGACTGATTTGGAAGAGGAGGACGATGAGGAGGAAGAAGAGGACGACGACGAGGATGCGGATGAGCACGGAAACCTAAAGGGATTCGTGGTTGAAGAGTCCGAAGAAGAGGACTGAGTTTTTTGGCACAAAAGAAACTGTTTCGTGATTTATAAATGGAAACCGACATCGGTGAGTTTACTCAATCAAGTCAGCACCAGGTTCCTCTTGACCAGGATGACTATCTCGGTCAAGGGGGTGGGTACATGGGTCCCACGGCTTCGCAATTTCAGTACTTTTCACCGCCCCCTCAGCCTTCAGCGACCAAGGTGGATATATTTGCAGAACTTGGAAAGACGGCGTACATCATAATATTCGTCGCCTTTATCCTTGGATTTTTCATGGGAAAGACGATGCAACCTGTCATTCTTCGTCCAAATTAGTGTAGTCCACCTTTGGTTCCCATTCATAATCACTGAATTGACCAACGTCACCCAAGGCTGGCTCTGTAAAGTACGCGTGAGACACAGCCTCTGGTTCCACGAGCAACCTATCAAAGACTTCGGTTGGAGTCGAGTTCATATCTGGTCTTGTTATATAAAGGCGGTACCCCATATATAACACTATCCCAACAATGAGTATTGTGAAAATATTAAGTAACACGGAGAACATTTCTATTTAGGGAGAAAAAGTTGAGCTCACAGAATCCGAGGCCTCTGCTCCTGGGACCTCAGAATCTCCTGGAGTCTCAGGCGCCTCCTTGATTGAAATCAAAGTCTCTGCTGCTTCCCTCTCGGCCCTCCACTTTCGTCGCTCCTCCATTTCCTCTGCGACAATTGCATCAGCCTTCTTGACGAGTTCTTCCGTAGGAGCATCAGGGTTCTCGAGCTTGAGTTTCTCGAGCACATCTGCAGGGTGACTGACTGGTGGCTCATCGGGCCTCGAGTAATACTTGGAGTTCTCGTCTCCAGGCTTGATGTACGGCATGTCTCCAGGTGTCCTCACGGCCATCATGTCTCGCTTGCGTTCCTCGAACAACTTTGCAGCCTGAGCTTGATTCTCGTTGTACTTTGTGAAAATCTCCTCGAGCTTCTCGTTCGTGTAGTGCACGTCTGCGATGGTCGCGGGGTCCGGCGGAATCAAGAGCCACTTGAACATGTCAACCACGTAAATGTCAAAAGTGCTATCCTCCTTCTGGAGCCTCTTTGCGTGATTCGCAGCCTCATCACGGGTCGCAAAGGCCCCTCGAATCTTGATGCCTAACTGGTCGGTCTTCTGGGGACACGATGGTCCGACGATGGAAAGGCACGCGTAAAGCTGACCAGGAACAACGGTGTAATCTTGCTCGAGAGACATCTACATTTATTTCTTGGCAATCCTTTAAATGATTAATTCGAGGCAATTGTTGAGGATACTCAATATAGCAAGGCAAGAGCACAATCAAAAAAGATTCAATCACGCGAAACGATTGAATACTATTAAAAGACAAATTCAATCGACACCAAGGACCACGTTCAAGAGGGTGTCCGCCGTGGGCTCGTGGGGCAAAGCAAAGTCACCTAAAAGAATGCGTCTCAATAACACCAGAAGATGATTTTGACTCCAAAAGTTCACCCCTTTCACAGACCAATGAAAAAGTCTTGCGTCAATTGCAAATATTTTTCGGATAATCAGTGCACAGCCTTTGCGTCACAAGAACCCGTGTCTGGGTCCGTGATGTACTTTGACGCCATTGACATGAGACTCGATGATAAAAAGTGCGGTCTGGATGCAAAGTGGTTCACCCCAAAAACGTGTCCCAAAAAGTCTTAGGAAGAAACGTCTCACCAAGGAGTAAAAGAAAAATGGAGGCGGTGAGAAAGTATCACAATGCGGTCAA
>JACCDO011258871.1_pt1 | contig 23546 bp, 19 predicted proteins | sample 7446101 | NCBI WGS metagenome assembly JACCDO01 (sample SAMN15323440, study PRJNA562643) | freshwater metagenome | isolation source: river surface water | place: USA:Blue River Watershed | collected 2017-08-16
GGCTGTTTTCTGGAAGAGAAATAAATTTCATCCAGCGATCAAATGCTTCGTTATCGCAGCGTTCAGCGATGAAGTTCTTATCTGCTAAACCTTCAGTTGCAATTACGTGCGCAAGTGCATTGATCACTGCAACGTTAGTGCCTGGTTGAAGTTGTAGATGGTGATCAGCCTTAACGTGTGCTGATTCAACAAGATCAATCTTGCGTGGGTCAACAACGATTAGCTTTGCACCTTGACGAAGGCGACGCTTTAGGCGTGAACCAAATACTGGGTGAGCGTCTGTTGGGTTAGCACCAATTAGCAAGATCACATCTGATTTGCCAACAGACTTGAAGTCTTGGGTACCAGCTGAAGTTCCAAATGTTGAACTTAATCCAAAACCTGTTGGTGAGTGACATACGCGAGCACAGGTATCAACGTTGTTGTTACCGAAAGCTGTGCGGATCATTTTTTGTACGGTGAAGATTTCTTCATTTGTACAGCGAGATGAAGTCACGCCACCAATTGAGTTGTCACCGTATTTAGCCTGAATCTCTTTGAACTTGGTGGCAGCGTATGTAATGGCTTCATCCCAAGAGACTTCAGTCCATTCATCAGTGATTTTTTCGCGAATCATTGGTGAAAGGATGCGGTCTTTGTGGCTGGCGTAGCCAAAAGCGAAACGGCCTTTAACGCATGAATGGCCTTCATTAGCGCCACCAGTTTTGGCAGGCACCATACGAACTAATTCATCGCCGCGAAGTTCAGCGTTGAAAGTACAGCCAACACCACAGTAAGCACAGGTTGTTTGAACTGTGCGAGTTGGCATACCAAGTTCAATAACGCTTTTTTCTTCTAGAGTTCCGGTTGGACATGCCTGAACGCAAGCACCACAAGAAACACATTCACTTGATAAGAAATTAAGTCCGCCTGGGCTTACTTTTGAATTAAAGCCTCGGCCTTCGATGGTTAAGGCAAGTGTTCCTTGGATCTGATCGCAGGCGCGAACACAACGATTACAAACGATGCACTTGCTGCTATCAAAATCAAAGTAAGGGTTGCTCTGGTCTTTAACTGCGCCAAGGTGATTTTCACCTTCGTATCCGTAGCGAACATCGCGTAGACCAACCACACCAGCCATATCCTGAAGTTCACAGTCACCATTTGCAGCGCAAGTTAAACATTCAAGCGGATGATCAGAAATATAAAGTTCCATCACATTGCGACGAAGTTTGCCCAGCTTTGCAGTCTGGGTGCGAACAACCATTCCCTCTTCAACCGGAGTTGTACATGAAGCAGGTGTTCCCTTGCGACCATCAATTTCGACTAAACACATGCGGCATGAACCAAATGGTTCAAGAGAGTCAGTTGCACAAAGTTTGGGAATCGAACAACCAGATTCACCAGCTGCGCGCATGATTGATGTTCCAGCTGGAACTGAAACTGGTGAGCCATCAATGGTTAGAGTGACGGTCACATCTGAAGTGGACTTTGGCGTACCAAAATCTGGTTCACCAATGCCATCACGGATTGGCGATAAGCCACGAGGATCAGATAACAAGGTCATGTTTATCTCCTTAATCCAAAGTCTGCTGGATATAACTTAAGCGCGCTACGCACTGGAAGTGGCGTTAACCCGCCCATTGCACATAGTGAACCGTCAGTCATAACTTCGCAAAGGTCTTCAAGTAATTCAAGGTTTTCGGCTTGGTTTTCACCAGCCACAATTTTGTCGATGACTTCAACCCCACGGGTTGAGCCGATACGGCATGGTGTGCACTTGCCACAAGATTCTTCGGCACAGAATTCCATGGCAAATCTTGCCTGGGCAGCCATGTTTACGGTGTCATCAAAAACAACAACACCACCATGGCCAAGCATGCCGCCAGCTGCTGCAAGTGATTCATATGCCATCGGTACATCCCATGAATTTTTATCTAGGTAAGCGCCAAGTGGTCCGCCGATTTGAACTGTCTTAATCGGGCGACCACTATTTGTACCTCCGCCAAAACCATCAACTAGTTCACCAAGGGTGATACCAAATCCAGTTTCAACAATTCCACCTTTAGCGATGTTTCCTGCTAATTGGAAAACTTGAGTTCCGCGTGATCGTTCAACACCAATTTCTTGGTAAGCCTTTGCGCCATTTGCCATGATCATCGGCACTGCTGCCAAAGTCATTACGTTATTAATGACAGTTGGTTTTCCATAAAGACCACTAAGTGCTGGAATTGGCGGCTTTGGACGAATCATGCCGCGCTTGCCTTCAAGGCTTTCAAGCATTGCAGTTTCTTCACCGCAAACATATGAACCAGCACCACTTCGAACTTCTAGATCAAATGCGAAGTGTGAACCACAAACTGATTTACCAAGAACACCTGCTGCATATGCATTTTCAATGGCTTTATTTAGAACAGCAATTGCATGCGGGTATTCAGAGCGGCAATAAATTAAACCTTTAGTTGCGCCAACTGCAATACCAGCAATAATCATGCCTTCAACCAGAGTTAGCGGATCGCCTTCCATGAGCATGCGATCAGCAAATGTTCCACTATCGCCTTCATCAGCGTTACAGCAAACATATTTTTGATCTGCGGTCGCACCTAATACGGTTTTCCACTTAATACCTGCTGGGAATCCCGCGCCACCTCGACCACGAAGGCCAGACTCTGTTACTTCTTCGACAATTTGTTCTGAAGGAAGTGAAAGTGCTTTTCGTAAACCAATTAAGCCGCCGTGTGCTTCATAATCATCAACTGAAACTGGATTAATGATGCCAACGCGAGCAAATGTTACGCGTTGCTGTTTTTTAATCCAGTCGTATTCGTCAACTACACCAATTGATTTCTTCGTTAGTTTGCCATTTAGTAAATCTTTAGCATCACTTGGTTCAACGTTTGCATAACCAACTCTGCCCGCATCTGTTTGAACTTCAACTAGTGGTTCAAGCCAGAACATACCGCGAGAGCCGGTACGGACAACTTCTGCGCCAGCCTTTGCTAATGCATCTGCAACTTCATCTGCACCGACAGAAAGTGCAGTTGAGTCACCTGGAACAAATACCTTCATCGGGCTTCCTCATTTGCTTTGGCAATAAGTGATTTTGCTGTGGCTCTGGCAACTGGCTTGCCGTTAATAAGTGCTGCTGGGCCAAGTGCACAGTTACCTAAGCAGAAAGTCTGTTCCATCTGAACATCGCCTTGTTTGGTGCCTTTATGAACATCAAAACCTTTTTTGTGAAGCTCTTCGATTAGTTCGCGACTGCCATTTGCTTGACATGCCTCAGCTATGCAAACTTTCACGATGCATTTTGCAGGTGGAGTTGATTTGAAGTCGCTATAGAAAGTGAACACGCCATAAACTTCAGCGCGAGACACATTACAAACCTTTGCCACAACATCAATTGCTGAATCTGGAACAAAGCCAAGGACCTCTTGAGTCTTTTGCAATGCCCGAAGCACTGCAAAATTGTCACCGCGGAACTGTTCAAGTTCTGCAGTTAAGTCATCAACTACGAATTGGGTCACTTTGACTCCCCGATCAGGGCTACTAGTTGTTCTTCTAAGTATTGGTCCCCCACTTGAACTATTTCAAGCGGCAGGCCAAGTAGTTCAGCGGCTTCATTTGCTGCTTGGGTTAATTCTTCAGTTTGGTGCTGGGCTAACCACATTATGCGCTTATAAGAATGGAAATAGTCATCCCGTAGTTCTGGGTATTTCTCAAGTCCCATTTCTTTCATCACGCTACGGCGAAATGACTTAACTAAATAATCTGTCAAAACAAAAGTGCCAGGCTCCTTGGCAAATTCCTCACGCATTTTTTCAGCGGTGGCAAATACGTCATAACAATGTTCGCCAGCCAAACGCTCAACTGAATACTTGTCACAAACTTTGTCCAGTTCGCCATAAGTTCCACAGTCTGCATATGCAATAGCCACTTTTTGATGCTGGCCCTGAAGTTCGTTAACTAACTTTTCAACTTCAGGTGCGATACCTTCTGGCCTGTTGTGCAATAACGGATTAACTGGTTCAACATGTAAATCCCAGTGATTTCTAGCTGCAATCTCGTGCACGTGTGATGCCAGCGCACCACAAGCAATCACTGCAACATTCCCCTTGGTGTTTGTCACGATGGCAATGCCAATTCGACAAAGAATTTTTCTTGGAAATCTGGACGATCGGAAAGTTCAACGTAAGTTACTTCGTCAAGTAGTGCATCTGCGCCATGGCGTTCGGTGTCAGAAAGTAAAACCATCTTGGCACCTTCACCAGCAACGTTTCCTGCGCTAACAATTCGCATAACTGGAAGTTTTGGAACTAAGCCAATACCAACAGCGGATGTCGGTGAAAGGTACGAGCCAAATGATCCAGCAAGCAATACCTGCTGCACATCATCATCTTTAAGATTTAGTTCTTCAAGCAGTAAGCGCCAGCCGGTAGCAATCGACGCTTTTGCGAACTGCAGTTCGCGAACATCACGCTGGGAAAGGAACACTGGTGTTTCACCTTCGCCGTAAAGCACAAATGCACGGTCACCTTCTGCCCTGGTAATTAACCGGTCAGCAAGTTTTGGTGCGATTTGTTTTGCCTCATCATCTGTGACAAATCGACCTGAATTATCAAGCAATCCTGCTTTATTAAGCGCATAAACGGCGTCAACTAAACCAGAGCCACAAAGACCAATTGGCGTAGCATCGCCGATTACACCCAGCACTAATTCGCCATCTTTAACCTGAACAACTTCGATCGCGCCATCTGCAGCGCGCATGCCACATGCGATAGAAGCAGCTTCAAACGCTGGACCAGCTGGCGCTGCAGTTGAAAGGATTGTGTCGCCGTTCGTTAGAACAATTTCACAGTTAGTGCCAACATCAATTAAAAGACGTGTTCGCTTGTCGCGATCCATTCCAGTTGCAAGTACGCCAGCAACAATGTCGCCGCCAACATAAGCGCCAAAACTTGGGAACAAATAACAACGGGCAGTGCCAAGCACATCAATACCAATTTCACTTGCTGACATAGTTGGCCACTTTTGTGAAGCAGTAATAAATGGCGCTACACCAACAGGTTCTGGATCAACACCAAGTAATAGTTGAACCATGGTTGCGTTGCCTGCAATGGAAAGTGCATAAATTTGCTGCGCACTAATTCGCGCTTCAGTGCAAACTTCAGCAATCAATTCATTGAAAGTATCAAGCGCTGCCTTTTGCATTAGCGGCCCGGCTTGCGGGTCCATCATGGCAGCGGAAATTCGAGAAATTACATCTGCGCCAAATGGCTGCTGTTTGTTAAGCATGGACTTAACGGCCATCGGTGTTCCAGTAACTAAATCGAGCAAAGTTGCTACAACTGTTGTGGTGCCAAGGTCGATACCAACGGCATAGTTTTGTTCAGTTGTGTCACCTGGTTCAACTGCAATTAATTTTTCATCAACTACAACTGCAGTGACTTTAAAGTTTGATTGACGAATAACAGTTGGCAATGTTCTAAAGACTGCTAATTCAGCTTCAAATTCCAGATCCCCAGTTGCATCGCGAAGGCGATCGATATCGGTTCGCTGATCGTGCAAAGTTGGTTCAGTTAATTCCACGTAGCGTTTTTGCACACCTGGACGCAAAATAACTTGGCGACCAACACCAACAGTTGCAGCTTTTGGCCGTGTAGCAAGTGGGGGCACATCAACTTTTAGATTGCTATTTGCTCTTGCCACACATGCAAGGCGCCAGCCATCTTTAAGTTGTTCCGGTGTGAATGCACGAATATCCAGTCTGGATATTGGAACTTCTCCTTCAAGAACTTGAATTTTGCATTTCTTGCAGGTGCCGTGGCCACCGCAAGTTGAATCAATCGCTAGACCATTCCAAGAGGCAGCATCGAAAACACTGACGCCTGGAGGAACACGAAATTCTTGATTGCTTGGAGTGAAGTTGATTGTGACGCGACCAAGACCAGCGGCAACTTGCGTGCTTTGGTTATCTTGGTCGCTCACAATATCCTTCGTTCAAAGATTGTCTTAAGAAAGTTTAATTGCCTTGATTACTCGGCTTTTGACTCGCGGAAGTTGGTAATCCAGTTGCCACCCCAGGCATCTAAGCCAAGTAGTAAATCAGCTGCGCGAACTGACTGCACAACTTCTTTAGTGCGGCCATCCATGATTGCTGAAGTTAGACCCATTGACATTGCCATTGGCATGAATGCTGCGTTTAGTGCATGGCGATTTGGTAGACCAAAAGACACATTTGATGCGCCAATTGACATATTTAGGCCGTACTTTTCGCGCACTCGGTACATAGTTTCAAGTGTGTGCTTAACAGCTTCTGGTTCTGCGCCAACTGGCATCGCAAGTGGATCGATTAAGAGGTTTTCGAGTGGAATACCTTCTTTTTCAACGCGGCGAACAATCTTTTCAACAATTGGCATGCGCTCATCGGCTGTCATTGGAATGCCAGTTTCATCATTTGGCAGAGCAAGGATTGCTGCGTCGTACTTCTTAACCAAAGGCAAAATTGCATCCATGCGATCATCTTCACCAGTCATTGAGTTGATCAATGCTTTACCTTCGTAGACTGCAAGACCTGCATCAAGTGCTTCAATTACAGAAGAGTCAATACAAATTGGAAGGTCAGTTAACGACTGAACTAGTTTGATTGCTTTTGCAAGTAGTGCTGGCTCATCAGTTAATGGAACACCCATGTTCACATCAAGCATGTCGCAGCCACCAGCAACCTGATCAGCTACGTCAACGTTGATTGTTGAAAGGTCGTCATTGCGCAAACGTTCTTGGAAAAGCTTGCGTCCGGTTGGGTTTATGCGTTCGCCGATAATACAAAACGGCTGATCATGACCGATCGTTACTGTCTTGCTAGCTGAGCTAACTATTGTGTGCATAGTGCTCCCTTTCTTAGTTAGGTGTCACCTGGCGCACTCGGCCAAGATCAGTCATTAGTCGATCTAATGTGTCGTCATGTCTAAAGTCGGTGATGTGTAATCCGCGAACTGTTGGTTGCGCTAAGGCATGCTTAGCAAATTCCAAAGTCTGTTGGTAAGCAGCTTCACTTGGATCGGTCGCATTCTCCACACGTGCAATTTCATTCGCTGGAATATCAATTCCTGGAACAGATTCGTGCATAAAGTTAAGTGGACGAGCACCTTTTACTAAAACAATGGTTGGAATGATGGCAATTTTGCCTTCAAGGCCAGCGGCTTTAACCCCAGCACAAAAACGCTCGAGCCGATCTTGGTGGTAACAGATTTGCAATTGTAAGAATTTCGCGCCGGCTGCATATTTTTTAGCAACGCGCTGCACACGGTATTCAAATGGCGGTGCACCTGGATTTTCCACTGCCCCAATAAACATATGTGGCGCTGGATCTAGTTTGCGGCCAGACATATATTTTCCGCGCTTCAGAGTGCTCATCAACTGAACTAATTGCGGGCCGTCCAAATCAAATACACGACGGGCTTCTGGCTCATCACCAGCAGTCACATCGTCTCCTGTTAACGCGACGAAATTTTCAACACCAAACATTGCTGCGCTCACTAAGTCTGCCTGCTGAGCCAAACGATTTTTGTCACGGCAAACAACTTGCATGATCGGTTCCAAGCCAAGTTGTTTCATTGCAATCGAAGAGGCCACATTTGAAACGTGAGCATGCGCAGCTGGATTGTCCGTTGCATTAACGCCATCAAACCAACCACGAAAACGATCTGCATGTTTTTTAGCTTTTTCCATGGCATTTCCATCAAGTGATGGAAATTCAGCGGTGAAAACTTGTTCGCTGGTTTTAGTTAATTTGTATTCAAGCGTGGACATTTAATGCTTGGCCTCTTCAGTTGTCTCTGCCCAGCCTTTTGGTGTCCACTTATCTCTTTTGGTAAAAAAGTTGATCCAAGATGATCCACCTTTTAGTCGGTTATCAACTGGTGGACGCAAATGGTTAAATTCTTCTTTCCAGGTATTAGGCAAAGGCCAGGCTTGAGTTCGCTCGAAGCCTTTTGTCCAAACACAACGCATTTCAGGTTTAACTTCACAGTGTCCGTCTTCGCGCACTCCACCACATGGTCCATTGCGAAGTGTCTTTGGACAATTCATTGGACAAGTCATACCGGTTGAGTGCAAAACACATTGACCACACATCTGACAGCCCCAAACTGGACCTTTGACGACGTGTTCTAGAGACGCGATGAATTCAGCCATGGCGTATTACTTATGCACCGCGCTTGGCTGCAATTAGTTCTTTAGCCTTGCGAACTGCAGTTGCCGCATCCGCTGCGTAGCCATCAGCACCAACCACATCTGCATATTCTTGAGTTACCGGGGCGCCGCCAACCATAATGATCACGTCATTGCGCATGCCAGCTTTAGAAATTTCATGAATGTTGACTTTGAACATTGGCATTGTCGTAGTTAGGAATGCTGACATACCAACAACATCAGGTTGATGCTCCTTGATTGCATCCACAAACTTTTCAGGGGCAACCTGAACGCCAAGATCAATAACTTGGAAGCCAGCGCCTTCCAGCATGATGTTCACTAAGTTCTTGCCAATATCGTGCACATCGCCTTTAACCGTGCCCATTAGGAATGTGCCAACAGTTTCGGCGCCGGTGTCTGCAAGTAGCGGGCGAAGAATGTCTAGCGCGCCACTCATCGCACGACCTGCAATAAGCATTTCAGGAACGAAGTAGTCGCCGCGTTCAAAGCGTGCACCCACTTCTTCAAGCGCTGGGATAAGTGAATCAAAAAGTATGGTGTCAGGTGACATACCCTGGCCAAGACCTTCATTTGTTAGTTCAAGTACGCGCGGACCATTTCCGGCCATGGTTGCTTCGTACATTTCCTTCAGGATTTCATCGGGGGTCATGCCGCTCCTTCATGTTGTGGTCTTGCGTTTCCTGATAATTCTCGCTGCATTAGCGAGGCAATGCGAGATTCATTTTCTGGGGCAATCCGTTCTGCTGGCCCAGTAACAGAAAGGGCAGCAATTACTTTGCCCTTTTCGCTATAGACCGGAACTGCAATCGCCACCAAACCTGGTTCAAGTTCATTGCGAATTACGGCATAGCCTCGTTCGCGAACTTTGCGAAGTTCTTCATCTAAAACTTTTTGATCGGTGATTGTCTCTGGGGTACGTGGATTCAATACTTGTGGGGCGCTTGCGCCAGCAAGCGCCATTAAAACTTTTCCTGCTGCGCTGCAATGGCGCGGAACACTTTGGCCAACCCAATTGCGACTTCCAAGAATATAGTCACCTGCAACCTGGGCGATATTGTCGATACCTTCATGACCAGCAACTGCCAAACTGACTGTTTCTTTAGTCTTTTGGGCGATACCCTCCATGGCTGGAGTGACAGTATTAATAAGAGCGGTATAAGCACCGCCCTTTACTGCAAATTGGTTGAGAACTGGGCCAGCTTCAAAGCCACCAAATTGGCTTCGGGTTAATAGACCAGCTCGTTCAAGTGCATTAAGAATGCGTGAAGTGGTTCCTTTGGCAAGTCCAGTTGCCCCCACTAATTCGCTTAATGTTTGAGGTTCTTCACTATCTAGAACTCGAACTAATAAATCACAGGCGCGATCGATGGCTTGAGTACCAGTTACGGATTTCTCTTCCATCTGTGTCTCCTTATTAATAAGGTGGAACCCTGATTTAGGTACCCTAGATAATTTTCACCATCTGGAACACCTGTTCCATATAGTAGTGTACTCTGACTACAGTTCGTCAAGCGATTTGGAGAATAAATGTTCCAGAATAAAAGCCCGCGCTTTGAGATTCTTTCCAAGGATGCAATGGCTGCCTTGGATAAAGGTTGGCGCCGAATTGTTTCTGAAATAGGCATCGAGTACTTAAGCGAAGAGGCATTAGACCTTTTCCGTAAAGCTGGCCAAAAAGTTGAAGGTAACAACGTTAAGTTTGACCCTGAATTTATTTTGGCTCAGGTTGCTAAAGCTCCAAAAGAATTTGATTTGCAAGCGCGTAACCCAAAGAACTCAGTTCGCATTGGTGGCGAAAACATGGTTTTCGCTGGTAACTACGGCTCTCCTTTCGTTCTTGAAGATGGCGTACGTCGCGATGCCAAACTTCGCGATTACGAAAACCTATTAAAACTCAGCCAGATGTTTTCAACAATGGATGTAGCAAGCAGTGTTATCTGCGAACCAGAAGATACTCACCTAGATACCCGTCACTTAGATATGACTTACCGTTTGCAAACGCTAACTGATAAGCCATACATGGGTAACGTCGTGTCTGCTCAGAATGCACGCGATGTAATCAAGATGAGCGAAATTCTTTTTGGTGGCCGTGAAGCTATTGAAAAAGCCCCGGCAACAATTTCACTAATTAACTGCAACAGCCCTCTGCGCTGGGATGATCGCATGCTTGAATCCCAGTTTGAATACAGCCGGGCTAACCAAGCAGTTATCTTGACTCCGTTCTTGCTAATGGGCGCGATGTCACCTGTAACAATTCCTGCATCTTTAGTTCAACAAATTGCTGAAGCACTTTCAGGTATTGCGCTATCTCAGTTAATTCGTCCAGGATGTCCAGTTGTTTTTGGATCATTTCTTTCAAACATAGACATGCAATCTGGTTCACCGATGTTTGGTACGCCAGAATCAGCAATTGGTCTTTTGTGTACCGGCCAGATTGCCCGTCACTTTGGCCTTCCATTCCGCGGTGGTGGTGGCTTAAATGCTGCTCAAACCGTTGACGCTCAGGCTGGTTACCAGACGCTAATGACCATGCACGCAACATTCCTTGCTGGAACTAACTTTGTTTTGCACTCAGCTGGCTGGCTTGAAGGTGGCTTAGTTGCAAGCTATGAGAAATTCATTATGGACATGGAAGTTGTTCAGATGATGGAAGTTGAATTCACTCCATTTGAAATTGATGAAGCATCTCTTGGGTTTGATGCCCACATTGAAGCCGGTCATGGTGGTCACTTCCTTGGCACAATGCACACCATGGAACGATTCCGTGATTGTTTCTACCGCCCGTTCTTATCTTCTAGCGATAACTACGATCGCTGGAGCCGCAACGGGAAGAAAGATACCGCCACCAGGGCCAATGAAATTTACAAAAAGATGCTGGAGGAATATGAAGCACCAGCAATCGACATTGCGATAAAAGAAGAACTTGATGAATATGTGGCCAAACGATCAAAGGAGCTAACGGCGTGAAATCAGATATCGAAATTGCCCGCGAAGGCAAAATTAAACCAATTGGTGAAATAGCCTCTCGAATTGGGATTCCAGCTGAAGCGATCTTGAACTACGGCCCAACTAAAGCCAAAGTGTCAATGGAATTCATTGACTCAATCAAGAAAAAAGAACGCGGCAAGTTAATTCTTGTTACTGCCATGACACCAACCCCTGCAGGTGAAGGTAAGACCACAACAACTGTTGGTCTTGGTGATGGCCTAAATGCAATCGGTAAGAATGCAATCATCTGTCTGCGCGAACCATCACTTGGTCCAAGTTTTGGTATGAAAGGTGGCGCCGCAGGTGGCGGTTACGCCCAAGTAATTCCAATGGAAGATATCAACCTGCACTTCACTGGTGACTTCCATGCCATTGGCGCAGCCCACAACTTACTTTCAGCAATGATCGATAATCACATCTACTGGGGTAATGAACTTGGTATTGATGTTCGTCGTATTGCTTGGAAGCGAGTAATCGACATGAACGATCGTGCACTTCGCCAAATCACTGCAGCTCTTGGTGGACCAGGAAATGGTTACCCACGTGAAGCCGGATTTGATATCACTGTTGCATCTGAAGTTATGGCAATACTTTGTTTAGCCATGGATCTAGATGACTTAGAACGCCGTCTTGGCAACATTGTTATTGGTTACACCCGCGACAAAGTTGCAATCACAGCTAGCCAACTAAACGCAAATGGTGCGATGACAGTTCTACTTAAAGATGCACTAATGCCTAACTTGGTACAAACACTTGAAAATAATCCAGCGTTTGTTCACGGTGGACCATTTGCCAACATCGCACATGGCTGCAACACAGTTTTGGCTACTGACACCGCTCTTCGCCTTGGCGATTACGTTGTTACTGAAGCTGGCTTCGGTGCTGACCTTGGTGCTGAAAAGTTCTTCGACATTAAATGCCGCAAGGCAGGTCTTGCACCAAGTGCTGCTGTGATCGTGGCCACTGTTCGTGCGCTAAAGATGCACGGCGGCGTTGCTAAGGATGACCTAGGAAAAGAAAACGTAGCTGCTGTTGAAGCAGGTCTAGCTAACCTTGGTCGTCACATCCGCAACGTTAAGAAGTTTGGTGTTCCAGTAGTAGTCGGCGTAAACAACTTCACTACTGATACAGATGCTGAATTCGCTGCTGTTCAGAAATACTGTGCTGAACTTGGTGTGGATGCAGTTCGCTGTACTCACTGGGCTGAAGGTAGCAAGGGCACTAAAGAACTTGCTGAAAAAGTTGTAGCACTGGCTGAATCAGGCACTGCACAATTTGCTCCGCTGTATGACGATTCACTATCGCTTTGGGACAAAGTTAAGACCATTGCCACAAGCATTTACGATGCTGATGACATCGTGGCTGACAAGTCAGTTCGCGATCAGTTAAAGAGTTTCGAAGATGCTGGCTATGGAAAATTCCCAATTTGTATGGCGAAGACTCAGTACTCTTTCTCAACTGACCCGAACTTAAAGGGCGCCCCTTCAAACCACGTTGTGGCAATCCGCGAAGTTCGTTTAAGTGCAGGCGCTGAATTTATCGTTGTTGTCACAGGTGACATCATGACGATGCCTGGTTTGCCTAAGGTTCCTGCGGCAAACACCATCAAACTTCAAGATGGCTTAGTAGTAGGCCTCTTCTAGTTTTATAAAAACCTAGACAAGGCTGTTGCCCATGGCGCATAATGTTGCGTCATGGGCAACAGTATTTCTAGCGAAAGTTCAGCAGTTCAATCTGTTGATCGCGCATTGCAGATTCTGGAAATACTTGGCGCCAAAGGTGAATCTGGCGTAACTGAAATAGCCGCTGAATTGGATATTCATAAATCGACTGCTTCGCGCTTGTTAGCTTCCCTCTTGGCGCACAACCTAGTTGAACAAATTTCTGACCGTGGTCGATATCGACTGGGAATTGGATTAGTTCGTTTAGCGGGAACTGTGTCAAGCAACCTCGGTGCTGTTGGTGGCTCACGTTCTGTTACGCGCGCACTTGCCGATCAATTTGGTGAAACAGTGAACATTGCAGTTTTAGATAACAACAAAGTTCTTTATGTTGATCAGGTTGCTGGTTCCCACATCATGACTATGTCCAGCTGGCTAGGTCAGATTGTTCCAATTCATTGCACCGCAACTGGAAAAGTTTTAGTTGCTTGGTTAAACGAAAAATCTCGCAAAGCAACTTACCCAAATAAATTTGAAAAATTAACCAAGAAGACAATTACTACAGTTGTGGATTTTGAAAAAGAATTAGATAAAGTTCGTGAGCGAGGGTACGCCATTGCCGATGAAGAAATGGAAGATAGCTTCACGGCAGTTGCTTCGCCAATTCGTGATTCGCACTTAGATGTTGTTGCAGCGCTCGTAGTTTCTGGACCAACAGCCCGCATGCACAAATTGAATTTAGATGTTGTTGGAAAGCAATTAGTAAAAAGTGCTAAGGCACTTTCAGGTTCACCAAATAGTTGGAGAGAATAGCCCCACATTATGAAACCTAAAAACGCTTACGTTACAAAGAAGTGCCAGAACTTGACTAGTCATCGACAAGTGGCAAAAGTTAAGAAACTAGAAATCTTGGGTGGTTTACCAAATGGGCTATAGCAATATCGATTCCTTATTTATCGACGGTAAACGCGTACCAAGTTCATCTGGTGAAAAGCGCACAATTTTGCACCCAGCTAACGCCAAGCCAGTTGGTGAGTTCTTCGAAGCAACGGCTAGCGATACTGAACTTGCAATTAAAGCAGCTCGCAAAGCATTTGATGATGGTCACTGGACTTCTTTTACTGGCGAACAGCGAGCCAAAATACTTGATCGCATCGCTGACATTCTGGAACGTGACAAAGAATTATTCGCCGAAGCTGAATCGCGCGATACCGCAAAGCGAATCGTTGAAGCTCGCTATGACTTAGATGACATCATTTCGGTTTTCAGATATTTCGCCAATCAAGCCCCAAGCGCTCACGAACGTGAAGTTGATACTGGCCGCGATGGTGTGCGAAGCACAATCGTAAGTGAACCAGTTGGTGTCGTTGCGATGATCACTCCATGGAACTATCCCCTGCTTCAAGCATCATGGAAAATTGCACCTGCGCTTGCAACCGGTTGCACATTTGTAATTAAGCCAAGTGAACTAACCCCAAGCACAACTTCAATGTTGATGGATGTTCTTGTTGAGGCTGGCGTTCCAGGTGGTGTTGCCAACTTGGTTATGGGTGCTGGCGCTACTGCAGGTGGACCACTTAGCACTCACATTGATGTTGACATGGTCTCTTTCACTGGCGGATTAGTAACTGGTAAACGTTTGATGGCTAACGCATCTGAAACAGTTAAGAAGATCGCACTTGAACTTGGTGGAAAGAATCCAAACATTATTTTTGCTGATAGTAATTTAGATGCAGCAATAGACAATGCGCTAACGGCAGTTTTCTTACACTCTGGCCAAGTATGTTCAGCTGGCACTCGCTTACTTGTTGAGCGCAGTATCCATGAAAAAGTTGCTGCTGAAGTTGCTCGCAGGGCTGATGCAATTGTTCTTGGTGGCTCCCATGATGAAAATGCTGAGACTGGCGCGCTGATAAGTGCAGCTCACCGCGACAAAATTGAACAGTTTGTTAAAGATGCGATTGCTGAAGGTGCAACACTTCGCGCTGGCGGCAAACGGCCAAGCGAACCGCAATTGCAAGATGGTTACTTTTATCGCCCAACAGTTTTAGATAACTGCAATACAAAAATGAAATGTGTGCAAGATGAGTCATTTGGTCCGATTATGACCATTGAAGTTTTTGATACCGAAGAAGAAGCGATTGCACTTGGCAATGACACTATTTATGGTCTGGCAGGTGCTGTCTGGACTGAAGATGCAGATAAGGCTCAGCGAGTGGCCAGAAAACTTCGCCACGGAACCATCTGGATCAATGATTTTCACCCTTACGTAGCACAGGCTGAATGGGGTGGATACAAGCAATCTGGCATAGGACGAGAATTAGGCCAGGCTGGCTTGGCAGAATATCTAGAACATAAGCACATCTGGCAGAACCTTTCCCCTGCTAGATCTGACTGGTTTGCAGACCCGAAGGGCAACTAGAAATGACAAACAAAGCAAGCGCAATTTCTGTTCGTAATCTTTGGCAGGTTTTTGGACCGAACCCAGAAAAATTAGTTGGTAGCCCAGATGCAGCATTGCCACGTGCAGAACTTCGGGAAAAAACTGGTAACACAGCTGCCGTTCGGGATGTGTCTTTTGATGTTGCCCCAGGTGAAGTATTCGTTGTGATGGGTCTATCTGGATCTGGTAAATCAACTTTAGTTCGCTGCTTAACTAGATTAATTGAACCAACTTCAGGCCATATCGTTATGGATGGCGAAGATATTCTTGAGGCATCAGCAAGTCGCCTTCGTGAACTTCGCCGAACCCGCTTTTCAATGGTTTTCCAAAACTTCGGACTTCTTCCTCATCGCAAAGTGATTGACAACATTGCTTATGCACTTGAAATTAACGGAGTCAGCAAAGAAAAGCGTCATGCCCGCGCGCAAGAGGTTGTCGAATTAGTTGGTCTAAATGGTTTTGAGCAGGCTTACCCTGAACAGTTATCTGGCGGTATGCAGCAACGTGTTGGTCTTGCTCGTGCACTTGCGGTTGACCCAGATGTGATGTTCTTGGATGAACCGTTCTCTGCACTTGACCCGCTCATCCGTCGCGACATGCAAGCTGAGGTAATTCGTCTGCAAAAAGAACTTGGTAAAACCATGATCTTTATTACCCACGATTTAGATGAAGCGCTAAAGGTTGGCGATCGCATTGCCATCATGCGCGATGGCGCAATAGTACAAATGGGTACCGCTGAGGAATTGATTGGAAATCCAGTTGATGATTATGTAGCTGACTTCACTAGAGATGTTCCCAAGTCACACGTGTTAACCGTTAAATCAATCGCTCGCCCACTGGCAAGTGGTGAACTTCCGTCAGATAAGTCAGTCCAGTCCACAATGATCATCAGAGAAGCAACACCTGTTGTCCTTGCTGCAACTGGACCTGTTGAAGTAATGGATGCAGGTAAGTCAATCGGCTACATCACAGCAAATGATATTTTGAAATTAATCGGTGGCGGAGCACATTCATGAGCGATGAAGTACTGGGTACTTCCAACCGGAGAGAAATAAAAAGAGGTTGGATTTTTGCCGGAATTTTGGTGGCTTGGTTTGGTCTTTCAAAAATTTTCAGTGGCAAGTACACATATGAATTAGCAGTTCCGCAAAATACAACTTTTACAAATTTTGTAGGTGAAATAGCGAAATCCATCAGAGGTAATCGCACAGATGGCGCTGCATTTAAATACTTTTTTAATCCAATTCGGCAATTTATCGATGGTTTCGTAACCTTAATCCGAGAAACAATTTCTGTTCCAACGACCGGATCATCAATCCCATTAATTGGCTGGTTTGGCGTGATCGCGCTAATTGGCTTCATCGTGTTTGCAATCGCTAATGCCAGAACCGCAATTCTTGCAGTTACTTTAACTTTTGCATGCGGTGCACTTGGGTTGTGGAGTCACTCAATGGACACGCTTGCAATGACCATTGCAGCGGTATTTCTTTCTTTAGTTATCGGTATCCCGGTGGGCATCTGGGCTGGCCGGTCAGATTTTGCACTTCGACTGGTGACACCAATTTTGGATTTAGCTCAAATTTTGCCAACGCTTGTGTACCTGGCACCGCTTGCATTGTTTTTCTTAATCGGTCCAGCATCAGCCACAATCGCCACAATGGTCTATAGCATTCCGATTGCGATTCGTTTAACCGCATTTGGAATTCGCGGTGTTGCAAAAGGTCCCGTTGAAGCAAGTATCTCGATGGGCTCAACTGGAGGCCAAACACTAACCAAAGTTCAGTTACCAATTGCAAAAAAGACGATTGTCTTGGGCGTAAATCAAACTGTTATGGCTGCACTTTCTTTTGTGGTGATTGCTGCTTTGATCGGCGCACCAGGACTTGGAAAGCCAGTTATTGAAGCTCTAATTATTAGAAACGTCGGCGAGGGATTTGTCGCAGGTTTTGCAGTTGTCTTTCTAGCAATCATGCTTGATCGCTCGACAACCGCAGCAGTTGTTAAGCAGAATACGTTTGTGCCGCCAAGCTCGGCACAACAAAAACGCAGAAAGATTGCGCTCTTTGCAACTGGCGGTGCAGCAATTGTCTCAGTTTTCCTATCTAGACAATTAGCCTGGGCTGCTTATTTTCCAGAACAAATTAATTTTTCTGAACCAATTGCACATGCGGCAGATTCAGCAGTCAAGTGGGTTACTTCTACTTTTTCTTTCTTTACAGAGGGCCTAATTAAATTTGTAACAGTTGGAATTCTCAATCCACTTGAAGCCCTGCTATCTAATTCACCGTGGTTCCTTACCGTTGCAGCCATTGCGTTAATTTCTTTACTTGTCGGCGGATTCAGATCAGCAATTGTTACCTTGGTCGTTCTTTTTTTAATTGTTGGAAGTGGACTTTGGTTTGACACCATGATCACACTTGCTCAAACTTTGGTTGCCACATTGCTCACTATGGTTATCGGCGTTTCAATTGGTATTTGGGTGGGTCGAAGCCAGCGTGCTGAACGATTTATTAGACCGATCATGGATGCAGGTCAGGTGCTGCCAGCATTTGTCTACTTAATTCCAATGCTTGGCTTTTTCGGACCTGCCAGATTCACAGCTATTGCAACGGGCATTGTTTATTCGATCCCAGTAGTTGTGAAAATTGTGGGTCAAGGAATTAGAGACGTACCCGTAACAATGATTGAGGCAGCGGTATCTTCTGGTTCCACAACACGACAATTGATAACAAAAGTGCAACTTCCTGCAGCAAAGAATTCCCTTTTGCTGGCAACTAATCAAGGATTGATATTCGTACTCGCCGTTGTTGTAATTGGTGGATTCGTTGGTGCTGGAGGGTTAGGCTACTTAGTAATTCTGGGCAGTTCAAAGCCAGATCTGCAAGGTAAGGGACTTGTTGCTGGTTTTGCGATCTTGTTGCTAGGCATCATGATCGACCGAATGGCACAGTTTGCAGTGCGAAGAAATTCAGCACCGCGACATTAAATAAAGTTTCGGATCGGCAAACGTTGATCCGAAGGGTTACCGCGTAGGTTACCCATTTCCTAGCGAGGAGATAAGAATGGTCCGGAAACAAGGAAAGGGCTTCAAGTTTGCAGTATTAACTGCAGTTGCAGGCCTTGCCTTAACGGCATGTGGTGGAGCTGGCGTTGATGACGCTGCATCTACTACAGAAACAGGTGCTGCCGAAGCATGTGGTTCCTACAGCATTGCAATGCATGCTTGGGTTGGCTACACAGCGTCAGCACAGGTTGTGACTGAAGTTGCTAAGGCAGCAGGTTGCACAATCGAACAAGTGACCTTGGAAGAAGCAGGCGTAACCTACGATGCCATGGAAGCTGGAACGATTGACGTAGTAATCGAAGACTGGGGCGGCGGCCGTTGGCAAGACTGGGTTGACCGTGGCGCTGTAGTTGAAGTTGGCGACAACGGAAACGTCGGTCTTATTGGTATGTATGTACCAGCATGGATGGCTGAAGAATATCCAGACATCACAGATTCTGCGAACCTAAACAAGTACGCTGACCTATTCGTCACTGACGAATCAAAGGGCAAGGGTGCTTGGTACGAAGGTCCTCCGGGATACACCACAATCGGTGAAAAAATGGTTGAAGCCAATGGCCTTAACTTCACAATCATTTCAACTGGCTCAGAACAAGCGCTAATTGACGTGTTCACCAAAGCTGCTGCAGACAAGACTCCAGCATTGGGATACTTCTACGAACCACAAAACTTCCTTGCAAAGGTTGCTTTGGCTCGTGTTAATTTCCCAGCAAACGACTGGACAGATACTGCAGAAGCAAGTGGTCTAACTGACTACCCTTCATCACCACTGATTAAGTTAGCTTCAAAGAAACTTATGGATGCAAATGATCCGTTCACTCGCATTATTAAGAACTTCAAATGGACTAATGAAGATCAAAACGGTGTAGCTGCTGACATTGAAGGTGGAATGACACCTGAAGAAGCTGCTAAGAAGTGGATCGCTGCCAATCAGGCAACAGCTGATGGTTGGGTTAAGTAGTCTTTAACTAGACATCCAAAACCCCCAAGTGCCTTTGGTACTTGGGGGTTTTGCTTTGCCTAAATAGTTTCTTAAAGGACTTGCGTACGAACTGGAAATGAACGAATATATCGAGTGTTGCGCAGTTCGCACTAGGTTGCGTATTATGCAACACCTTTTTTGAGTTGAAAGGCGTATTGCATTGCGCAAAATCGTTGTTATCGGTGCTGGTTTAGTTGGCGCAGCACTTGCAGATGAACTAAGTGAACGTGGCGAAACTGACATCACAGTTCTTGAACAAGGTCCACTTCCTGCAGCTGGTGGGTCATCATCACATGCACCTGGTTTATTCCAAAAAGTTTCAACAAGCAAAACTCTTGCGCGCATGGCTGAACAAGGCATTGAAAAACTTGTTAATGCAAAACATGAAGATGGCCCTTGTTTCTATCAGGTTGGTTCTCTTGAAATAGCAACTACCCCACGCCGACTTAAAGAGTTACACCGTCGCGTTTCCTGGTTACACATGTATGGCTACACCGAAGCTCGAGTTATTTCACCAGAAGAAACAGCGAAACTACATAAATTAGTTAAAGCGGACAAAATATATGGAGCGGCATACTGTCCAACTGACGGTAACGCCAAAGCAGTTCGTGCAATTCAAGCAATGCAGCGCAATGCTGAAGCACGTGGAGTGAAGTTCCAAGATCGCACTACCGTAATTGGAATTGAAAGCGAAGATGGAAAAGTAACTGGCGTAACAACCGATAAAGGATTTGTGCCAGCTGAAATTGTTATTTCTGCTGCTGGTATCTGGGGACCAAAAGTTGGCCGCATGTTTGGTATGTCAAAGGCATTCCAGCCGATGGCACATCAGTTAGCGTTTACTGAAGATCTTCCAGAACTTGCCGGTGAAACCGAAGAACTTTCCATGCCAATTATGCGAAACCAAGAAGGCGATCTTTATTACCGCCAACGGTTTAATGCGATGGGTATTGGCTCTTATTTACACAAGGCAATGCCAGTTGAAGCTGAAGAGTTTGTTCCGTACGACCAAGCCCCGATCATGCCAAGTCAGCTTGAATTCACTGAAGAAGACTGGGAGCCAGTTCAAAAACTCTCCAGTCAATACCTAAAAGATGTTGGCACAGCCAAACTAACTGATGGAATGAATGGTGTTTTCTCATTCACTGTTGACACTTTTCCACTTGTTGGTGAATGGAAGGGTCTTAAGGGATTCTGGGTAGCCGAAGCAGTTTGGGCTACCCACGCTGTTGGTGTTGCCAGGGCCACTGCCGAGTGGATTATCGATGGTCATCCAAAGTTGCCAATGCATGAATTTGATGTGAATCGTTTTGAACCTCATCAACTTGGCCCTTCACACATCAAGATGCGTGGATCACAGAACTTTATTGAGGTTTACGACATCATTCACCCATTGCAACCAATGGAAAAACCTCGCCCGATTCGCACTACCGGTTACTACCACCGCCACCAAGAACTCGGCGGCGTATTCCTTGAAGCATCAGGTTACGAACGTGCCCAGTGGTTTGAATCAAATAAGAAACTTGTTAAGAAATATAAGACACCTAAGCGCGATGATTGGTCAGCTAAGTTCTGGTCACCAATCGTTGGCGCCGAAGCACAATACGTAAGTGAGAACGTCGGCATCTTTGATATCACTCCGCTTAAGCGAATTGAAGTTAAAGGTAAAGGCGCACTTGAATTTTTAATGCAGCAAACAACTGGCAAGTTGGATAAAGCGCCAGGCAGCGTTACTTACTGTCTGATGCTAACTGACCAGGCTGGGATTCTTTCTGATGTTACTGTTACTCGCCTAGCCGAAAATCATTTTGTGATTGGTGCTAACGGCGCTGTTGACGTTGCCCGCTTAGAAATGTCAGCACCAGATAATGTCTTTATTAATGACATCACTGCCGGAACTGTGGCTCTTGGTCTCTTCGGGCCACATGCCCGCAAAGTAATTCAAAAGCTAACTAAAGATGATGTTAGCCATGAAGCACTTGGTTACTTCAAAGCAAAGAAAACTTACTTAGATCAAGTGCCAGCAACACTATGGCGCTTGTCTTATGTTGGTGAAAGCGGTTATGAAATTTACACAACCGCTGACTTTGCCCTAAAGCTTTGGGACACCTTGATGGAAGCCGGAAACGAATTCGGCATCATTCCTGCAGGTCGCGGCGCTTACAACTCAATGCGTCTTGAAAAGGGTTACCGCTCGTACGGCACTGACATGATGAGTGATCACAACCCACATGAAGCCGGTTTAGCATTTGCGGTTCGTAAGGGCGGTGGCTTTAAGGGCGCAGAAGCATTCGAAGCAATTGATCCAACTGCGATCAAGCAAAAACTGGTTACCTTGATTTTTGAAAATCAAGAACACGTAACCCTAGGCAAAGAAGCCGTTTACTTGAACGGCCAGCCAATTGGTTTCACCACATCGAGTAATTACGGTCACCGTATTGGTAATTCACTTGCCTATGCCTGGTTACCAATTGAAGCCTCAACACTTGGCACCAAGGTCGAAGTGCAATACTTTGATCAGTTCTACCCAGCTGTTGTCAGCGAAGATGTTCAATTCGACGCTGGCATGACTAGATTGAAGTCCTAAAATGTCGATTACTCGCAGACGAACAGTTGAATTACCTGAGCATCCAGATTTTCTTTGGGCGCATAAAGCACCAAAGAAGTCATACGATGCAATCATCATTGGTGGTGGTGGCCACGGCCTAGCTACTGCTTACTACCTAGCCAAACTTCACGGCATGACAAATATTGCTGTGCTTGAAAAAGGTTGGCTAGCTGGTGGCAACATGGCTCGTAACACCACAATCATTCGTTCAAATTACCTTTGGGATGAGTCAGAGGGTATTTACGAACATTCCCTAAAACTATGGGAGGGCCTGCAAGAAGATGTCGGCTATGAGATGTTCTTCTCACAGCGCGGCGTGATGACTCTTGCCCACAGCGTTAGCGATGTGCGCACCAAGATGCGTAACTACTACGCAAACGGTGTTGCTGACATCGATAGTGAATGGCTGACACCAAAAGAAGTTAAAAAAATTGCACCGATAGTTAACATCAGCGAGGACATTCGCTACCCAGTTATGGGCGCCACTTACCAACCACGTGGTGGTATCGCTAAACACGACTGGGTTGCTTGGGGTTATGCCAAGGCTGCTGGTGACATGGGTGTTGACATCATTCAAAACTGTGAAGTTACTGGCATTAAAGTTCAAGATGGCCGCGTTGTTGGTGTGGAAACAAACCAAGGTGATGTTTTAGCTAACAAAGTTGCGCTAGTTGGCGCTGGTCACTCTTCGGTGCTTGCTGAAATGGCTGGCTTCAAGATTCCAGTTCAATCTCGTCCATTGCAGGCACTTGTTTCAGAACTACTTGAACAAGTTCTTGACACCGTAATCATGTCTGGCATGGTTCACGTTTATGTCAGCCAAGCACATAAAGGTGAATTAGTAATGGGTGCTGGTACTGATGCTTACAACTCATACGCCCAGCGCGGTGGATTCCATGTGATTGAACACCAACTATCTGCTGCTGTTGAACTGTTCCCAATTTTTGAACGGGCACATCTACTTCGCACTTGGGGTGGCATTGTTGATACAACCCCTGATGCTTCGCCCATTATCGGCTTAACACCGGTTGAAAACCTTTACCTGAACTGTGGTTGGGGTACTGGTGGTTTCAAGGGAACACCAGGATCTGGTTGGGTTATGGCCCACACCATTGCAACTGGTAGCCCACACGAACTAAATAAGGGTTACACCTTAGAGCGTTTCACTACTGGCCATCTAATCGACGAGCACGGCGCAGCCGGCGTGGCTCACTAAGGAGAACTTGAAATGTTACACATTCCATGTCCTTGGTGTGGTCCAAGAGATGAAACCGAATTTCACTACGGCCATGAAGCTGGCGTTGAATACCCACAAGAACGCGAATTAATTAGCGATGAGCAATGGGGTAAGTATGTTTTCTTCCGCGCTAATCCAAAAGGCTGGCACGCTGAACGATGGGTTCATAGTGCAGGCTGCCGTCGCTGGTTCAATGTTTGGCGTAACACCATTACCCATGAATTCGGACCAACTTATAAACCATTCGAACCACAACCTAAGAAGCCAGCATGAGTAAAGTTAAATTTAAATTTGATGGCAAGAAATACAAGGGCCACAAAGGTGACACATTAGCCACTGCCCTACTTCGCAATGGCATTGTTCACTTCAC
>JACCDO010843988.1_pt1 | contig 23533 bp, 18 predicted proteins | sample 7446101 | NCBI WGS metagenome assembly JACCDO01 (sample SAMN15323440, study PRJNA562643) | freshwater metagenome | isolation source: river surface water | place: USA:Blue River Watershed | collected 2017-08-16
ACGCTTGGCGCCTTTCTTCGGGGTGATGCATATCCCTGCAAGATATTAGACTTGCAAGAACAACCGAATGCTTTCCGAAGTGTTTTTTCTTCTTACCTTTCAAATTCAGCGAGTCACTTCGAGGCCGAGTTGCCTGGTCCTGCTCTCGAGTAATACGCTACCTACGCGCGGGTTATGAATAAGCGCAGATCTCCGAGCTAGTCAACACGAGTTGCTTGATGAATTCTCTTCATTCCTACCTTGCTAACTGTCATAACTCGAAGATCTCACGGCCTTGGTACCGACATCAAGACATGGAAGGATTTTGATCAAAATTAAATTTTAAAAGTTTTACTTAGTTGAAGGATTTGTGATGCGACGCGAGATAGAAATCTGGGAAAACGAGCGTTATCAACCTATTGGTAATGCCTTCAGCTCTGCAGGGCTACTTCCAACCGACCGTAATAAGTACTCGTTGATGGATGGAAGCATTAGTTGGAAAGCATTGAACGAGGTTGAGTCAGCGATGGTGTCCGCTGGATGGCAGTGGATCAACGACTGGGTAGTGTTGCCTAGCACCTCAGCACTGAGTGAGGTAGGTTCAAACGATATTGATAAAGACGATGTCTGGATTTATGGTGCTGATTTTTCAGTGAAAGTATCAGAATTTTCACCAACGAAACTAAGAACATCATTTGTTCGGTGCAGAAAGATGTGCCGAGAACAGATCTATCAACCGATGTTACTGGTCAAAGATCGTTCATATTTCACATGTAATTATTGTGACCTAGAGAAATTAGAATCATTATCATTACTATTTCTTACTATGTTGAGTCAGTTATCATTGAGCAAGCACCCTCGTGATATCAATATACTAAAAATAAACAATTTAAAGACAATGTTACATGATGCGCTAGAATTGAATAATAAAAAAATTGTCATTGATGAATTAGAGAAACATTTAGAGGTATTTGCTAAAAATAGTAGGGATTTGTGGTCCATGGCGAGCTCCTTAATCGCGAACAATGACGCCGATACCCTGAGCAAGCGAACGGCTGACTTGGCCGCTCATTTCACATACGACGAAAGAAACTTACTGGCATCGTTAGTCATCAAGATCCACGACACTCAGAATGTCTACCATTGCAACATCGAAGGATGCAACAAGGTTGTACTTCACTCGTCGCTTACTTGCTTACGTACTTACTTACTCGTTCATAGGACACATGCGTCTTCGCCCCGGAAACTTGTCGGAATGAATCATGTGGGGTTATATACAGCAAAAGATTTTTTGAGAATCATGATAAAGTTTGTCCTCAAAAAACCGTTGATTGTGACCGCTCTTGTGGTGCTCAGGTCAAGCGCTGCGCCCTGGCTGAGCACTTGAATGGAGAATGCGCGTTAAAGCCAGTCACGTGTCCATTTGCCAAGTTAGGATGTCCAGTTACCGATTTGGTGCAGCGCGATTTGAAGAAGCATTTAGACGACGACTTACAGTCGCATCTGCTACTCGTAGGAGCAAAAGCGGTGGATCAAGATGCGGTTTTAACCTCTTTTTTAACTAAATTTGTGGAGGTAGGAGAGAGCGTTGCTAGTCACGCAGTGCAGATAAAGGCGGCGCAAGCATCCATCGGCATAACCATGGCGTTAATTGAACAAACTAGAGAAAAAGCGAACAAGGACACCCATGACGCCATTGGGACCTTGCACACCAAGATCCACGACCGACTGGCCCACAAGGCAGATGCGAGTGAAATAAGCAGACTTAATCATGAAATTGTCAAGCTCAATACAGAATTAGCTAAGCATAAAAATGCTATTAACGACTTGATTAAAGCAAAGAAGTAGCTGCTGCGCTTGCGCCTGTGCTGCTCCGCGACCGACAATTTGTATATACTCAGCCGTAATGTATAAAGAAATGTACTACTCCTACTCACTCTCTCTCCTCTTCGACCGGTATTTTGGCGATATCCGCGCCGACAAAGTTGGTCAACAAACCAAAAAAAACAATAGAAAAATAGGTGGATGTGTGCGATGTTGACGGTTGAATGGCCTTCAGTATGCATGCAGTAACAGGTCTGTTGCTGTTAGCGCTGGTTTGGCAATGCAACTCTTTTTTGCGCCAAGTAAGTCGTTTGTCATCGAGTAGTTTATACGGTGCTATCAAGCCATGGGAAACTGAAGAGATATTGAAGTTAGAAGAACTGAGAGTGAAAAATGGCTATGATTTCGCCGCGATTAGCTTGCTATTGGGGCGCAGCGAGGCAGCATGTCTGCAAAAATATGCGAAAATTGTGAGCTCTAATCGTTTATCTATAAGTGAAGTCGTGCAGAAGCGAATCATTGATTTAGTAGTTGAATATGGTGAAAATTGGGATGTTATAAGTGATATTGTAGATACTCCTCGCACTTTGTTCCAAAAAGAGAGTATAAAATCGTTTTATAAACTGTATCAGAAATCTTTTCGATTAGGACCGTGGAGTGCAAGTGAAGACGAGCTCCTTATTCGTTTAGTGAATGATAACATCGCAAACAATGCGGGTAACAATGCCCTGACGAAGGTTAATGATACAAACGTGATCTATCAAACAAATAAACCTGTAACAAGCGTCAATAACACCGTTAACGTGGATAAGTTGCGTGAATTAATTCTAAATGGTTCAAGTGATGGTGATGTGCAACATTTCCTGGTGAATGAGTATGAGCGGCTGAAGATAGGCACTGCAATGCTGCGCAGTCACCCTAGCGATAACGCAGAATACTTGGACAGCAATGCAGATGCGCTGTATAATACCGTCAATGATGGTGATAACGATGCGGATCAACTACGCGTATATGCGACACGCCCACCTCCGAGTTGGCGCAATATCTCGCATTACCTTCGTCGCTCTAGCACCGAATGCCGCCGTAGGTATTGCGCCATCGTCTTGAATAGAAACGTAGAAAAGCTCACTGATGTTTGGTATCCTGGTGAGATATACAGCATGTTTGCATTTGTCAAGAAATGGGGGAAAATGTGGACTTGCATCGGCGCCGAGCTCGGCAGGATGCCAGTGCAGTGCTACCAAGCGTTCAACCTGTACCAGCACAACATGCACGACTCAATAGCTACGCCCAACGGCTATAATTGGATATCAAATTATTATAAATTGAATAAAAGAGTCAAGCTTTGGAGTGAGAAGGAGGATGAACAGCTGCTCTCGCTAGTGGCCACCTACACGACTGATGCCACTAGCCGTGTCCCGTGGTCCAGCATAGGAAGCGCCTTGAACAGGCTACCGCAGCAGTGCTTTCAGAGGTACAAAATACTTTCTATGAAGAACAAGTCACCGACGGGTTGGAGCACGGAGCAGAATGAGGAGCTGCATGCACTCGTGCAAGCAATCGGTCCAGTTTGGACAAAAATTGGTGCGCAGCTCAATAGAACTGCGTATTCGTGCCGCGCCGCCTATAAAAGGTACATCGACCGAGTAAATCACAACTGCAGCAGCACGGACTTGCACTACACGATGCCTCGGAGCAAGGATTACAAGTATAATTTAACGACTATAAACATAGGAACTAACTTGAATAGCAACAAGACTTGGACCAAGCAAGACGACGAGTACTTGAAGAATAGAGTTGAAATACTAGGTCGTAGGTGGTCCAGTATAGCAGAGGACATGGGCAAGTCGCCGGAGGATATCATGCTGCGGTACGACTTTAAGCTTTCTTCTCGCAAGGTAACAATCGCGCTGTCGCTCGCTAACTTACTACCTTACTTACTAGCTTACTAGCTTGCTTACTTACTCACTCACTCACTCACTTACTTACTCAGGTCGGACCATGGACAAGGGCAGAAGATAAGAAACTGTTAGAATTGAAGGAAGAGTTCGGTCCTCGATGGGCTAAAATCGGTCAATTTATAGGTCGCACGGGTCCCCAATGCGCGATCCGTTACCGATCCACGCTAGACCCGCGATTGAAGTGGAAGCTGTGGACGCCCGACGAAGACGGTCAGTTGCTAGAACTACGCAACACGAAGAACTACAATTGGGCTATGATCTCAGCTACGATGGATAGACCGGCATCTGCTGTGAGGTACAGATACTCGAAGCTGCAGAAGGAAAGTTCTAAACCCGTCAAGTGACACAGCCATCACTCGTAGAAGGAGGGAGTATAGTTGGATTACTTACTCATACATATATATACAACTTTATTCGTATCCATCTTCTATCATTTCCCACAGTTTATTTGCCAGCTCAAACGAAGTTATGGATCGCGTGTCGAGTGAAAATGGCTGCAGGGACTTGGAGGCATCGTTGCCTATGGTGCCCGCCAGCTTACCGCTTCCTGCAGAATAATCCCATGTAATATTTGATATTTTTGTATATAATGATAGCGCATATGCCGTCCTGGTGTCTTGCTTCGCGATGGCGGCGGCGAAGTCGTTGGCTTTATTTCTGTAATTTAATGAATTCAATGCTAATGTCGCAATATTTTCTCGCTTACTATCCATTTGTTGATGTAATTTTTCAATTTGACCATCAATATTCTCTTTTTCACTAACGAAATTCTCCAAGTTAGATGCGTGCATAGCTTCTGATGGCGCTGCAAGGACGAATAAGTGAGTAATAGTGAATGAGTTATTAAATAATTAGTGAGTAAGTAAGTAATCGAGTGATTAAGTGGTAATGAGTGAGTAAATGAATTAGTCATAGTGACTAGTGCATGTACGAGTGGGTCAGTACCTATGATGTCCTTCTCTTTCTCGGCTACTCTGGCAGTCATGTCTTTTATCAATTCTTTTGTACTTTTTAAATTATTTTCATAAATTAAGTCGATCTCCTTTGACATCTTCTTAATGTCATCAATGTCGTTTACATCATCATCCCGCTTGAATAGCTGCTCCAACTCCAGCAGGATAGCTTTGGTTTCGCTCCAGTTCACGTCCCCCATCCCTTTTCCTTTTCTCTTTTTTCTTTTTGATTTTTTCAACGGCCATTTAGGGTGTGGAAGTTGATGAAAAAAAACGAGAAAAAAGAGGGAAGAAGAAGACATTTCAAGGAAATTAGAGGGTAATATAGAGAAATGGCTACGTGGGATGTCACTAAGTTACAGCTGCTGCAACGCCGTAGTATTGAACCGATTAAAAGCGACGCAGCTGCGTTATCATCAAGAGGTAATCGCTCCTTCGCTACTTCACTCACTCATAATAACTCACTCATATCAGGATTGTACCATCGTAACGTTGAGGTCTTTGAGCATGATATACACAATACCACAGCAATAATAGAGACGACAAATAATTCTCGTCGACGAGAAGGAAAGGCAACTAGTAGACCACCTCAACAATTATTCTTTACACATTTTCAACGAGCATTAGCATATGAGAGACTTCATGAAATAGACAAAGCTATTTCTGATTACACCTTATGTATAGCCACAGATCCAAAGTATGCACCTGCGTATTTCAACAGATCTGGGTTGTATCACTCGAAGGGAAAGAAAGAAGAAGCCATGAATGACATCAAGATTGCGATCAAGTTGGACCCCACTAACGAGGCTTATCGCTCAAATTACGCATTATTTTTAAGAGAAAAAGGAGATTTCTTGCAAGCTATTGAAGAAACAATGACATTAAGGTCACTCACTCACTCACTCACGTACGCACTCGCGCATTACTTACTGGTATCTCACTCACAGAGCAATTGAAAAATTCCCTAAAACCGTCTGTAAAGAGTTGAAAGCGGGGAAAAGCATTCATGAATTGAAGCAGATCAACGCCGAGTCGCTGCTGTACGACGTGATACCCGAAGACGAGATATTCAAAGCGATGAGCATCCCCAAAGCGGACCGCAACATGGACAACACATCAGCTGTTGTTGATTTCTTAAAGCAATTAAAATTCTTTCAATCACTTGCATCAGACGCCGAAGTCATGGCGCAGATCGCGTGCAAGATGGACATGGTCGCCTTCGACATGGGTGACTTTATATTCGAGAAAGGCGATCCGGGAAGCCATTTCTATGTGATTCTCGACGGCGAGATAAGTATTGTGGACACCACCAAGAACGCCGACGGCGAGATCGTCAACATGGTCACGTTTGTGAAGCTATTTCGTGGCCAAACCTTCGGTGAAACGGCATTAGAGAGCAAAGGAGGCAAGAGAACAGCTGGAGCTTTCATAAGCAGAAAGGCTCACTTGTTGACACTGGAGGCTGATGACTACCAGCGCATTATGAGTCGATACAAGTCTGTGTTGCAAGAGGAAGTCGAGCAAGTGTTGAAGTTATGTCCTGTTTTTGTTGATTGGGAGAAGAAAAAACAGAAACAACTAGCCTCTTACTTCATATCACTGCACTACTCACCTGGATCTGTTATCTTGGAGGCTGGGAAACCCGTTAACAAGCTGTATATAATCAAAAGAGGGATCGTGAAGGTCGTCAAGGCCATAAACAAGCCTAAAATCAGCATGAAAGATACACTGAATGCGCAAAGAGGTGCAGAAATCAAGCCAAAGCAACCGGGATTATGGGTGTTGGACAGGAATTGGAGGGGCCACTTGCAGCAAGAGGCGCTGAACAAAGGCAAAGATCAGGCGGATTTTACAGTAGGATTGCTCGGTTCTGGGCAAGTATTCGGTGAGTTAGCGGTGCTGGATCCCGAGATATTGTCCCCCATCTCCATCGTGTCATACGCCGCCGTCGAGCTGTTCTGCATCGACAGCGAGGTGCTCATTGCACTTGGCGCGAGGTTCAATACTACTACAATGAATGTGCTGAACGAGGCCATGAATTTCTGTAACCCAAGTGGAGAAAAGTTTGATTATTACTTCCACGGGAAGTACACGTGGGAGTTGCAGAAGAAGAAAATTCTCAAGGAACTGAAGCGATTCCAGTGACTTGCTCCTACAACACGCAGCTATTTTTGTATACAATGTAATAACATGATATATCCTAACTCCTTGCTTCCTGCCTTGCGCACATATTCTCGCCTTCACTAACTTGATATCTTGTTGATGATCGGCAACACAGTAGTAATAAAGAAATAACAAGCTGGTGCGGTGAGCATGTAGGAGTCGATCCGATCTAGCAATCCTCCGTGACCGGGCAAGATGTTCCCCGTGTCCTTGAGCCCGGCGTCCCTCTTCATCATCGACGCTGTCAAGTCACCAACCAATGCAACAAAACTAACTAATAAACCATATAAACTACCAGATAAGACGAATTTGGGCCAGTCCAACAGGTACGCACCAAGGATGCAGAATAACACACAAAACGAGAAGCCGCCAAGCGCGCCTTCAACGGTTTTATTCGGCGAAGCGGATCCCGCGGCTAGGGACACAGTAGATAATTTATTTTTACCAAAATTTTTACCTACGAAATATGCAGCAACATCTGCTACGACTATTGACGTCCAGGTAATCCAGGTAATAAGGGCGCCTAGACTAAAAATATCAGGGAATTTCCTATTTAACTCAACAAACATGTAAGGAATTTGGGTGTTCGGCAGTGCTTCAATGGCACGAAGACGCACCCAAAACGAAGGTAAGTAACCAACATAATACATTCCTAATAAAGACGACGAGATTTCACTAATAGACGCAATCTTCTTGTTAAAGACTAGTAGCCACGTCATCAACGCTGTCACTGATAATGGCATCATTAATTCGTGATACTGTGGCATAAATGCCGCAGCTATATAGCATACTACAGTACTAAAAGTACCGATTTTAGATGCTGGCATGATTCCTTTCGCCTTTAATATCCCATAATATTCACTTTGTGCGATACATGAAGTTATAAAAAATCCAAATGTAAATGCACTATTACCACTTATGATCCACAAGGTGCCCAGTGCACCTAGACTTAGTCCCGTGATCCAACGCAGTAATAGTTTGTTTTTAATAGGTTTATTAGGTGCAGATACATTAGAAACCGTGCTAAACAAAACGTTTTTAGGTTGATGGGATGGTGTCCTCGCTAGTGATGGCACTGCGCTTGTAAATGAAGGTGCTGATAGATATCGTCTGTTTGTCCCAATATACCCATGTGTATACACCACTCCACAGACCAGTAGACATATAAGGAAGAGGTAAGGCATGCTTTACTGCAGTATGTGCAATCAATAAGGTGCGTGAAACGGTGCTCCACGGAAATGCAGTCGCGCGGTTTGGTGCAAACTTCAATTTTAACAGGCCGGATTTCAGGAGATTTTCAAAAGGGATTAGTAGAACTTGATTGTTATGTATATATATACATACATAGTAATACACTTCAAGTTCCTTCCGATCATCGCTTCCTAGCAGATTTAGCATCGGTTTCGTGGAGAAAGTACCATGACCTGGTCGGCTCTATTGTTCTTCTTTTCCTATAACATATTATATATGTAATAGTTCAACTTTCAGCGAAATTAAACAGCAGTTGCTAACGCACATATACAACGGCATTTAGTGTTGGTATTACTCCGCCAACTGTGTGCGTGGCTACTATTCGAATACTACGAAGTTCCGCAAAAAACACATCAATATACTTACAAATTACACACGAAATGAGGATCTAGTGCGAAAGAGGCGACTCAGCAGCTGGTTTATCGCATAGTTTGTACGATTGTGTATATGTTATTCACATTAACAGCAAAAAGTGCTTCCTGCTCGAAGGCCGGGGCCTTACCCTACTCAGAACTACGAAAGGGTAGAGCTCGCGCGTACACCTCCGAGAGTGTGGAGATTGATTGCTCGAAGATGTGGAACTATCGAGTGGGGGGGAAGCAGTCGGGTGTGTCACAACAGGGTAATGGCGGTGGCGGTAGTGGCGGTTCGCGTAATGGGAGTAGTAATAACAGCTACGTAAATCAATCTAACAATCAGTTTGATGGTAATTGTTATAATAATAACAACAGAAGTCAAACGCCTAATAATAGTGGTGGGTCAAACGCAGAAGGACGTTCAATTAATCAATTGTTATTAGGAGTGCTGAGAGAAAAATCTATCAATGCACATGCTTTAGTTTCGATTATTGATGCTTATATAGATAGAATGGATTATGTTAATATTGCGACATTACTTTTTCATTCTGGTAAAAGAAAAATTGTTTTACCAACTACTTTTATATCCAGGATAACAAATAGATTAAATTTTATAACGGAGGAGTTGAGAGCCAGAGAAGCTTCGAATGCGTTATATGGATTAAAATGCATGTCAAGTGAAACACCTGAAGTAAGAGACTTACTAACTGCATTAACAAATAAATTGCGATTTACAAGAGGCGAGTTCAATGCCCAAGCTATTGGCAATATCTTGTATGGATGTCAAAACTTAACTAGTGACCATAGAGAAGTAAGAGAGTTGATTAGAGTTATAACAACGAAAGTTATTGAATGTACTGAGCCATTGGAGGCACAGAATGTGGGTAATGCGTTGTATGGCTTACGAGGAATGAACTCGGATCACCAAGAGATCCGAGAGTTAATCGCAGCGTTAACTCCCAAAGTTACAAGTTGTCGCGAAGAGCTGAATGGTCAAGCATTAGGCAATTCGTTGTATGGCTTGCACAACATAAGTAGTATACACCCTGAAGTTCAATGCTTGCTGACCGCGCTAGCAAACAAAGCTGCTAATAGCACCGAGCAACTTAAAGCCCAAGAGATTGGGAATGCTTTGTATGGTTTGAGACGCATGAACAGTGATCATGCGCCAGTTCAAATGTTGCTTGATGCATTAGTTACAAAGATTTCCTCGTCAAGAGATTCCTTAGACTCGCAGGCTTTCGGCAATTCCTTCTATGGTATGCAGCTGATGAAAGACGACAACCGCAGTGTCATTGAATTGGTGCAAGTGATGTCGGAGAAACTGAAGTATTCGTCGGTGGAACTAGACGGTCAAGCTATAGGCAACTGCTTGTACGGCTTACAGAACATGTCCTGCAGCAACGCGTCCACGCGAGAGTGCTTGCTCAACTTCACTTTGAAAATTGAGTCATCAACGTGTGACTTGAATGCGCAAGAGATATCCAACGCGTTGTTTGGCCTGCAGCACGTAGTTATGCACGAGGACATGAACAGGTTAGTGAGTGCATTGAACATGAAATTGGCATCTTGCAAGCATTTGTTGGGCTCTCAAGAACTGGGTAATGCGATGCTAGGCACCGTGAACATGTCGTGTAAGTGGCTTCCCGTGAGAGTATTGCTAACCACTTTGTGTGACAAGTTCAAGCACTCCGACTGCATGCTCGAGCCTCAAAGTATAAGCAACAGTTTGTTTAGTTTGCGCAACAGGTCGTGTAACTATGATATAGTGCGCAGCTTATGTGGGATGCTATCTCACAAAATTGATAATAGTTGGAAGATCATGACCGCCGCGCAAGTGAGAACAAGCTTGTATAGCCTCAACTCCCTCACTAGCGCGCCTGAGGTGCTGTCCTTGATCCGCTCCTTGATAACCAAAGTGGTCTCATCTCGTGACAACTTTTTAATGCGTTACATTTCATTTTCATTCTTTGGATTGTGTAACCAAGTTGAATCCTCAGAGACCAAAGCTATGTTGGCCGCGTTAACGGACAAGTTCAAGAAATCCACGGATGTATTTAAGTTCTACGACCTGGCCTTGATGCTCTACGGGACGCAAGGGTTTGGCGATTGCCTGGAGCTGCGCAAGTTACTATCGTCGATCATCGATCGCATTCCAACCATCGTGGATGACTACTCGTGCTGCTTGCTTGGCTACTGTTTCTACGGATTGCAGCGCATGAATACCTCATGCTACGAAGCCAAACTGATCTTTGCTTTCTTAACATCACTACTAACGAAGCAAAATGTGATAGAGTTCACTCCTGTTGATGTGGGCAACACGTTCTTGGGCATCTCCTCTTGCAGTGCGTCGGATCGGATCGTACTCAGCGTCCTGCGCGCCTTGATCATTCGATGCACTTCATTAGTTGAATTTTATGAAGCAAACATGTATAATTCTGCGTTAATCAGCGATGTTCTCGTGCTGCTGCAAGCGGTGTCGGTGGGCATCTCGTGCGTAAGTGATATTCCGGCTGAGCGGAACGAGGAGTTGTCCCAACTGCAAGAGCGGTTGTTGAAGCTATTCACCACCATGAAATCAACAGCCACAACGAAAGCAGCTTGTCCTACTGGTACATTTGCTTATTTTATTAATTTAGTCGCTGCCGCGAAGCTACCGCTAGTCACTATTAGTAACGACTACCTGTACGGATTCGAGGCCAGCCTCATCATGCAGAGCACAGTCGACCCAACGGTTATCGTGAGCATCGAACCCGCATGGCGTTGGAGGCGGCCATCCGACCATTTATTCGGTGAAATCCGCAAGAAATGTTTACAAAAGCTCAGTAAAGGAGCCGTTCAAATCTTTTACATCGACGAAAACGTCATCAAAGGAAGCAAAGTTATCGGTGACATCGTCCACGCGTACCCCGACTTGTTCCGCACCTTGTTAGGGAATAGCATTCATAACTACAACCTTACGCAGCTAGCGCCACTGTCGTATGAGTTGGACCACGTCTTCAATTCTATCTTTAGTGAAGACGCTATTGGCGCTAGTCAACACAGCAACAGCGATGTCAAAGTGTTTACTAAATGTCATTTTGGTTGGTATCGTGACTTCCCGGTGATCTTATCCTCTGGTAAGGAGCCAACGGCATTCTCAGTCTCGCCCAATGAGATTTACTCCAATCGTGTCACCATTGACCTCCCGATCGCTGCTGAGGACTCCAAGGTAATACGGCGGAATATCTTAGCTGCAAACAACGGTGTAGATACATTTAGTGACGTAAGTGGTAGTGTTACCACCCCAGTAAGCAGCACTAGCAGCGATACTGACTTCACAACTGCAAGTTCCAAGAGCCTTGTAGCGAAATTAAATGGCGGAGAAAGTGGTGGTTTACGAGATGAGTCTGCGCAACGAAGTAGTGCGATACCTGTCGCTGTGGGTATTTCAGACTTTCCTGATATTGATTGTGATAGTGACGACAAGGTGGCGCTAATAGAAGCGCAACTGAAAGTTGCTAGATTAGAAGCGGAGTTATTAGAGCTCAAAAATAAAGCAAAGTCGAAGTAGTGGTGCGGCGTTCCATTGCTATGGTGCAGAACGTCTGGCCACTATGGTAGCAGAAAATTCTCCTATGTTTTTTCTTTTACATTCTTTACATTACTATTCATTATTACATACCTGTGTATTTAGTATTTAATACGTTTCTTCATAATTGCCGCAATATCTTCCTTTTTCTTCTTCGTCTTCTTCTTCGATTCACTGGATTTGTCGCTATCTTTCGGAGCAATTTGTGGAGTAGATACAATGTTGGCAACTGTAACTGACGATGAAGCAGGGAGCGACGATGAATTATGCAGCTTCAAGTTAACTTTATTCTTCACTTTAAACAATTTTACCTCACCATTAGCTGTTCCCGCCAAAACACAATTAACGTAGGATGTGCCATCGTACTGCTCTATATGCCCACTAAACTCTCTATTTTGGCAATTCAACGTAACTGCTTTTACGTCGTCAACCACTAACTCGCCGGAGGGAGTGCTATCTAAGGACGTGGGACGAAAGCTATATTTTAACAGAACCATCTCCTCCTCCGCATCCGCCAATACTAGCTTAGACTTCATGAGCACTTACACTTATTCCAGTGAGAAAGTTCTGTGCTGGAGGAACACAGCTGATCTCCCACTGCACCTCCTCAACCTCCTTAAATTTCCTCTAACTTTTCCTTTTGGTCAATTTTTGGCGAGAGTCTCGCCGCGAGATGGGTGTCAACTTTAGAACATATTAAATTAAGGAATGGCAGGGAACGACCAGTAGCTTCGGCAGCACACATGGCAGCGCAGCGGGCTCAGGTTACCCACCACCTGTTGCGGCTAGAATCATAGAATCAATGAACCGTGTGGGCCGGTTTGTGACCGTTGGTTCATCGACTCCGAAGGCGAAAAAATACCAAGTTCATTTGCATCGCTTGTTGCAGTAGTAGCGCAGCGCAGCGCCGAGATGAAAGAGGACATTCCCGAAGAAACATGGCTAGAAAATTTTGATTTAAAAATAAAGAATGGTAAATATGATAAGTTTTCCCTTCTTCTATGCGACTTGGATGGTTGCGAGGCAGAACAAGCGATGTTATTGCGCCGCATTCTGTTCGAGGATCACGTATCGTGCATGCACTGGTTCGCCTATATTACATACACTAAGAATAAGTATTCTTCAAAAAAATGTCAGTTACAACGATTGATTAATAAAGCATTTGATTGCATCAATGAGGTTTCACTCAATTACACACTTACTCACTCACTTACTTACTTACTCACTCACTAAGGAGTCGCATGACACTTTAGAGTACTTAATGCTTCATTTATATATTATTGAGTTGAAAAAAGACGAGAAAGAAGCGCTGAAATACTATCAAGATGTAATAATCAAGAAGCAAATCGGCAAGTATCATTCATTGGCATACTTGACATGGGTTGATATAGAATTGAAAAATGGCGCACCAACAAGTAGAGCTGTAGAAATACTAAATATTGCGGTAGCAGCGAAAGCGCAGCCTGCAGCTGATATTACTAATGCATTGAAAAAGTATAGCGCCACGACCGTGAGTACAAGAGCCGTGGATCCCACATTGTCAGATGAAGATAACGAAGAGGAAGATGAAACCGTGGTTCTCGATGTGCCAATACATCTTGATGCAAAAGCTAAAAGCGTTAACGTTGAACCAGTGAAACAGTTGAAAGCAGTGATAACCAGAAGCACATCACTAGGTAAATGTCAAAGAGTAGTGAAGAAGGACGTACCTGAAGCAGACGATGTTTCTGACGACGAGTCCGACGTAAAGACCGTTAAAATAGATCTTAGCAGCGCCGCGCCTCCGGCTAGTGTCTGCGCGGCAGCAAAGCCTAACTTGACAAAGTTTATTGATGACAATATAAAAAATTTTGATCCGAAAACGTGGAGATCGAAGCGAACTCCCGCAACCGATGCGCCAACTAGCGCAATTAGCAGTAGTGTGGCGAGCCGCGGTGCTGGTGGCGCTGATAGTGCTGCGAATAAGTTGGCGAAGAAGATGAAAGTAGAAGCGCCAGCAGAGGCCACTGACCAACAGCTTGGATTTGACATATTTTCCACTACTATTGGCCAGTCACAGCATCCGCCGCTGAGCCAGTCACAGCGCCCAGCGCTAGGGCAGTCACAGCCACCCGTCACCGCTACTGCGAAAGCAAGTAAAGATGCAGTTGTCCCTACAAAACGTATGCAGCTGTCGCTATCTGATGACGATAGCAATAGCATTGACATCTCCATCTGTGACATTACCAAGAAGTTAGGTCCCGAAGACAAGGAGAACATAATCAGGAAGACTACTGGAGCGGATGCAGCCGTCTCCGCGTCAAAGCCAGACGCGAAATCCAGTTCCAAGAAGCGAGTAACGGCTGATACGAAGAGCGCATCGACTAGTAACGAAAATTCAGCCATGAAAAAGAAACGTGTTTCATTCAGTAAAACCGACGCAATAGAACCGTTAGTTGTCCATCACGACAACGTCAGTCGCAGTCGCAACGCCCCTTCAGATGGCGGCGAGTCGATAAGCAGCATCATTCAAGGCGGTAGATTCCGCTTCAAAGATAACGACTACTCTCGCCTTGGCGTTCTTGGGAAGGGCGGAAGCTCCACGGTGTACCGAGTGATATCACACAACGATGGCAACTTGTATGCCTACAAGAAAGTAGACATGAAAGGTGACTGCAACGACGTGGAGGCGTTGATAGACAGCTACTTGAATGAAATAGAGTTGCTGCGACGGCTCAAGGGATCCCCGTATATCATCGACATCATCGATGCAGAGATCAACCGGGAGGACATGTACATACACATGGTGATGGAAGTGGGGGACATAGACCTGGCGAAAACACTTATGCAGAAGCAGCAAAGAGGGCTGAATAACAACTTGAACCCATTCTTTGTGCGTCTTATTTGGTCCGACATGCTGGAGGCGGTGGACTACATACACCAGCATCGCATCGTTCATGGCGACTTGAAACCAGCAAATTTTGTGTTTGTAAAAGGCCATCTGAAGCTCATCGACTTTGGCATCGCCAAGACCATTTCTAACGACACCACCAACATATATCGCGAGAGTCAGATAGGAACGGTGAACTACATGGCGCCCGAGGCCATCTCGCCCAGCTTAGGTGATGGCAACAGCTCCAATGACAAGCTGAAAATGAAGCTAGGAAAAGCGAGTGACATCTGGTCGCTGGGCTGCATTCTGTACCAAATGGTGTACGGCAAGCCACCCTTTCACGCGTTGAACACGATACAAAAGCTGCACGCAATTCCAAATCCAAAGCACGCGATAGTGTATCCGGAGCACGTCGACACAGACGCTGTTAGCTCGATCAAGCTGTGCCTCGTTAGAGACCCTAAAAAGCGTGCGTCAATACGAGGTAACAACGGCTTGTTAAGTCAGAAGTTTCTGTCGTTGCAAACCTCAATGGCATCAAGCACCGACACAACCGCCTCAACCAGCAGTGGCACTTCTACCAGCACGAAACGCAGTAAGAGTGACACCATGAACACCTCCTTGTCCTCGGTTACCAGTGATGGCACTACCACCGAGTTCGATATCCCATTAGTTGGCTTAGATGAAGTGAAGCGGGCGGTGGACTACATAGTGTCAAGCACGAAACAAGAAGGTGGAGCACTTGGTAGTTATGACAATATGTGCAGGCACGTATGGTCTATGCTTACGCACAAGGCATACACACCAGCACCATCCCAAGCACCTGCTGCGCAGACTGTGAGCAAGGCGGCAAGCGTGCAACCAGCTGGCGCGAACAAGTTCGAGATGTTGAATAGTATCAAGACTAGAGCAAACAGCCTCGCGAATAATGAGAATGTTCCTCCAAAAGGTGTGAATCAGAGTGTGGCCGCCGCCGGGAAAGAGCGCAAGCCGTTGCAAGCATTACCAAGTAGTCTGTTGCAGAATATTCAGTCACAAAGTGCTGCTCTGCAATCAGTTGAGAACAGTAATGCGAACAAGTGGATCAAGCCCAAGGCCAAGTCCCCCGAGAACGACATCAAATCGGCGTTGGAGCGTCGCTTCAATAACATGCGCAAGTTCTTAGACGTGGAAGAGAACAATGTCGACGGGGACACCTTCGACTTGCGCTTTTAAGAAAGAATATATATTGCTATAATGTACTTAGTTAATCACAAAGTTCTTCGTTCTTAAGCTTCGTTTAATGCGGCAACACCAGGTAAGACCTTGCCTTCTAACAACTCAAGTGATGCTCCACCACCAGTTGAGATGTGGGACATTTTCTCACCAAGACCAGCCTTTTCTACAGCAGCAACAGAGTCACCACCACCGATGATGGTGATGCATCCCTTACTGGTTAATCCAGCCAATGTGGTGGCGATAGAGTTGGTGCCCTTGGCGAAAGCATCGAATTCGAACACACCCATAGGTCCGTTCCAGATGACAGTCTTGCAGTCAGATAAGCCTTCTTGGATATCAGCGATGGTCTTTGGACCGATATCAAGACCCATCCATCCGTCTGGGATAGCGTTGATATCAACAACCTTGTTGGCAGCATCAGCAGCGAATTTATCTGCAACAACAACATCAGATGCAAGGTATAACTTGACACCCTTTTCAGCAGCAATCTTTTCTAATTTTCTGGCTAACTCAAGTTGATCATCCTCAACAAGGGAGTTACCAACCTTGACACCACGAGCCTTCAAGAAGGTGAAGACCATGCCACCGCCAAGAACTAGCTTGTCGACCTTGTTCAACATAGACTCAATGACTGAGATCTTGGATGAAACCTTACTTCCACCGACAATAGCAGCGAATGGACGCTTTGGCTTGTCGACGGCACCTTGTAAGTAATCAAGTTCCTTTTGTAATAAGAAACCAGCGACTGAAGGGGTTAAGTAACTGGCAACACCTTCAGTTGATCCGTGAGCACGATGGGCAGTACCGAAAGCATCATTGACGTATAAGTCAGCGTTAGCGGCTAATTTTTGAGCAAATGCTTTATCGTTTTTCTCTTCTTCAGGATAGAAACGAACGTTTTCAAGTAATGCAACATCACCGTCCTTCATTTCAGCAACTGCTTTGCCAACACTTACACCAATGCAATCAGGAACTAATTGAACTGGTTTACCTAATAATTCAGATAAACGTGGTACAATTGGTGCTAATGAAAATTTTGATTCATATCCACCCTTTGGTCTGCCAAGATGTGATGAAATCAATACTTTAGCACCTTTACTGGCTAAGTATTGAATAGTTGGCATAGCACCACGAATACGAGTATCATCAGTGATTTTACCCTTTTCTAATGGTACGTTGAAATCAGCACGAACGAAGACTCTTTTGCCTTTCAAGTCGTTTTCGCCAAGATCACCAACAGACTTCTTCTTCATCTCAAGGAATGAGCGTAGAGAGCGCATGGTTCCTAAGACGTAGTGAAATTAGTTATGTTGTGTAAAACAAGAAGAAATTCAAGTAATGTAAAGTTTTCTGGAATATACCTTGCGAGGCGCCATTGAAGGCGGCGGCGAACGCCACCAAAACGATCAAAACCAAGAATTTTAGTTGCATTTTAGATTCTTTTTGTTGTTTTTTGTGCGATGAAAATCGTGTGATGTGGCAGCGCCTCCTGGGCCGACCGGATCCAGTTACGTCATTGGTGAAGAAACAAGAAGTTGTACTGGCTCTTTATTGGCAGGCTAGAACAATAGAGTAGCGATGCAGAATAGTAGAGCAGCGATCTAGAACAGTAGAGTAGCGATCTAGAACAACTTCTATTGAAGTGTTGAGAATAGTTAGCACGGCGGTGGTATTACTTGAGTAGCGATGTATTAGTAAGTGCAGCTAGCACGCAGTCACACGCGCGACCCACGAGGCACTTTATGCTCAACGTTGGTCTTCTCTCTACAAATCAAAAAGCGGTCCCAAAATCTTTACACGGGGACGTCAGCAGGCGAGACAAACTCAACACAACGTACTACAGTTGAAATGCAGAATTTATCATTGGTTTTGGTGCTCAGCTACTTCCTTTCCGTCGCCTGTTTCTCTATGACAGGTGGACGTGTTGGACGCTCATCCGTATCACCACTTTACATGAATGGAGATGGGCTTAAGATAGACATGCAAGGTAAAGTTGTTTTCATTGGTGGAGTTGCTGATTCCACTGGTTACGGATGGGCTATTGCTAAAGCATGCGCCGAAGCAGGTGCAAAAGTTGTACTTGGTACTTGGCCACCTGTTCTTAATATCTTTCAAATGGGTATTGAACGTGGACAATTCGCTGAAGACACCAAGTTATCAAATGGTAAAACAATGGAAATTGCCAAAATCTACCCATTAGATGCTACCTTTGATACCAAAGAATCTGTCCCAGCCGAGGTTGCAACCAGCAAAAGATATAAAGCATTCTCTGGTTATTCTATACAAGAAGTTGTTGATCAAGTTAGTAAAGATTTTGGTAAAATTGATTACTTGGTACACTCATTAGCCAACGGTCCAGAAGTAACTAAACCATTATTAGAAACTTCTCGTGCTGGATATTTGGCTGCCAATTCTGCCTCTGCTTATTCATTGGTTTCCATGGTATCACGCTTTGCTCCTATTATGAATCCTGGTGGAGCAGTTATGTCATTAACTTATATTGCTTCAGAAAAAGTTATTCCTGGATATGGTGGCGGTATGTCCTCAGCTAAAGCTGCTTTGGAATCAGATACTCGCACTTTAGCATTTGAGGCTGGTCGTAAATATGGTATTAGAGTAAACACTATATCTGCTGGTCCACTAGCATCTCGCGCTGCCAAGGCTATTGGTGGTGCTGGCCAACCAAAGACTTTCATCGACTACGCCATTGACTACTCCAAAGCCAATGCTCCAATGTCGCAAGACTTATATTCCGACGATGTAGGTGCAACTGCTTGTTTCCTATTATCACCATTAGCTCGTGCTATCACGGGTGTCACCATGTATGTAGATAACGGATTAAATTGCATGGGTATGGCACTTGATGCAAAATCAATGGTCAAGCAAGAATAATTTTGTCGTGGTTCATAAAATTGAAGATTATATTACAAACAAAGTATAATTGTTGTATATAAGCGTGCTCTCTATATTCACTCGTGCTTCACCTTCGAGTTATACTCATCTATCACTTCTCTTGCGATGTCTGGAAACTCAACAAACAGTCCATCCATGTGAAGATCAAAGTAATAATAGCGTAACTCGTCGATGAACGAGTTGTTGAACTTGCTCAGGATGCCGCTGTCGGCGCGGAACGTCCAGGGATGAAGGACCAGCTCATAACTTTTAATTAACTCGATCTTTTCTTGGGCAACATTGAGCGGCAATACACCAAAATATGTTTTCTCGGGTCCTAAGCCACTCACAAATTGGGATATTGTGCTCAAGAAAGTGGTGTTGATGTAGTCGCTTTCTGCGGACTCAGGGGCTTCCATCAAGTATACCAATGGTATCGACGTCTTCGTCGACAGGTACTTTAGCGAGTTAGCATCGAAGCACTCGACGACTATTGGCACTACGTCAGCCAGGTTATTGAGCACATTTGCTCCGTTTGTTGGATAGCCAGCGTCTGCTATCACACTTAAAAACATATCTTCCATGTTAAAACCGAATGAATTGAAGTAAGAAGGGTGCTTCAATTCGAAATACATGCCAATATTCTTGTGTGATAATGCGTTCGTATTGTTTGATGTGGCGTGAAGCTGCACCAAGTCGATAATTTCACTTATTGTTGGAATAGTGAAGTAATAATTATATATTGATGTGCGAAAGCTCAAACGTTGCTTTAATCTTAAAGTTTTAACTTCCTCAAGAGTGAAATCATTCACAAAATAACCAGTTAACTTTTCACCATCAACAGTTCTAGTTGTTTTACGATCGGCATACTCTTCCATCTCTGCAACATTCGTCGTGTCGTCGAGTAGAGGGTCATGCAATGCCACAAATACACCGTCTTTCGTTAGACACAAATCAGGCTCGATGTAGTGGGTACCTAAATCCATAGCAGTCTGATACGCCTCCAATGAATGCTCGGGAACGTACCCAGACGCACCGCGATGGCTTATAATGTGAGGATACGCCACCGCTAACGGGGACAGCATTGACACAAGTAACGCGAGCACAAGCAGACCAAAATGATTTCTAGTCATTTCCCTTTTGATTTGATCAATTATTCGACGCACTAGCTGTCTCTCTGAGCACAGGAAGAGTCTATTGAGTTAGTTTTCAAGTCCAGCCTTCAACAACTTGAACCGAACAACCGGCCCACTAGATTCCAATATACCTGCAGAGACAACATAAGAGTTAATGCTGCGGGCGCCTGGTTCGATTACATGCTTTGCAGCCTCGCAATGTCTGCGCGTGTTTAAAGTTGAATTCACTACACAGTGGTAGGACCGGATCTCCTCGAGCTCGGAACCTTCTTGCATGACTCACATGGGTACATACTACAGTCGGCGAACACCGTGTCGAGAAATGTTCATTAGAAATGCAGCGTTGTTTCTCCTACTAATATGCCTACGCACTGCGTATGCTTTCAAAACTCTTCTTCGTCGCCAAAAAAGCACTCTTACTGTGTTAAATGTGTATAAAAATGGTTCTTATCGCTTGTGGGATGACGCAGAAGGGATAAAGTCCCTTCCGTTGATAGGCAAAGCCACGGGCTCTTTGTTGAATCTTGCTGCTGATTTGCTTCGAATACAAGGTAGCGTATTGCCCCTCTCCCATTCATACTCTCATGACTCACTTCTTATCTTAACAGGACCAAATAGTATACTGCCCCAAGAAGAATTTAAGAATTTAATCTATCAAGAAATACTGAAGACGGGTAAAAATGGAGCATCTAGGACGGCTGAACAGGAGAGTAACATCGAGAGCTACGTGAAAGTGTTAGAAAAGTATAATCCTACCAGCGTCCCAGCATATTCCAGTAAAATGAACGGGATGTGGAAGCTTTTATATACAGATTTTGCACCTGCTGCAGCATCGTCAGGGAAATTAGGTCATTTAAACATTTATTTACAAACACTTCCCCTTGCTTACCTACTTATTCATCCAACAGGACCGTTCATTGGAGACGTCTATCAGAACCTGGATTCCAACGTGGGTATAATAAAGAATATATTGAAACTTGATTTTCCTCGTGTTGAAGGCAGTCTAATAGCGAAGCAAAGCATCCTCAACGGCAACACGTGGCAGATCGAGTTCGACCGAGTCGAGAATAGTGTGGCAGGCTTCAAGTTACCAGTAACCAAGTTCAAAACAAGAGAAATTAGGTATTGGGAGATCGTCTATCTGGATAACGACTTGAGGATATTGCGAGCGAAGCGACCAGAGGCAACAGAGTCGTTCCTGTTTATACTACGGCGCGAGCAGTGAGTGTGGTCGTATCCATAAGGAGTTAAATACAAGTAGTCATTTGTTACATCAATGTTGGTCCCTCAAACCCTATGTCGCCCAATATTTCGTTGTCATTAATTCTTGACGCTTCGAAGCCAGACGCGCTGGTTTCCGAAGTATCACTTTCGCTGTTAGTGTTCGTGGTCTTGGGCTCAGCAGTGCTGCCAGCGCTTTTCTCCTCGACGGGCTGTAGGACGATGCCATCCTCACTCAGTAACTCGGTCATATTTTTTAATTTTTCAGCATCTAAATCAAGTATAGAAAACTTCGGTGACGAAGACAGATCCAGCCTCGCGAAGCCGCCCAAGTCGTTGATTAGGCGATAATACTGGCGGAAATGCAGGTTGTTGGCCTTCAACACGGCGATCGCCTCTTGCGCTAAACGGGCGCGTATCTTCAATATATTCTGTGCCAGTTTCAGCACGTTAATTGTCCTTACGGTTCCTATGAGTCGAAAGTAATGAGCGCGAGATACTTGTACTGGGTGAGCTTATAAGGACTACCTTTTACTTCAACTTGCTGCACTCCGTCAGTCAAACCGGCGTAGTACAACTCCTCGATCAGTGTACGTGGTCCATTCAGCTCTTGTAATAGCAAGTCCAGTGGAGAAAGGTTCTTCGAGGCGTCGAACTTGGTTATTTCCTCGATGAAGTTGTCTAAGTAGTTTATGGTGAGCATGTCGCCGCTGCTGCTGAGGGCTATCTTCGCACTGTCTAGTGCCAAATTTGTAATTAATAAAGAGAAATCATGATATGTTTTATCTCTTAGAGGTGTAGAACCGTCTTGCCCAGCCATTCTAGTTATCCGTCGAGAGACTTCAGCGGCGTCTAGACCTTTGTTGAACTTGTCATTCGCAAACCTGATCGCTTCCTTGTTCTCTAGTAAGATACAACCCAAGTCAGATATCATTTCTTCACTCACATCCTCTCGTACTGTTAGTATTTGATGACTAATTTTCCGGGGTTCTAGCTTGTGGGTGTATTGAACGAACACGCTAGAGCCCTGCGGACTGTGGCGTCCTCGCAATATTGCTTTCGGCGGTTTGGTAATTACATTAATTTCTAATTTATTTGTTCTTATCATTTGCTCAATATAATTAGCAAATTTTCCATTTAAAAATCCATTTTTATTATACTTTTCGAAGCTCATCATCCATCTTTGATTCACTTCATCTCTAAATTCCAGCATATAGTAAGATACTGTATCAATACTCGCTGTCGAAGCTAATAATTCAACTGAACTTTCTAGTTTATCCATGATTGAGGCGTCAATTGAGGCGTCATTCCCATTATCTACGCTCTCCTCCTCACTCCAGTCACTACCTGGTCCTGCAAGAGCTAAAGATGAACCACTTGATGTATATTTTGATACATGAGTGGGAAATGATAAAGATACTGATATCCCAGGAAAAGATACTGGATCGTTATGGTGATGAACGCGCTTTAGCCTGCTTATGCCGATGAAACACGCAGTAAGCTGGCATAAAAGCAGGAAGACACCGAGAGCGAGTTGACGGCGCACTACCATTGCATGTGAAACAGCTGCACTCGACGTTTCCTGGTTTTCTTATTGTTTTTTTCTGAGTAGGGTGAAGTTGACCGTTTAAAATTTAAATACCGGCTCCTGCAGCTAAATTACAAAATGTCACAAAAATACAGTTAGAATCGATGCGCAACGCACGTGCTTGCTTGCTTACTCACTTGCTTACTCACTTGCTTACTCACTCTTACCTACTCACTTACTCAGTCAGTCAGTCAGTCAGTCACTCAGTCACTCACTCAGTCACTCACTCACTCAGTCAGTCACTCATTTTTTCTTGGTTGTTGCTTCTTTCGGCTTGTTCTGGATGGTCGACAGCAGGTCCTTGATGTCGCTGTTGAGCTCCTCGAACTCCTTCTCCCGCTGCTTGTCTACTACTGTGTTGTTGTTCGACTTCAGCTTCATGTACGCTTCGTACTGCTTCTTGATCTTCTCTTTTTCTGCTTCTTTCTTCTGAGCTGCTTCGGTTTTCAATTGAGCTAATCGAGTGAGTAAGTAAGTAAGTAAGTAAGTAAGTGAGTGAGTTGGGGATTAAGGGGGGCTACCTGGAGTTTTCTTTCGTTCTTTAGATG
>JACCDO010993914.1_pt1 | contig 23529 bp, 15 predicted proteins | sample 7446101 | NCBI WGS metagenome assembly JACCDO01 (sample SAMN15323440, study PRJNA562643) | freshwater metagenome | isolation source: river surface water | place: USA:Blue River Watershed | collected 2017-08-16
ACGGAATAATTAAGTAAATGTGCAATTATCTGCATCAATTAGGACAATTGATTCTAAAAAACAGAATAAATATTTTTGACACCAAAATGAGCATTGATTGAATTAAATAGCTAAATCTATATTAATTCTTTATATTATTGAAACCTTTTCATATAAATATGCATTAATTAGTTGTTTTTTTTGTTTAAACAAATGAAACCTAAACCCTACCTCCTTCTTAGCAAAAAAACAATAAGAACAAAAAGTCAAGGAGTGATCTTTTGTAGTACCAAAAGAGTGTGAAAATGTTGGGATCCTTGAAGCGCACGATGCCCTATCTCGCCGCTACTTCTGGCGTGCTAACTTTAATGAATACTATTAATGTTTCCGAGTGTTCAGGGGAAGACCACATCCCTTCGTTAGATTACGGATGGAGTCATCACGGAGCCATGTCCTCTTATGACTATAAATCAATAAGAAGAGGTAACTATATATTTTACTTATATTTATCTCTGTATCGTATATTTATTATTCAATTTACTAGGATTTCAAGTATATCGTCAAGTATGTGCATCTTGTCATAGTGTATCTGGTATTGCCTTTAGAAATTTAGTTGGTGTTACTCATGATGAAGCCTCAGCAAAAAAAATTGCTGCTTCATATGAATTAATGGACGGACCTAATGATGCTGGTGAAATGTTTGAAAGACCAGGTAAATTATCTGATAAAATTCCCGGACCTTATAAAAATGAACAAGAAGCAAGAGCTGCAAACGGCGGTGCATATCCTCCAGATTTAACTTTAATGGTTAAAGCTCGTCATTATGGTATAGATTATATTGTTGCATTATTGACTGGATATGTTGATGCACCAGCTGGTAAGGCAATGTTACCTGGATTACACTACAATCCATATTTTCCTGGGGGTGCTATAGCCATGGCCAAACAATTAGTTGATGGTCAAGTAGAATACGAAGATGGCACACCTGCCACTGAAATGCAAATGGCTAAAGATGTTGCCGCATTTTTAGCATGGACTGCTGAACCTGAACATGACGTAAGAAAAAAGACAGGTTTACAATGGATGGTAGCTATTGGTACTGCTATAGCAATAACAGGATTTTATAAAAGATTTAGATGGTCAATTTATAAAACTAGAAAAATTTCCTATGTCAAATAAAGTAATTGAGAGGAACTATAAATTTATAGCTACTTGATTACTATGTATTTTTAAACGATTTTAGTATAAATAATTTTTTATATTGTCTTCTACTGCAGCAAGTCAATACTGACTATCCTTGTTACTCCATCATCACTTGCATCACTTGGTATCACTCATTACTCATACAAGTTAATAGTCCGGGATTCCGGGATTAGTGCAAATTTTTTAAATAACTCAACTAGGTATACGGGGTACCATCATGGCAGATCCAGAGCATTCTCTATCGCCATTAAGTGATACATCGTTCGACAAGTACCATGATGCATATGGTTACGGATCGCTTATTGATGAAGATATTACAATATTGCAGGGGGATGCACATGAAGATCCATCAACTTATATTAGAAGTAATATGAGTAGTAGGCGCTGGAGTATCCTTGATAAGCTAGAAAGGAGGCACTATTGTAGCGTTAGATCGTGTGATGATTGTTTACGTATTTTAAATTTTAAATGTTTATTAGCAACAACTATGTTAGGTATTTGTATATTATTGGCTCTGGCATTTACGAAAACATTACTCAGTCCATCAGCATATGATTATTCAGACAATATTTATGATTTCATTGTAATTGGAGGTGGACCATCTGGTTCAGTCATTACAAAACAATTACATGATAATGGGGCTAAAGTATTATTGTTAGAAGCTGGTTTTGCAACACAATACGATTTAGGTGGAAAAGACTACTTCGGAGGACCAGTAACTAGATTTGATATTCCTTTTTTATGGTCATCTGTGTCTCATTTTCCTCAATACCATTGGAAAGGATTCAATTTCCACGGCGTATTAGTAGCGAAAGGGTTAGGAGGGTGCGGTATACACAATGCAATGATATATATTCGGGCTGTTGCCAATGACATATACAAGTGGAATATCCACACTATTAGTTGGTCGTTGCTTTTTAAAAAATATTTAAGTTTAGAAAAATATGATAACTCAGATATAAGTAAAGACGGTGGTGATATTCCATATTATCACGGCACGAAGGGTCCGTTAACAACATCCCCTCCTAGTTACATCGACCAAGTCGCACCAGAATTCATTTCTTCTGCTGTACATGCTGGTCTCAAGTTTGTTGACGATTTCAATAATCCAGATTCCAGAGAAGGAGTTGGATTCTATCATTTCAATATCAAGGATGGTATCCGCGATAGTGCAGCACGCGAAATGTTGGGACCACTTCTAGCAAGTGATTCGGCTAGTATAGGAAACACTTATGACACGAGTAACAAGGTGCAGATAGAAGTGGGTGCTACTGTTAGAAGGATTATGTTGAATCCAACGCACCACGATATCTATCAACCATCCAATAGCAGCAGTAGTAGTTATAGTAGTAATGATGAGTACAGATCTTCTGTGCCTACATCAGCACCAACTGTTTCACCTGCATTGTATAAGGCAATCGGTGTGGAATATGAGCAGGATGGAGTCATCAAGTATGCGTATCTTAACGGCGTCATCAATATCAATCAAAAGAGTATTTTTGAGAGCGACAGAAGTGTCATCCTAACCGCCGGCGCTATCATGACGCCAAAAATTCTTATGAATTCTGGCATCGGACCTAGTGACGTACTCCATAAAAATAATATTGAAGTCAAACTGCCGATTAAAAATGTTGGGAAACATTTGCAGGATCATCCAGCCGTTGGTGTCACCGTGCTGTTGGACTCTGATATTGCGGCATCATATCCATCTGCATACACGCTGTCGAATCAATGGTCAGAATATATTGATTCAATTGCAAGTAAGAATAGTAATAACTACTTTGGGATGCTGGGATCAACAGGTGTGTCCGCCGGTGGTTTCTTGACGTCGCCTTATGCAACTGACAATCAACCAGATATTCAATTAACAGTATTTCCTACTGTAAGTGAACCGCATCTCACTCAAACTCCGTGGAACACTAATGCCACCGATCCAAAGGTGTTATTAGCGAATAACCAAATGCTTATTACGGTGGCATTGCTATACCCTGAAGGAAGACTGGCGGTGGAGTTGAACACCACGGATCCCCTCAATGCAGTGCCAATTATTAGTTACGGCACTCCTGAATACCATAGAGGTCGTCCAGGGGAACCTGAAAATGACGAATATTTAACTAATAATGATGTGAAACGATTAGTTTGGGGCATTGAAATGGTTCGCAAAATTGTGGCGACTCCTCCCTTATCACAGTTGACAAGGAGCGAAATGTCGCCTGGTTTGGACAAGGACAGTAATATGTTGCGTGAATGGGTGCGGAATAACTACTACCCAAATAGTCACTGGGCTGGTACAGCACGAATGGGGTATGGTGATGACGATGTAGTGGATGATGAAATGAAAGTGAAACGAGTGAAAGGATTACGCATTGCCGATGCAAGTATTATGCCATCAATTCCCTCTGGGAACATACACACAACCGTCGTTGCATTGGCGTCACTTTGCGCCGACTTTATTATGGATGAAGTCAATAGTAAAAAATTATAATTATATATACAGATTGTAACATTGTACACAGTTATGCTTTCAAACTTGCATCTATGTATTGCGCTACTTCCTTTCCTATCAACGTCAGCGACAGCAGCTCTGCGTCCCGCTGCAGTCGGATGGACTCATTTTCACGGGACATGTGCAGTAATTGCTTCTTTAATTCAGTATTTTCTAATTTTATCAACGTAATTTCATCATAACTGTTAGCTGCATTATCGCTGTTACCTTTCTGGTGCATTCCACGTACAGACTTCAATTGGGCGCGAACCATTGAGTTGTCTACTTGGAACTGCCTTAAAACCTTTTCAATACTCTCTCGTTTCTTCACTTCTATGTTATACTTTTTTGTCATTTCTTCATAGATATCTTGTGCTTCACATTTACATTCTTCAATAGCTGATATTGCCTGCTGGGATATTTTCTTAAGACTACTTTCTTTTATTAACAGTTCGGTCTCTAATTCGTCGATATTCTCTTCAAGTTCATGTATTGTTTCGTTATTATATTGTAGTTTCAACAATAGTTTTTCTAATAGTTGCTTTGTTTTTAATTTATATTCTCGCAGTTCATTTCTAGTGTCTTTGCTGCTCAAGTGTGTTGGATTACTAGCGCTCCCATCAATAACAGGATCAATTGATATTTTGGATAATTGCATTAATTCATTGATTCCATCGATGATTTCTTTGTCATTTGGAACATCAATCACATCCTCATCATCAACTGCTTCTAATGCATCATTAACTTCATCATCAACCATGCTTTGGTCCATAATGACTTCAATAGTCCCTCTCTTTCCTTCCAATTTTTATTCCCGGATTTTTATCGCCAGAGTCGCGCTAGAGTAGAGGTGTTGATGAAGTTCTCGGTGAATTCCACTAGATCCAAGTAACAGAACTCCCAGAAGCTCAAGCAGACATCAACAGATACCAACCACCGACTGTTGCACCGACTAAATGCTAACTATAACGAAGACTACCACAACATCAACTCACATAATGCTTATAGTTTACACAGTAAAATATACATATAATTTAATATAAAATCTCTGTCACATTCATAATATACTTCACAGTAACCACGCTCGATATTCTGCCCACCGCTGCAGAACCGTGGATAATTTCAACACTTCTGGAGGCCGTATGTATTGGGGAAGTTTGAGTGCACGATTCAACCATGTTATTCAAGCACATACTACAATTGCCGATAACTTCGTCTTTCTTGTTCACTATAACCATCAGTACATGTGCACCTAGAATGGTACTTATACATCCATATCTCTTAATATCTCCTGCTGCATAGACTGATTTAAGTTCACTAGGTGCCTCACATTTTGTGTCTGGAACCCAAGGAATTGTCACTTGCAAATCAAAAAGATGGTCGATATTCCCTTTAATTCCGTGGATACATTCAATTAATGGTGTCATTATAGGGTCTTCCGCGCCTCTTACACCGAAAATTTTATGCGTACCGTAATCTTGTTTCTTCTGTAGTAGCGGATCCTTGGTAGGTAACGGAAGCACAATTCTTATCTCCTTAATTTCGTGGTCTAAAGAGAAACTTTTGGAAGACTCCGACTGCTTGTCTTTGCCACTGCGTTCTACAGGATGGAAATATTCAATTTTAAAGTTTTGCATAAGTACTTCAAATAACTCCACGTTCATCGATAAAGACTGCAATGCTCCTTTTGTATTATCATTGACCTCAAGCGAATACACCGCTGATACTGGACGGTGGTCCGAACATAGCACTTGATGACACATGTTGTATCCTATACACTGTAGGGATGCTCTTTTTTCGTCCAATGAGTGGGACAAAATGCGGTCAGTGTACGATGGCGGTCTCATGTTTTTCGCTTTTGCCTTGGCAGGCTTCCCTCCCTTATCTGCTTTCACCTTTTCGGACTTCGTACTATCTTTGCTTTGGTCGCTCTTCTTACTTTTATGAGTTAATAATATGGATGTATGAAGTATTCCCCAACCACGACTTCTACCTGATCCGCTGCCAGCACTGTCCGTATTGCCTTCACTACTCTTTGTGCTTTCATCAGTAGGCATCGCATCATCTGCCACTTTAGCTGACTCATCTTCTTTGTCTTCGAAAACCCTAAAACTCTTTTGACTTAACAATGAAGATGGTTGAAGTATTCCCCAACTGCGACTACTTTTGATCGATCCACCAGGACTGTCACCAGATTTACTACTGTCGCTAACGGTATGTCTGATAATGCTTTCTTCAGATGCAACGCGAGTAACAGATTCAGTGTCATGGTCATCGCCTTCTGCGTGATTGTCTTTATCCTTCGTGTTAATCAAGTAACCCGCAACCATCTCATCATAGTCACTGAAGTCACCACAGCCACCACTTTCACCCTTTCGCAGTTTATATGACGGTGGGAACATGGGAAGTGGTTCAATAAAATTGTGAAATATTTTGCCTTGTTTAAGTAAATCTCTCAATTCATCAGGTGCCAGGACAGTTTCCCAATCTGGCACTACCTCGTTGAATATACGTCTTATTTGATTAATCAGATCTTTGCCGGGATATAAAGGATCTGAGGCAGATCTCAGCAGCGAGTACTTAATAGTCGCCCATGCGTTGCTCTTAGGAGTATTAGCTGAATCTTGTAACAAGCTCAAAATTGATTCATTTGTAATACTTTCTAATGCTATATTTTTTTCATTTTTAACTGCTAGTGCAACGGCATTTAATGTCTGTGTCAAGTCAGTCATTGACATCGCTTTGACGTCGTGGCTCTCGTCATCGCTATCACTATTACCTTCATTCGTACTAACATTTACAGTAATATTCTTGGTGCTTTCATCAGAAAATTCTGCGCTTGATGGACGAGGAAGATTCGGATGATGTAACGGCTTTAAATTCATTCGGTAATTCAGATCTCCCATAAATATCAAATGATCGTGCTGAATTTGTAAACATGGAATATCTGCCGGTCCAAGCACCAAGTCGGATAATATCCTATTCAAATTATCGTTGCGTTTGGATAGTTTACTGGCACCTTTACTGTCAGAGGTTAGATGTGAGCCGACAAAGCAAATATCAGTATCAAATATTTGGAAGTGTAAACCAACGCCACCCTTGTTTTCCGCGGTGTAAATCATCAGGTCTTTCCCTGTAGCCAGTGTGCGATTGACCTCGTCTAGATGTGTTATATGGCCTTTACGAATTTCCTTCGAATCAACGAATACCGACAATGCAATGAATCCGTGAAATCCAACATTAGTATTTGCACTGCCCATTTCTGCATTGAAAATATCGTAGCTGGTGGTCCCTAGATGCGAATGAATCAACGATCGCAACTCTTCTAAACAAATGCACTCCTGAAATGCGATGACGTATATAGGATAGCCCGTTAGTATCCACTGTCTTATCGCATTTTGATCAAATTTTTCGATAGGAGCCTCGCCAGCATTGAACGTAGTTGTGAAAATGTTGTATACTTTAGAGGAAAATGGTACATATCTCTTGAAAAAATTGTTACTTTTTGGTGAACTTGTGACAGATGTTCTTACTTGCATAGGATTCTCTGTCGAACGAAAAATTGATTGATTCTTTTGACTGTTCATAGTAGACGATCTTATTCCCCCAATACGGTTTACATTGCCAACTCCATCTTCAATACCGTACAAGGAATCAAATTCCATTTCACTTTGCATATGTCGTGGGGTTCCTCGTGTTAATATTCTTTCAATCATTCTATTTAAGAACTGATTCAGTTCTTTAGAATGACCGAACCAATCCGTATAGCAAACAGCATATAAAAATCCCTGGAAGGGCACAAACATGGCTACTATAAACGTTGACCCAAAAGTTAAGTCTCCGCCATTACCGATAACTATCAATCGAGATAATAATGAGAAAAACCAAGTGAATAAAAACACTGATAGATATTGTCTCAATTTAGATTGAGTTTGAATGTCTATTCTATCCAATCCAATAAGCGAATCACCGCGATTAAAAAACGCAGAAACTCTTATGTCGGTATTATCATTTTGCAATAATGATGTCATAAGAGTTCGAAACATTTGTGATGTTAACAATAACACGAGGAATAATAGAAACCACCCAGTACAACTTATAGCAAAGAATAAAAAGAAATATACATCTTCCTTCTTACTTTGAGTCCAGCACCAAGCAGTACTAGGGCCATATTCATTACGAAATAGTAATACTAATGAACCAATAGTAGCGACAGCGCAACATGCTACAATATAATGTACGAAATACTTTTTAAATCTATCAGGGTTTCTTTTCTTAAAAATCCAACTATACAACTGAAATGATACTAACATCATCCAAAATAATTCACCAGTGCTGCACCATTGTATACTAAATCCTTGAAATGCACATAATCCACTGTTAGTCGCACCAGCAATACCAACTGCATGTAATACGGCTAAAACTAACTGAAATCCTAGTAATACTTGTATCATCTTTTCAAATATTGTTGGAGGAGTATTATTTGCTGGAAATAACACAGTTTGAAGAGCATACCCACATCCAAATATAGAAAATGTCGATGTAATAGTCTCAACAGCTTGTATTGCTGCAGTTTCACTTGCAGTATAAGGATATACTTGAAACGTCATCCACTATGGTATATATATCAAGATAACATTGGAACAAAGGGACGATCCACTCGTACGCCTTACCTTTCAGTGAGCCAGAGTCCTATTATTTCGGATCTTGATCAGGAACCATTACTGGCTAGGGTTTTAAATCTTCTTTTGAAGAAAGCGAAAGAAAGGGAAGAAACTGTATTATCAAAATCAGATTTATAGTTAAAATAATCAGTCAGTAGTTTAATACATTAGTTACTTCGTAGAATCAGTTAAAATTATTGAATTATTGAAGCAAACTATTTCTTATCAAACTGTCCACCAATAAATTATCGGATTTGCAGAATATTGTGATAAAATATTAAAAGAATCTGTCATTAGTTGTAGTATACCTTAGTAAAGTGACACTCGCTTTGGGCCGCAAAATTCCGAATGAATTGATATAGATAATTTCCGGATTAATATTGAAGTAGAAACACGTCCATGTCGCTCGAATAGGAGTATGTTGGCAGGCTTGTATGTGTTTGTACTTCTTGGTATTGCGGTATCAATAAATCTGCCATCAAATAAAGGTTGGTTCAAGGGAAGCAGAAATGATTATCAATTGAAACCAGTTGACTGCGATAATAATAATAATAACACTTTTGTGAATAACATATTAACCTTATTTATGCCAGCAACATACAGTGTAAACTTTGATAATGACGATGATGTAAAACATGACGAACCAAAAGAATTTTATGTTCGTCAAGTTCCAGGTGATGGATCATGTTTATTTCATGCAGTTGCAACGTGCATCAAATTTGTAGCTTCAAATGATAATACAAAGTTATATAATAATCTTATTTTTGATAATAATATGAAACGAATTTCATTTTCATTACGTAAAATAGCTGTTGATATATTGAATAATCCAAAAAATATTACATTATACATGGAAAACAATGAAACAATATATAACAAAGAACTACTGGTGCAGGTAGCAGATTATTATAATTCAACGACCGATGATTATTGCTCTCAAATGTTGAAAAAAACAACATGGGGTGGAGGCCCTGAGATAGTAGCTATTAGTAACTATATTAAGCGACCAATATATGTATACGAATTATGTTCTAAACATAAAAATAACGGAAATTTTAAATTTAAAATTTGTGCAAAATTTGGTTGCCCAATATTTGATAAAAAAAATCCATTGTATATACTATGCGCTGATGGAAGATTTCCAAATATTAAATTAGGTGAAGAAAAATCAACTGGTGATCATTTTTTAGCATTATTTCCAGTAGAAAAAATTCAAAAATGTTTAGATGGTAGTGAAGTTGGTTATGCCGATAGCGACCAAGTAATCGAAGAAATAATAGAGAAACATAAGAAATAAGCTTGTATTTTTGATTAATGATGTACAATATTGTCAATTTTAGTGGACTCTCGTTTTACTTGGCGCTCCAATATTTTTGGTTTATGTCTTTCAACTGCTGCTCTTCTCCATAATTCGTCTTCGTTGACATTGGAATGGAAGTGGTATTGGTATACTGGTGGTAATGATGGAATGGTTGAGTAATTATTTCCTAAATCGTTCATTTGTGAAATATAGCAAAAATGATTGTAATAATCTGGAATTTGCTGTTCTTTCTGTTGTTTTGTGTTTATTCTTAGTTCATTTTTTTGTGAGTTTTCTGTTATTAATCGTTGTGCGATCCTTAATCGCCATTCATTTTCTTCTTTTTGTTCTTGTTTTAACTTTTTGCGTCCTACACATCTTGCATGAGCTACAATATTTTTCACATAGCATTTCATTTTATATTTCCTCCATATAGACCAAATATAGCTGCCTTTTAATAGTTTCATTTTGAATAATTCTTCTTGCTTTTTAGCTTGAACCAACTGGAAGTCAATGACTTTCTGAATACCTGTATTGATAATAATTTTAACAACTTGATTTATTAAACTAAATTTTACTTGCATATTCTTTTCTTTAAAGAATAATTCCTGGTTTAGTTGTGTTTGCTGATATTTGTGCATCAGTTCTTCTTTGTCACTTACTAATCGTTCTATAATTTGTCGTATTCTTTGTTCTCTTATACTACTGTTATGCTTGGCAATATAATCATGACGTTTTGCTATATTATTTCTGTTGCTATCGCTATTATCAACGCTATGATCAATACTACTGGGTTTTACTAACCTATGTTTTCTTCTATTAAATCTTGGTTTTGATAAATTATTTATATAATCCACACTTGATTTTCCTGTTTGTGTGAGTGAATTTCCGACTGATACATCATCAACAAAGTAATCAATTCCATCTAATTCTGCAATAATGTCAACCATAATGAGATCGTCCAATAAAAGGTTAGTATTATTGTTCTTTAATTTACTCAATATTGTTTGTTTCTTTTCATTGAAACTTAGAAAACGGAATGTTCCATCAGAACTAGGTTTCCTAGAGATTGGCGGTGGTGTTGGTGCTTGGAGCGCCATGTTCTTAGGCCTTCTACTTCACTGTATCATGGGTGAAAGTTGGTAGGTGGGTACACTCATCATGATTTTGGCGACCGATCCGATCAAACAGGCGATGGGTCCGGGTATTGGTGATACTATTTAACAGTTGTTTAAAGCTTTTAAAGGTGTGAGAAGAAGTTGGTAATGTCGTAATCGTCTCTCCACTTGGCTACGTCAAATATAGAAATTGATTCCAATTTATAACCATCTAGGAGTCTACAATTATCTCAGGGCCGGATCCAAGTTTGATGTAACAGCAAGAAAAGAAAGAGGAAAGGAAAGCTTTGAGAAGAGACCATCTTCGACTTTTTAGCTTGTCATCTTGCGATGACATCGAAGAAAGTTGGTGTTAAGCCATCATTGCCATTCGGCTCTAGTTCTGGGACATCTCATGCATACAGTGACTATCAGCATGTAAAGGATCCGTCAACAGTATCCTTTATAAGAACATTAGCAGCGAATAAAGAATTCATCAAAGAGAAAACACAAGAAGAAATTGAAGCAGAGGAAGAAGAAAAAAGGAAAAGAGAGCTTAAAAGCGGTCGTAAAAGTGAAACATTAGCGGGTATATTATTAGTTGAAGGATATGAAGAAGCACCGCCATGTGAAATCAGTGAATGCAAGAAAACAATTAGATTAATATTAGAATATCAGCGTAATAATGCTACAGAACGGATAGAATTATTGACAAAAATTGATTCTATGAATGACGATTTTGAGATACTAAACAATCAATTACTAGCACTAGATCAAGCTTACGATGCTCTTAGTAGTGAGGAAACCACACTTGATAACCAGAAAACCTTATTAAAAGAAAAATTAAGTAAATTAGAATTAAAAAAGGCGGAATTAGCACTTGAAAAAGATAGTTTTACAGGTAAAATTATGGTTGCTGAAAGTGAACGTCAAAATTCAGTTAAAGATATTCGTGCCGCTAAAAAAGCATTAAGTGATGCGTTATGGCGAGGTAAGCGAAGCAGTGACAACGATAGCACTAACGGGACATTGGTGTCAAATATGACAATATCTCGAGCATCCAAGAAACGTATAAGTGACGATGACAGTGTAACTGTTACAAACTATGATTTATTGGCTGGTGAATATGTTGTTGATTCATCTGAATTATCTCTGAATGTACCACCAGTGCCTTACTATGTAATTGCAAAGAAAAAATTAGATGATGAATACTCCGTAATAAGCAACTCTAAAGGGCATAAAAAAATCAATAGTAATAATAGTGTTATTAGTGGTATTACTTCAAGTCCTAGTATTTTAAGAAATAGCTATTCAAGTCCTGCCTCGTTGAATGGAGGTAACAGTATAATGTCACCAAACAAATTATCGCCAATGAAGTCGTCATCCAAAACTATTATTAGTAAAAGATTAACTAACACAAGTACGCAAATGACAATAGCACGTAGTAAAGAGATAGCCATGAGAGTAAGATCTAGGTCGCCTACATTAGATTTACCTGGTAGTGAATTGTCGTACAAAGGGTATACTCCATCTGGGGTACCACGAGCAGATCGTGAGAAGGTAATTGATAGATTAATTGAAATCAATAATAGAGGTAGAAGCACACAAGTACGTGAAAATAATAACAAAAATGTTTATATTAATCAAAGTAGAGATAGATCGCACAGTCCCACCGATAACGCGTCAATAGATACTGCGAACTTGTCGTTTATATCGTCAATTGGGAATGCAAGTGTAGTATCAAATAGTAACTTTCATAATGATTCTATGGACGACAAACCTAATACAACACCTGGGGTGTACTATAATGAAAGAGCCAGAACCAGGCATGGTAGGAATACCGCCGTTGGCAGAGTAAGGACTAGTGGAAAGCAAAGTCATTTAACAGCTGAAGATGGGCTTGATAATCTGTTAAACAAGGCTTTAACTATGCATATTTGAATAATTTGTACACATATTTCAACTATTTTACTTTTTTGGTCTCCGAACCCTTTTTCTTCACATCCTTTTTCTTCGCATCCTTTATCTCTTCTTTATTCTCTTCTTTTTTCTCTTCTTTCGGGAATAATAGCGACCTTAGCTTGTTCGAAACAAAATATAAGAAAGCAAAATTCATCAAATTATATGGTATTCCAACAGCATAAGCTAATGTTTTATCACATTTTTCGATGCATTCTGGTACAAATATGAATGCATGGTATAATATGCGACACAAAATAAAAGCAATATAAAATTTGATGAATAAAATAACACTTAGTAATGAGCCAGTATATTTCTCATCATAATATCTCCATAACATTAATGATGGAGTTGAAAATTCCGCATACATAAGAAATAAAAAAGGATTACGTTGAGCTCCTTTGTGTTCAAATGAACATAAGCCAACAATACTAGGAATATGAGATACTATAGCCACCCCTCCACACAATATATGATGTAAATATTCAATTCTACGTTGTGCAGGTTTTTGATAACTTTCAACTTTAAATACAAAGTCATTGATTATCATATTTATAAAATCAACTATGAAATATGCTGTACTTGACATTGTGGCGATATGTTCAGGGATAAAGTCATAAATTGCCAAGGTGGCAACACTACAGCATATGATTCCATGCACAAAATTCAATCTATATAATGAATACTTTGATGTAGTTCCAGGCGGTAACACCAGCATCAATATCCATAAAACGCTCCACAATGATAGCACTAACCATGGGTCTGTGTAGTATAATTCCATAAAGACAGTGTCAGCTATCATTTGCATGCGCTCGCTTGCAAAGAACGACCAAAATGAATTTGACTGTAATGCCGTAATTTTTTTAGTTTCCTTTTTAACGTAATACTTTTCTTAGGTATCTGTTTCAAATGAACTAACACCTCCAGCAAATACCTTGGACGGAAGGGTCTTATCAATTTGAAAATTGATTTCAAAGCAAAGGAAATCTTACTACCGGTCGGTATCCAAGATGGATTCGCCAAGTATACTTCAACAATGAAACATTGCAGGTCAATTCATTCAGAACTATTTCAACTATTTCAACTATTTTTATGATAATTATTTTAATCATGCAGTAACTGTCACCCTTGGTTGAATATTTTGGTTATACTTTTATTTGCAGTATCAATACTTTAATTATCAGATATCCTCTCCTTTTATTTCTCTTATTACTGGACTACTAAATCACTTTAAATTAAACAGACCTTTTGGGACCGGGACCGGCGGAACAAGCGATTTACGAAACGTCCTTTGGTAAATTTTCGTCGATCCATATTTACAGGGTTGAGCATGCTATTGTCATCCCGTTACACTGGCCACATGGTGCTAGTGCTGCCCTTTGGGCATGTAATCTGTTTGCAGCGGTAAAAAGGCATTTTATCACATAGTTACACCGTTTAAGTGTTCATAACATACTAAGCAATGGACGTAGAGTCCGGTCCAGAAATGGTCAATGCTGAACAAGCATTGATGGTTCAGGAGGCTTATGCGATATTAATACAAGGTATAATGGTTACTAGATATGATCCACATTTAATTAAGGATAAAGCAAAGCAAATATTATGGCTGGACCCTGATTTAATGAGATTATGTATAGCACCCGAAAGAATAGTTATACCTTCATCGGCTATTAGTTCTTATAATATAATGGCAACAACGGTAACACCAATTATTCCGTATGGTTTATATTTAAAAGATATTGCTGAAATTGTACCTGGTATGACATGTTATAATTTCAAGGCTAATAAATTGAAACCAGTTAGTGGTGATTATTGTTTTTCTATTGTTGGTAGTGAATGTTGTATAAGTATCGAATTTCCATCAAAGTATACAAGAAATTGGTTTATTTTAAGATTTGGATGTATTATTAATGATATACTAAGCCCTGATGAACGAATAGAAAGAGCATCATGGAAATTAGCCATACAACGTGAAATAGTAGAATCAGAACTTGACGAAGCGAGACATTTAGTAACAGTTATGAAACGTGGAATACAATTAATTCATCATCATAAAAGTGGTAGTATATATAATTCAATATTAACATATGATGAAGAAAATCAAACATTAGTTGTAACACCAACTGAGACTAGATTATTTGGTTTACTTAATGTTAGTAATCCAGTTAATATGTCAGTAGGACATATTGCAGCTTTAAGATTGGGTACTCATTCGTTTTCATTTATTAAAACTAATTCAACTAGTAAATGGCGAGAATGTATGTCTATCATTGGTTCTGAAGGTTCATTAGATATAGAATTTTCGAATGAGAATGCGCGTAATATATTCGCTGCGAAGTTCAGATCATTTATGTACTATATTCAGACAAGCAATGTATCTCATGCGAATAATGAAGCGCAATATGGAAGTCTGTACGATCTAGTATAAATTTCATTCATAATAGAATAAAATAGCGTAAAGTAAAAGGAATAGTTGGTTTTGAGTCAATCAATTATCCTGTGGTAGTGTATGTAATGTCAATAGAACGGGTTTCTTGCGTTATTAGAATTAACAAGAGAAACCTATATATATAAATTGTAGGAATTGATATAGTAATGTTTTTAATGTAGTTATGACGGTTAATAGAATGCTGTTATTTTTTGTAATGTAATGTGATTAACTTCAAAAAGGTCGTTTTTTTATTTTGATCGTTCGTGTGCGTTATCGTCACCTATCGGTGTTAAAAAAAGCGGCCAAATCTCTAAAATAGGAAGAAAAAGAAGTCAAAAAAGAAAGTCAAAAAATGGCAGAATTAACGAATCTTATTGGCTGTGAAATCTCATTGATCTCGCAGCAAGACGTGCGATATGATGGTCGTCTATTTTCGATCAATGCGGCAGAATCATCAATAGTATTACAAAATGTCCAATGCAAAGGCACTGAAGATAGAGTATTAGGTGATAAAAGAGTTTTACCTAATCCTCAAATATTACCATTAGTATCTTTTCCTGGTCGTGAGATTAAAGACTTATATGTTCATGATAAGACTGAAACCGCAGCTACTAATAACGCACCAGTACCAAGTAGTAATCCACCACCTACTGTACCAAGTAGTAATCCACCACCTGTAACAAATAATAACAATAATAATACTAGTATAAAAGGAAAAGCAGATCATAATAAAAAAGTTGAAAATAATAATACTAAATCTAGTATAAGTCAACCAGTTGCAGCTGGTAAACCAGCATCATCAACTACTACGAATAGTGTACATAATGATGGTAGTAAAAGACCTGAACGTGGTACAGGTGATTATTTAAAAAATTTAAGAGTTAAGGGCAAAAGCTCTGATGATGATGCTGCTAATAGTACTGTTTTTGATTTTCAAGCTGGTTTGAATGCATTTAACAAAAAAGATATATTAAATGAATTGGATCAAACTAAACAAGCTCCAGTTGTTAATAAATATGTTAAAGATGATTTCTTTGATTCATTGTCGTGCGACATATTGGATCAAGAAGCAGGTAGAAAGACGAGATTAAATGGTTACGAGGAAAGAAATTTAAATAAAGATACTTTCGGGGCAATAGCGGTGCAGTCTAATTATTATGGAAGAGGACGTGGTGGTCGTGGTGGTGGCCGTGGTGGTAGATTTGGTGGCCGTGGTGGTAGATTTGTTAGTGGTCGTGGAGGTAGAGGAAGGGTGGCAGATAAGTAAACAAACCGAAGTGAGATGTTATCTCAAAAACTTCTTTTTTTTTTTAATCTTTTTGTATAAATCAATAACATTACAGTGTAAAGTTAACTATAATAATTACAAATATTAACATTTTTACCATTTATACTATGAACAAAACTTAAAACAAAATTTGAATTGGTTATGATGTATACCCACGTTAACCGAAGTCATTGTGAAATATCTTTATGTGCTTTCACATAGGTTTCAACAGTCTTAAGGTGGCTAGGTGACAGGTTATGATCAATAAGTTCTCGAAATATATTGTTCAGTGATATGACACTAAAAGGTTGAAATAATACTCTAAAAAAACCAAGTTTTTGATAGTATTCCTCAAGCTGATTATAATAAGGAACATCCATTACTTTTTCATAGCCTGAATCTGGGACTACTAATACAATGGGTGCCGGACATCCTACTCTTCGAAGTATATTTAATATGTCAATACTATTAATAACGGAAAGGTGTAGACTAGTAAAAATAGCATCATATGCTATACATTCTGTCATTTCTAATGCTGTAAATGCATTTGAAGCACAATCAACAGCACAAACTATTTCATTATTAATACTATCAGTAGCTCTTGATATAGATTGTTGCAATATATCACTTGATGCTTTTTCGTCAATATTATTATCTATGTACAGAATTCTGTAGATCATTTTTTTATTACCTGAACTAACTTTTGAGTTAACAATTTGTACATTAGGATCACTATTTGTTACTGGTACAGATTCAGCCCGATTTATAGTGTCTACAATATTTTGTACAACTTGATCAAATTTATCATCACGTAATCGTTTTTCTATTGGCGATACCTGTTCATCATCATCATAGCGTGCTGGTTTCGATATACGCCTTTTTTCTCTTGTATTTACTGCTAATACGATTGGTGATATTGATTCACTACCGGAATTGCCTGAATTATTGCTCGTATTGTCACAAACATTTGCATTTCTGTCAGCATCATAAAATTCTTCATCATCCTCACCTTCATCGCCTATTTTCTTAGTTTCTTCACTATCCCTCATATCCTCATTATTATCGATATTATTATCATTCCCGTCATTAGCAGCACTGGGTGACTCTTCTCGATTGTCTATCATCTAGGAATCTGACTCTGAAAGGCTACCTATTTTTTAGCTTGGTTTCATTCATGAAAAGGTCCTCCCAAACTTGGTTCCACAAAAATAGCCTAACCTATCAATAGTTAATATTATAAATATCAAAGCAAACTAAAACTAAGCAGCATCATAATTAAATTAATTGATAATTCCTAAGTGCTATAATGATGGCGAAAAAAATAAATTAATTTCATATTGTCATCAACACGGGACGCATATCAATTTCTACGCATATAAATATATATAGTGATCAATTTTAGTGTTAGTCTTACATATTCTTATCAAATTAGATAAGTACGCACACCCGGATCTTTTAATGCAAGACCATCACAGCAAGAGCTCAGTTGACAGGGGGTAAATCGTGAGAATATTGGATCAAGACGAACATGTCCGGTGAAAATTTTCAACAAAGTGTGAAACTTATCCGTAAGTTAGGACGTTTAGTGTTTGTACGTCATGGTGAATCAATTTGGAATCGAGAACCAGTTCGATTTACTGGTTGGGCTGATATACCATTAACTGAGCGTGGCAGATTGCAGGCTAAAGCTGCTGGTAAAGTGTTAACAACATTTGAATTAAAGCCTCATGCAGTATTTACATCATTATTAAAACGTTCCAAGGATACATTTGATGAAATTGCATTATTAGATAGTCATTATAGTAAAATACCTATAATAAATAGTTGGAGATTGAATGAACGACATTATGGTGCATTAGTTGGTTTATCAAAGGAAGAAGCCGGTGATAAATTAGGGCACGAACAAGTTATGTTATGGAGAAGGTCTTGGCATGCTGCTCCACCGAAAATGGATCCTAGAGAAATGACAGAATGGAAAAATGCTATATGGGCGAAACCAACAACAATTATATCTGAACCAGGTAAAGGAAAAAATATTGCAACAGAAAAAAATGTTGTTGTACCAGAAAGTGAGTCATTGCAAGACTGTGCAAATCGCACATTACCTTTATGGCAGCATGGTATTGCACCTCGATTAGCAAGAGGTGAAACAGTATTAGTAGTTGCTCATGCAAATTCAATTCGTGCCATGATTAAACACATTGATATGGATACAATGAATGAAGAACAAATTAAAGGGGTATCAATTCCATCAGCAGTTCCTTTAGTATATGATTTTGCGGAATTTACAACGCCATCAGAAATTGATCCATTAGCTGGAATTGTACAACCAAAAAAATTATCGATGAAGCCTTACGGGATGGCATCCTCATTAGGTATGCGCGGAAGATATATTGCCACCAGAGATCTTATTCAAGTAAATATGAAAACTGTATATAATGTAGCAGATGAGAACAAGACTCAATTGGGAAAATTTGATGAAATTGTATATCAAGGAATATATGAGTTGGAAGATGTGCTAGATAATAATGAAGGATTTTCCGTCAGCGGAAACATTAATAAAGATGCACTGATTGTTACCGATGGACACGGTATTATAGTGCATAAACACGAAGCGAAAGATGTCCTAGATTATCAATTTGAAGCTATTGATAGATTAAAGAACAAAGTTTTACTACCAGTGCACGATTGGATAAATGCCAATCCAAGAGCGGTGGATGAAGAGTATAAGCCACCTGGTAAAGTCAAAAAGTTTGAAAGTTTAATGTACTAAAAGTTAATTCATAATTTATTGTAAATTTGTTATTAAACTGTAACCTTAATGTTTGTTTAATTTCTAACGTCAACAAGCTTCTGAGTGAAAATTTCGTAGAAATGAACTTATACATACACTCGATGCGACTGCAATAAACTTGTTCATCTAGAAAATCAGCAACATATGGCCCACATATGGAAAATACTTTCGTAACTAGCACACTAAACACTAAAATATTTGACTATTAAGATAACAAGTTATTTGATACAGCTGGCATAATCAATCCGAGAAGATTAAATGTCTCAACTAAACTGTCATCTGAACACTTCAAATATTTGGTCAAATAGTTATGAACTTTGAGAAAGTGTTTAGTAAGTAATTGTTCACCACTTATAAAAATATCTTTAACTTGCCATGGTATATCATATATTTGTATTGAAGCTAAAATTATTACCGAATTGGCCTTTTCTCTATGAAATGAGAGATAAAGCTATCCAAAGCCAAAGAATTGCTGATTATAACACTGTAAAACGTTAATTTGTTCGTCATCCCGGGAACATTTCTTTCAAAATAAAAATGTCCAATTATAACCTGAATAAACCACGATGACAAGTGAATGATAATTGCAACCGTAAATGCATATATGTAATTGTTTTCCAGACAATAAAATTTAATTATAAAGTTCAATATTAGAATCATACAGTGCAAAGGTAAACTCAATAATTTACCCAAGTGGCTCTTACAAACAAAGGAGCAGTAAGTGCCGATTAGAATACAGTATAGTAGGGCGATTGTATTAAATGTGTTTGAAGATGGCATTATCATAAGTACTGACAGTAACTCAAGCGGAATACTAAATGTGTGTATCGCTACATTTTTCCAGTTTTGATGGTATCTTTCATAATATTCAAACTCATTTGCATATCTTTGTATCTCTATACTCCATACTTTATCATAATACATGAAGATGAGTCTATTTAATGTTGAAATGCCTTGATGTTTGAATGCTTTCTTGGAATATACTTGTAGTATAGGTAATTTTACCATTTTTTTTATTTCGGAAAACTCAAAAATTGAATTCCAAAAATTAAATTGTCAAAGAAGAATGCACAGTGCTTCGTTGTGTATGTGTTTCCTGCTACTTGCTTGGGTTGCTCAATCTACAGTTATATTTTCAAAGGAAAAAATTAGAAATTCATCATGTGTAACATGCGCTGGCTCAGACTGTCACACTCTCTCGAATGATGTAGTTGGAATTCTTGTTGAGGCTGAAATAGCAACACAGTGGAAGTTTCGGTGTTTAAAACAATCTGATACAGCTCATTTGCAAATATATGAAGGACATTTTACTATTAATCAAGAGAAAACCTATGAAATGGGTGACTACATATTATCGAAATATCAGCATTTGAAAATAGATGAGAGTGCCAGTGAAATTGAAATTATTAATTTAATGCATCCAAAATTATAATATACAAATAAATTATCCTCTATTTCCATTATCATGTTGAATAGTACTAATTCTTGGAGCTGTATTGTTATTGTTCCTTGCATACGTCGAAGTAACATTATTATAATATGCATGACATACCTTGCTTAGATATGTATAGTATGATTCTTGGTCAGAATATGGAACCCATTCGTGCAAATTATAATTGGTTGTAATATTGAATTTCAGTAAATATTGAAACGTCATCAATTTACATGTAAGGCTATCTTTATGCCCAGGATTCAGTCTAGGTAACACCAACCTGTCCCTATTACCACTAGGAGTGGCTAGTAAATGGAAAACTGGACAAGGGAACCTGTTCTTGTTGGTCATTTTATCCTTCATTAAATATATAAAGTAGCCCAAAATTTCATCAATATTACTTACCGCCGTCGTGTTCTTGTTACTGTTTCCACCGTATCTTATGATAACAGAGTCGCCACAATCGATTATGGCTACTGTATCAGGCAAAAGTGCCAAAATATCCGATGGTGCGTCAATCAACTGACTAGAATAGTCATCACTATTCCTGTTGGCACTTGACAATGGAAATATTTTAACTCGCGGTAGCAGCAATCGGCTGGCGTAATCATAAGTTGATGTTAAAAAGTATGATCGAAGCAAATACGCCAGTTGAGGATATACTTGACCTCCGTCTAGCAGCAATCCCTCGCGCAACTGATAAAGTGCTCTCGTAATAACATTCAGGCTACTGCGATACCTGTCATTTGGTGTTGTAGTAGCGTCTTGCAATAGCAATATTTCGCACAATTTATTTATGTATTCATCAATTTTATGCTGAATTTTATATTTTGGATTATTTTGGACTTCTTCATCGTCATCTTTGATGCCAATCGTGCTGCGCGCTCCTCCATAATGACTAATACACGCATCGTGATAGTCGGCTACCAGACTCTTCGCTAGCACCACACTATACACATACGGATTGATCGAGTTAGAATACTGCAGAAAGTCAGTTGAGCTTCTAACAATAGGGATTTCGATGGTGTGCACTCGAGTATTGCTGATAGTGCTTCCGGCAACATGTTCAATCTCGTACTTAATAACAAATTGAATATATGCCGCATTGGTATTCGTGCTAGCCTCCACATAGAGGTGATTAGGACTAAACTGCAGCGATAATGTCGATTGTTTCGAGTCGCACCTGCTTATCGCGCCTGTTGATATCGCCCTGTTGCTGCTAGAGAATTCTTTAATATCATTAAAAATAATATCTTCAATATCAACGCGACTTGTGCACGAGTGCTTACTCATGAAACTGTTGTTTGTGTCGCAAGCCAAAATGGAGTCAACCGTATCTTTAACGAAGCGTTTGTCGACCAAATCGTGATTCGCTGACTTGAAATTGGCCAAATAATCGTTGTATTGAAGTATCGGACCAATAATTTTTTCGAGAAGTAACGAAGGACACGTGCGCACTTCTAAGGTTGCTAATGTGCCTTTGCGGGGATATATGATGTTGTTACTGTATTTCCTATCCCGATTATTACTGCCAATGATTGAGAGTAATGTATTTACTATCTCGTCATGTAAAAATGACTCACTTGTAACAACAATGCCACCTGTACCACCGGCTAAAGCATCCAAGCAATCAAATTTATTATCGCGCAATGAACTATGGAAAATATCAACAAACACCCCATTGCTTATAGCCTTAGTGCCTAGATTGGCGTACGCCAGCGCAGTATTATTGTTTGTTTCGGTTAGTCTGTCGGCACTAATCGGTAATGTCCTACTACAAAACCATAATAAATGGACGCCTAAACGTTGCTGTTGGCTATAAATAGTTGCAAGATCAATTATAGAATCTAATTGAGTACATTTATCTGTTTTTGAATTATTGTGAACTAGCTGAGTAATATTATGCTGTAGCATTTCAATATTATCAACTAAAGTTGATGCTTTAGCCATATGCTTATTCTGATTTATTAGTTGTTTATACAAATTCCCTGTGCATCTATATCCAGGGACTACATCATAAGATAGCGCATATGGTTTCTCTTCTTTTTCAAATTCACCTAGTATTGGTAAATGAAGTACTGATTTACCGCATACTATCATAGCAACTTTACTATTACCATTAATTTTAACCATTTGTTGTAATGATAATAACAATAATGTGAACGAATCTTCCTCTTTTGCAGAAACATCATCCAGCATAACAATGTATAATGGGTTATTAATAGTCGATATACCTACAGATGGAGTAACAATATTATAATTTCCTTCATAATTAATACAATCTTCATTGAGTTCATAAAATATATCACGAATATTTTCTTGATTCCTTAAATTATTATAAAATGGTGGGTTTAAATGTTTGCACAGAGGACACCCCCATTGACCCGATGTGTTATTTATTGCAGCATATTTACACAAATATCCACCACAGTTAACACAAATTATAGGACTTCGATTAATAGTCTTTTGATTGCTGTAACAACTATTAAACGGTTCGAACAAAACCCCAAAGGTATTTATGGGGCACTCAGCAGCATCTCCGTAAACTAATTCGCTACTAAATTGCATTGTACTGATAAATCAACGCAAACCTGTCGTATATATATAGTGGTGAGAATGGGTCTCAATTCCTTTTTCGGCGATTTTTTGAAAAAAGAAAAAAGGAAAAACTAAACTAAAGTTGACGACAAAAGCCATCATCTAGCGCATAACTAGTAGATATCCTTCGTCGAAACCAAGTGTGTATCCCCGAATTTTGACTAGAACGTAATAATTAATCCCAGATATTATAACGAGATGAAGGTATTTGACACTAAACCAGCAGTTTTTGACACAAGCTTGCCTGACCAGATAAGTATCGAAGTTATTGATTATTTGCGAAGAGTTTATCATACGTTGACGATTACAGGGGTATGCTG
>JACCDO010540677.1_pt1 | contig 23525 bp, 13 predicted proteins | sample 7446101 | NCBI WGS metagenome assembly JACCDO01 (sample SAMN15323440, study PRJNA562643) | freshwater metagenome | isolation source: river surface water | place: USA:Blue River Watershed | collected 2017-08-16
GTTTACCGACAACGCCAACTTCACCGGTCACGGAACTCCAACTTCGGATCAAAGCGCTCAAAATATCTAATTCCTAAACTTTGAATCAAAGTTAGTTCAGATGGCAGAAAAGAAGCAGTCACCTTTGAAGGCTCTGCTGAGTATTGAAAAGACGATACGAAAAGGAACGCTGTGTGCAAAGTACTGTTTGAAGTATTATTGTTTGCGTCGATTAGCGAGTTTTTTCTTCTTATGGCGCCAGAATGCACGTGTTATGACAATTCTAATGTCGGCAAACGGAAATGGTCATAGTATTGTTGTTATACCGAACAGCAGTATCGATAAAACTATGAGTAAAAGTGAAGTAAATGGATCAAAAACTATAAATTCAGGTATAGAATATCCCAATACTCCCAACGATGATAATCATCGTCATATTAAGGATGACAATGCTGAATTAACAATGGAACAACGAAGGCAAAATGTGTTGATGTATGCAAAGCAAATATTATCTCAAACAAGAATGAGTAATCCAACTTCCACTCGTTCTAAACCTAGAAGTAAAGGTTCATTTTCCTCTACATCTGCTTCGTCGCCAATTCCCAGAGTGTATATGGATACAGAAGCATCTAGATCGCGTTCTTATGTTAATAGTGGTGATAGAAACACTCGATCAATATCGCCAGCATCGGTTGAAACTTACCGATCAAGAAAGAGTGATAGCGCGATTAATTATCGTCGTAATTCTTGGGGACATTATACTGATAATAGTAGTATAAGTAGGCGTGGTAGAGTCGCTAGTAACAATAGTCAAAGTAGGGGACGCAGAAGTTTAAGTTCTGAGAGTAGAGTCTCAACATTACGTGCCAAGTCCGCTGATAGTAAAGGTTCAGTAGTTTCGAGTGCATCGAAATATTTGAGTCACACGCAGTCTTCGAAGAAAAAAACTGCAGCAATCACTAGAGAAAAGAGAGAGCAACGTCGTACTTATACTAATTATAGAGTTGAGACTAATGGTAGTAGTAGCAATTACGACTATTATGATCGTGTTGTTAGTAGAAACCAACATATTGATAGAGCGCAGATGGAGCTATTCCGTGTGGGCGGCTATTCAGAGAATAAGAAATATGCCAAAGGTTGGCGGGATTCATTGAGGTTGTAGCTGTTCTCGTGTATTTATTTGTATCTGGTAGAGAGATAGCAATTTGATTGTAATGTACAGTAATACACCTATTGCTACTTCGTCGCGTCGTTCTCTAAGATCTCATTCCCGTGTATTCATGTGCTAATAAATCTAGTCAACACACTGATGAAATCAGTATTTTTAGCAAGAGTTGCTGTTGTTAGCTTGATATGTTCGTGAAGACTTCGTCTACATCTGGTTCGTCTAAGAACCTTTCAATTACCTTCATATTTTGCTCATATATGTCCTCCGTGACTGTTATTAATTCTTGGGGAATATATTCCAAGCTGCTGACGCCATTGATGTTGTTAGTGAACAAGACATCTGTCAATTTGTGTAAATCTTCAACAGAAGATAAAATCTTGGGCGCATCCCCGTGAGAATAGAAATCAATATCTATTTCATTCTCTAACGCCATTTCTAGTATCGCTTCCTCTTTCGCTTTATCAAGCAATAGCTGCGGATCTGAAGGGGTAAAGACTCCCTTATGGTTGAACTGAAATTCTATCGATCCTTTATTGGCAACTTTTATACCAGTCTTTCCAGCTATTTCATTGATTTTTTTATTTGTTCTAGTGGTACTATCAGTTTCTGCTGTCACTATGGCCCCTACACCACCAAATAAATATAACTCAAATTTACATTTTTCTAATGCGACAGCATCTTTTGAATCACCTTTATTTATCGCGCGCTCTATGTTATCCTTGGGAACGTTTGCCGCTTGAGCTTCCCTTAAGATTCTCGTTAAATTCGGATTTAAATTTGTGTTGCTACCCCCTGTGCGAACGCAGTTGATAATTTTTATTGCTATACGATTGTATAATTTAGTTTTCGCTGCATCTAAACGATTTTTTGTTGAAGCGACTTTTTTTGAGTGTCTTCCAGTCACAGCAGTACGTATTACTTGTCCAGGGAGAGAGAATGGGCGATAGCACAACGGACTAGCTACTAATCGATGCATTTGAAGGCAAATATTCGTCGAACGCGTATATACAATCAGCAGGATCAGCTCAACAGCCGATCTACCACCAAACCAAGCAAAGTAAGTAGGTTACCTTGCTAATGTGATACCAACTTTCACAAATTTTCGCCGGTACCGTGCGATTTAATTTCCACAGCCAACGATAATACGAATGGAGAGCACTCTTTACGTAATGCTGGATGATTAATGCGCCAGCTATTCTCCCTCTCGTAGACTTCTCTCTTTTCTTCATTCATTTATACACCAAATCATCATGAGAATTTCAAGGCCCTCAAAAAGGAAATGGAACCAGCGTTCTGGCAGAAACTAAACTTGAACTTTCTGGTTGAAGGTGGTTGACAGTCTTTCCCATAAATTGTCGCGAGGATTGTTGCCTGTTTCTACCAATAATGCTACGTTCCCTGCTTCTGGCAGTATCCCTTTTAAATTTGCTCATTCATTGTTGTGGGTTGTGGAGTAGTATCCATCAAAGATACGTGCTGGCTGCGCGACAAAGGAGTATAATATTCACACGCTACGTTGCTGAAGACAATATAGATGCTAGTGATCCCTCGAGAGACGTAGTAACACAACGAAGAAATGCGTTGGAATTACTAGATTGTATAACATCAAGTAAGAATATTGATGATGCAGAGTACGATTTTGACAAGGATATGAGAAGAAATGAGATTGTAACTCATACTGATTACTCTGAATTAAAAGTGGAGTTGCGTGCTCGTGGTCTAAAGACTGGGGGTGACAAAGTGACGATGATAACCAGACTATTGCTACATCTAATTGATCCAACAGTAGATTTACAAGAACTATCTGGACGTGAAGTCAGATTAAAATATATAGATGAAGATGATTTAAAAAGTGATTACATTAAACTTATACCCTCATCTCAACGAGTGAACAGCGGAACTGTATTTGATGATCCAGATGCAGAAGATATCAAAGTATTAAGGTCAAATGATTTATTAAATACCAAATCGTCCAAGGGAAAAGGGAAAGCAAACGATGTCAATAAAGAAAAGGTCGTGATGGATGGTTTGACCCGACAAGAAATAGTAGTTCCCTCATTGTTCATTAAACGTCCTGAAATTGTTACAATCAAAAACAATAAACCTGTGTTATCTGAAGAGATAAATGCTTACATTGTCGGAGGTAGAGGAGTTTTGAAGACATGGGAGAATAAGACATCTGCGGTGATAGTTATTGCGGATAACGCCGAGTATGGATGGAAGGATAAATCCGTCAGAATATTTGCCGATGAAATTGCATTTGCAAATCAAGTGATAGTACTCGTCCCTAATATAACCATTTCCGACGATCGAGACCGCATATTCGACCACATTTTAGCTTCAATAGAGTACTGCAACAAGCAGTACGAGTGTAAAACGGTTACAATGGCTGCTATTGGAAGAGGAGCTGGCAAAGCCATGGAGGTTTTGTGTGACATTAAACGAATTCGACAAAAGAAGGAATACGGGAAACTTGACTGGAAACGACTAGATCCCTCTGCCCTGCTCGCCGTGTGCCCAAGTCATTACGACATAGATTACGTGTCTGAAAGTTTGAATACTCCGTTGTTTTTGATTGCTGGAGGCAATGATACAAGCCCAGGTGGGACCGTTGAGGATATCGCCGTCCTCTTGAATAGTGTCGTCAAAAATAACAAGAATCATAAGAATGAGATTAATGTCAGAATATACGAAGGTAGGGAAAAGCTCTTTGTGTATCGTCCTGAAGGCAACCATGACACTCTAAGCAGCCAAGATGTTATTTCATTGGGTACTACTTGGCTGGACGCACACGCCAGATTAGTCAAAACATCCTTGGACTATTTTGATGTTGATTCATTGGAGGTAAATAGCAGTAGTAATAGTACTGCAGGTAGCAGCAGTAAATCGCCATCAAATGTCGAGTTTAATATTGGAGTAAACTTTATTCAAATGAACCAGTTGAGGAATGAATTTAGACCCTCACTCATAGCGTCACATGTACATGACACGAATGATATACCACAAGTGAAATAGATAAAATGATGTATTTTTGTTGCTTATGTAAATATCAATAAATAACACAATATTTATAAATTAATTTTCTAACTCTATAATTAAATTCTACAATAGATTATTGGTTTCTGCTGGCACGGTAAAAACAGCATGTTCAAGCTCTTTTGTCACTTTTAATTGACAACAAAGCCTTGATGTATCAGTCAGACCGTATGCTAAATCAAGCATATCATCTTCTTCGGGTTTCTTTGCTGGTAATTTACCATATAATTCTTTACTACAAATAACATGACATGTAGAGCACGCTAATTCACCACCACATGCACCTTCTATATCAATATCATGCGCTAAGGCTGCATCAAGCACTGATTTCCCAATGACAGCATCAACTTCAATTGTATCGCCAGACTTGGCTTCTACGAATTGCATTTTAATTGTCTTACTCAAATCCACTTTCTCGTCGTCACTCTTGTTGCGATATATCTGTTTATTTACGCAAACGACGGCACTACTACTGATACTACAAGATACAAGATTCTTGCTTCTGGCCGCTGCACAAATTACACGGCGTATCATCATATCTAGAAGCCGCAAATAAGAGTGAGTTCTAGTCGTTCGAAAGCTCCTCCTACCTTCCTAGATTCTGCCTCCCCAAAAAATTTTGGCGGAACTATCTGCGAGGTGTGGATTTTGGAATCTATTGAAGGAAGGAAAGTTTAAACAGTAATGAAGTGCTACGCAGTTGTATTACTATTCTTCGGTGCTCCTTATTCCTTAAGTCTTTCTCGAACGATTATAGTATCTACTTTTTTGAAGTGGATTTTTAAACCGGAACATGCTTATCGCCAAGTTGGCAAGTTTGCACAGGACAGTCCAATATACCGTTCCCTTTGATGTGTAAATCGATCCACAAGGAAACTACATGCTAGAAACCAGTACTTATTAGAGTGATATTGGAGAGAAGGAATAATGGCACGCCGTCAGAGACTGGATATAGGTCGAGATGTTAATTATTCGCGTGCTCCGACTGGTAGTGACTATAGCGAGCAAAGAGTTAATACAGGTCGAGATTCCCGTGATTCGCGTGATCCACCCGTTGTTTACAGTAGTAACAGCGACTTTCGGTCTCAAATAGTGAATGAGTTAACAGCCAGTTTAAATACAACAAACTACGAAGAAATTGTAATTCAGTCATCTGTCGATACTCGTGCTGTCATTATTGCTATTAACAAAAAGGACCAGAAGCTGCCATTAGGGTATACAAAATTTGCATCAGGATTATTAAAAATCACTCTATTAAAAGGATGTGGAACACTGAATGGTTACGCACTAAGTTGTCACGAACCGTTGAAAATTATGAGTCCTATTTGGGGACCATCTGCTAAATTAGAGATAGAAGCAAAGCAGCACATTGATACAACTAAGTCTTATGACTATTTAGTATCAAAGTTTCATGAATTATTTGAAGGAGAAAAATTTTTACTGCAAGATCAATATAATTGTTTATTATTTCTAGAAGGATATTCACGAGATGAGCAAGAGTGGCTTTACACCCTCGAAGACCAATCACTATACCAATCATTGTACTTGAACAACTTGAATAATGTGACATCGATTAAATCCGGTGTATTAGGTGATAGGGCAGAACTTGAGCAACAAGGTCTCGAGTGTATTCAATATCACCGTAGTTGGATCGACGCGACCAAATCCATTCGAAGCTGCGTCTCCAATAGGCAACAACCAAGAGTTGTTATGTGCGGAGCTAAAGGATCGGGCAAATCTACCTTCCTACGTTATACTTTGAATAGTTTACTACATAATAGTAAGAGGAAAAGTAATGGATACGTGTGTATTATTGATTGCGACGTGGGACAGCCAGAGATAGGACCACCTGGAATGATTTCACTCAGCTTTGTTAATACGCCACTATTGTCGCCGCCACACTTACATCACCTTCAATCGTATGTCTCGTATTACATAGGAGATGTTACTACTAAAAACGAGCCCAAGTTATTCACTGCTTATTTCCAAGAATTATATAATATATACTTGGCTGTGCTTGAGACCTATCGTCACAATGGGTTGATCCCTGCTTACGAGGCGCTGCTAAAGAAAGATGTTTCGAAGGCGAAGTCCCATTCTAGTAGCAGTAACTTGTACAGTTTGTTGCTGCCTGAAGAGGAGAGAAATCTCACCAATGACTCCTATATGCTGCCATTATTGATAAATTGCGATGGAAATGTTCGATATATTGGAGCCGAGTTATTGGGCACTATATTATCCACAGCCAAGCCATCACATATCATTTATTTAAGTAAAACAAGTGAGATTTTCACACCAATAGAAGTATATAGACAACAGGATCCAGGTGTGGAGGTGATCAAGGTGGATCAGGGCAGAGTTGTCCCAAGTAAAATTGCTTCTGTAGATTTGCGGATATTAAGATTAATTAGTTATTTTTTACGAAAGAGTGACTATTTACACCATATCACCCATGACGCTGCCACCTCGGACTCCTCAGAATCCCTTTACATACGCAACGGCACAATTGTTGATTCTTATGGCCATATTTCTATTGCGTTGATGAAAAGTATATATTTTTATGCACCATTTAACAAGGTAAGTATTTGCGTCAATAACAATTCACCCGGATTAGCACCAAGATTAATTTTAGCTGCAATTAATGCGACAATAGTTGGTGTAACTGCGCATTCCTCCAGTATCCGCGATAGTAGTGTGGCATTAGTGTGTCCTAGCAACCCCTCCAAGACATTTAGTGTTGCTTATAATACTATAAACGTTGATGATTTACATATAACACCTTGCTTGGGACTAGGAATCATTCGAGCAGTTGATACAAACAACGAAAATTTATTAGTAATACCTCCTTCAGGTGGTACACTTGTTGATGACTCCCATAGCAAGCTATGTGTTATAAGAAGCAATATTGCCATGCCAAACATATTTATATATGGATCGCACCTGCCGTTTTATCCTTACATGAGTAGTGAAAGCACTGGTGAAGGTTCAACGGAAATGAAGTCCAGAACGAACGTCAAAAGGCGGCGCGACAATTTGTAGTGTATCATATTGTACATCTTAATGTAAGTAAACAAGCATGTTTAGACGCTACTTTACACCCTGGATATATGTGGTACCGGTGGGGGTCCGGCCGGCCCCGGGACTTGATTTTACCACCGGTACTCAATCTCAACCCTTAGAGTTATAAAGACTAATGATTACAAGATGGTCTATTTTTGATTGGTGTGTGTCATCCTTAGCGCGACTTGTCTCGGGTAGCCGCAGTCAGAAATAATTTTATTAGAAGTAGTACAGAATCTTTATCAATTTATTGATTTACTAATTACATATTCGTCAGTTTATAAAGCAAAATTAAGAAGGAAAGAGGTGTGTGTGTGTGTGTGATCGCGAACTAGTACCTACCCTAACACCTGGGGCGGGCCGGAATTCTTTTCTTTCGAGAATTCCTGTAGAGAAAACTTGAGAAAAGAACAAAGTAAAAAAGAATACTTCGAAAAGAAATATGACTACCTCGATACAAACGAGTGTAGTTGATGGGTGCGCGGTGCAATCATCGGGACCCGAAGAGATTACATCACATATCACTAGGATGAACACAAAGAAAGGGTATAACCCATTAGACACAGGATTTATGCCTGTGTATGTCGATAATACGCCTAGTACGTCATGGTCCATATCAAATGGTAATGAATCAAGAGTACTTAGCAACAATAATTCGCGACGAATGAGTGCGGGTTCTGATACCACAATGGAATCACCAAATCATTCATCTGCTGGAAGTTCACCAATAGATAATGCTTTAATTACCACCCCTGATCACTTACATCACAACCCAACATTTTCTCATTCTAATCATAATTTGATTTCACCACTGAATAAGCATTCTACAAGTTTGGGAACTTCAAGCCTTACAGATCAACAATATTTTACGGGTGGAGCATCATCGTATAAAGAATTTATTCCTAATTCAAAACCTACCAGTCTATTTGGACTTGGTATTGCAGATAATATACCACAATCAGGAAAGTTTAAAGTTTTATATACACCAAGTAATTTTCCAATGACCACTAATATGCCTGTATACTCTCCAGCAACTAATAACAGAGTCGATTATTGGGATAATTTCGTGTATACTGTTCAATTTAAACGTTCTCATCGCTACTATTTATTGCCAAAAGCAATCCCTGGAGTGTTCTCAATCGGCACCTTTGTGAAGGTGGAGGCAGATAGAGGTGAAGATTTGGGTGTAATCATTGAAAAAATTGAATTTGAAAAGCTTCGAACTGGAAATGTACGTACAAGACTTCAAAATGGTGAGCTAAAAAGTATCTTGTACCCCGCCACAGTAGCAGAACTCGCACAACTAAAATGTAAATCAGAAGAAGAGAGAGCAATTGTACACATAGCAACCGAGAGAATGCAGTGGTTTGGAGGTTGCACTCTGAAGATTGTTGATGCAGACTATCAATTTGACAGACATAAGTTAACCATTTACTACGAATCCAATCAACGCATCGACTTCCGTGATTTCGTAAGAGATCTTTTTACTATTTACAAGACTCGTATTTGGATGGAACATGTAACATACTCATTCCGACCCAACGAAGCTGCCGCTATCGCACTACAAACCGGTGAGAATATGAATAATGTTACTGTTATGGGGATGGTTCGTGAGAATGCAACTCCACAATACGGTGCAGCACCAGTGTACCCTGCCGCAGCTACAAACGGTGTGTCAATCGGACATTATGGCGTTCCAAAGACACCTACTTTCAGTGCAGCTCCTGCTTTCTTTGCTGGAGCACGCGATCCATACGTCAAGAATGTTGCACCGGTGTCACATGTTGTACATCCTAAGAATGTAATGCCACACACCTTCGCTAATGAAAGCTTCATACAACCAAGGAATTTAAATCAATATAACAACTTCAACTTAGAGTAGAGACAAGAGGGTGTTGACTAGATTAAAACTAAAGACTAGGAATATATATATTAACAGCAATGAGTCATGTTTGCGACAGAAAATGAAATATTTGTGAATTAAATACATATCTACAATGCGTACTTCTTCTTGTTTTCTTACAACATCTTGAGCTCTGACTCCGACAAACCTTCGTAACAAGTGAGACCATCTTTGTTCTTAATAGTGTCATCAGCACCGAGTTTGATGAGGTACTCTCCTACTTCCTTGTAACCATAACCAAATGCAAAATGTAATGGTGTTTGACCAGTTAAATTTTGTATATTGATAGTTGCACCACGACGAACAACCATTTTAACAATTCTTCTATTACCATTTTGACAGCATAAATGCAACATAGAATTACCTTGTTCATCTTGGTAGTCGATGGGCACATTCCACTCTGACTGGTTCATTAGGTCCTCCATCTCGTTGTACTTGCCATGGCGCGCTAATGAGCAAACTTTCTTGAAATCAGCAGCCAATAATTGTGCTTTAGTAATTTCAGCACGTTGTTTAGCTTGTCCTTCTTCATCATCAGTAGTAACATAGGCGCCTTTCACTGCAGACTCACGTAGTGCGTCAATACTATCCAATGCTTCTGCTGCTGATTTACCAACAAATATTTTCTCTGCTTTTTGAGCTAAATTAGATACAAATTCAGCATTTAATGGTCTCTTACCAGCGGACCAAGGATCGAATGCAACGGCTAACCAATCCATTGCGGCACTGCGAGGCTTGACACGACCAACAGTGCGTGCCATAGGTAAGTTTGGAACTTGTGGTAAATAATCAACTTCCTGTTTAGCTGCACGTTTAGCATAAATTGCATTAGCAAAGCCAACAGGTAACGGCATTACTGTCTTCCGCAACTCAACATCAGCCCCTTTTACCATTAGTTGTGAGTGTCCTTGAGCTGGATTGACATAGCTGATTCCTTCACCAGCAGGACCGTGAGTCTTGATACCAGGCGGTGCACCACCTTCGGGCATTGAGCTTAGCTCTGGGTACATAACAACTGGGAACTTCTCCTTCACCGCATCATCAGCGTTCTTAGGTAGTGTTGTTGTTAGTCTTTTAGGTGCTTCATCAGGTGTTGGACCAGGATCTTGCTGTATTTTTATCTGTCGAGCCATTTCTACCGCAGTTAATGGTTGCTCCAACAGCTTGGCACTCTCTGCCTTTTGTGCCATCATTTCTGTTTTATCCAAGACTTTATTTGTAGAGAAATGAATCGTTGCTTCAGGTACACCAATAGGTTCTTCCGCCATACCGGTGAACATTCCTACTGGCTTTGCAACCGAAACATTGGATATAACAGACATATTCTGTGATTGTTGGAACTGCGCCTCAGCTAGTTCACCTTCCGTTAGAGAAGGGAAAAAATGGGGATTATCGTCAGCACCATCCGCCACTAATGACCGTTTGATTTGCGATCCTCCTCCAGAACCGCCAGTGGCGCTACCATTGCCAACCATTAATCCGTTAGGATTTATTGTGGCGTCAGCGACAGCGCCAACAGTACCGAGCAGTGCCATGCCCATACCCATGCCCAACTGTATCATTTCCTCGGGGGACGAATGGCCCATCATCATTCCCTTGAGCATATTCGTTAGATTTTCCGTTAGATTTGTCATCATATTTGTATTTACACCGGGTAACATCTCCATCGCGTTAGGTTTCGCTGTTTGATGACCGTTAGCTACATGGCCTCCAGTAACCGATCCACCGCCAATCATACTTTGTGAGTCATCCTCTAATGCAGAGCCACGCACCACATTACCATGCTGTTTCGCAGCTAATTCTTGAAGTCTTTCCTCTCCTGGCATAGGAGCTTTGGAGTAACCGACACCACCAGCTCCCATCCCACCCAATAGTGACGTGTTATGTGTTGCAGCTACACTTGATTGTCCAATAGGTCCACCACCACCACCACCTTTACTAGGAGATGGCGCACCACCAACATTCGAGAACGCTAACTCTCGCTCATTACTTGTTACTTGACTCAAATCTTTGGTGTCATATTTCTCCCGATTTCTCTTTATATCAATAGCTTTGGATGCATTATTACGTCGCTCTTCGGCATCTGACTTGGACTCGTAGTGAGTAAGCATAATCTTACGGAACTCACCTTGATCATATCTGCGCACACTACCTTCTGCACCAGCGTGTACTAGTAATGGCTCCTCGTGGTGCACCATATCAAGGATAGTACCACCTTCTAACGCACTTGGGATTTCTTCCTCATATAACGGACGTTCCCAAAATGTTTGACCTGTTCGACGGTGATACCAATAAGACACACCGTCATCGGTCTTATACTCTTGAATAGTATCTCTTTGAGTGAAAGCCCAAGAACGGTAGACATTCACAAGCATGTGACCGAGAGGTAGATCGGTGCGACATTCTTTCTGAAATAAACCTGGTTCTTGAGTGGTTAATGCAGTGAAAACTTGTGCTTTAGACGCGGACATGGCACCTGTTAGCAGTAAATGAAAGAAATCCAATGTACTATTGTCTCTGGTGGATGGTTCACAGAAGGGGTATGTCAGATCTGCATGTGTGGTAACAGACTTGTTAAATCCCGGGGCGTTCAATGAAACAACTTCTTCGGATGGGATAAATGTGCCGGGATCTGTCTCCAAAATGATATCACTGTAACGAGACCACGCTGTTGTGCGAAATCCATGTGATTCCTTCTCACCTGTTTGTTCAGGTCTATTTGTACCGTAATAATGGCGGTCATCGGGACCAACATTACCTGTAACAGTTATCGTTGGAGCTCGACGATAATTTAATGGGTGTTCAATAGGTCGACTAACAAACATCTGGTTGACGGGAGGCATCAGTACTGAGTTGAATGTGATGGTCAACTCGGGACTTATACCCGGTGTGATCGCCGCCTTATCCATCACCATAAAGTTACCATATTGAGGTGGAACATATGTTGTAATGAGTTGGAATATAAGAAGTTCCATTGCTAATCCGCCTATTGCCTTGTTCTCAGGTGCAGGCTTTCTACCAAGTGTCGCTAGTTTAATAGAGCAAGGTGGAGGTTGTTTTGTTCTGCGTATAAGTTCTAATCCCGGCATTGGAGTGAATGATTTGACTTGTTGATCTGCTGCATCAACAGATTCACGTGTATATGCTTTTGCTAATCTTTCAAGCCAACCAGCTGGATTATTTGGCTCAATAAACATAGTTGCGGGATGCTGATTATGACTATTTTCGTTGCTATACTCGGTGCGTGGCATAGGAATTGTCCGCGGGATTCCTAGGTGATAAACTCTTGGTTGGTATAAGAATTTCGGCACAGGAATAGGTTTAATATTGATTAAATCGACTGTTTGACCTGTTGCCACATCGTGGTGTTGGAACAAATACTGGTTCGCACCGATTCTCTCTTCATAGGCAAATCCCGTGATCGGTGGAGAAGGGAGCATGTGCATGACCTCATCAAAATACTTCTTAACTGACAAGTGAGCAAACAAGGTGCGTTTCAACTGCATTAATTTGGCTTGTTCCAACATTTTCTTCTTCTTCTCCTTATCCATGTCCTTCATAACGGATCCATGTCCGTGTCCACTGCGCACATCCTCCGTCATCGACACCAACCAGCGCTTTATCTTGACGAACAACAGCATGCGGAAGTTCATGTGCTCGAGCATGCGCTCAACTCCTCGGTATATTTGATGTTTTTTCTCTATTTTAGTACTAAATTTCTTTCTTTTCACATCATATTGTAGTGACGCTGCTTTCTTCAAGAAGATTTCCTGCATTTCTTCAGCGCGATACCTTCTGCGCATCACATCTAGGTCCCAGTTGCGACACAATAACATGGTTTGTGATGTCTTCATCTTCACATCGGGATCCGTGTGTAAACCACATTTTCTATTCACTCCCGCGGACCAACAACCAAAACACATTGGTGCATCAGAGTTGTTAACATCCATGTTCTCATCATTGTTGATACCTGGATGGTCAATCTCATTCAAGGTTAGGTCTTTCATGGTGAACTTGCTGAGATCCGTTGGGGCCGTGACCTCGAACTCCTTGTTGTTCTTGGCTTTCGCTTTATTGAAGGTTACCATGGCAACCATCGGTTTCCTTGAGAGATCTTGTTTTTCATTCTTCTTAATCATATGATTGGTGTCTTTTTGGACACGTTTTTTCTTTTCTTTCAAAAATGGATCGCTATCTGCTTCCATCCAACGGTCATCTGCCATGACAGTTGAGACAGTGTCAAATCTACTCTCTAGTAATGCATCTAATACTGTTGTATGCAAGTTAGGTTTGAAGTGGCCATCAGGCGCTAGGTAGCCGCCTTCGTTTAGCTGCTTTGAATTCACCGCTTCTTCCAACTCTTTCTTGAACTCGGCGTCATTCAGCAACTTGTCATCGTCGTCCATTTCTACTTCTTCCTCTTCCCATGGTTTTCTCTCTTTAACTACTGGAACATTACCACTATATTTAGCTTGCAGGGTCGCATCTAGTGAGGGTAGTTGGGTCGGCGATGAGCTGCCTTTTCTGTTGTCACTTTGCGCTGACTTGGTGCGCATAAATGACAAAGATTTTGTTGAATCTAAGAATGCATCCTTTGCTTGTATAGTAGGAAGTAGTTTGATATCACTTTTTTTGGACATTCTATTAAACATTTCATTAGGTTTTTCCCACTGACTCACGCCGCTAACCTTGTTGTAGTACCACACATCCCCACTCTGTCTGTCTCTGACCTCGATCCAGTCACTGTTTTGATCATCAATTATATCCTTTAATTTACGGGATAACGTATACTTCATACGACCAATATGTCCACGAAATACTTTCTGAAACTTGATTGCTGCTTTATCTTTCTCTAGATAAACGCGTTTTTCACTAACTTCTTCTTCTAATTTCATTTTTAATAATCGGGCACTTTCTTCTAACCTCGATAGTCTTTCGCGCTCCTTTCGTACATCATCTTCTGATACACCTGGTGCACCATAAAAAGTATCTAATTTAGAATTAACTCTATCTTTCTCGATGTCAAACTTTAGTGTGCGATAATTCTCTTCTTGTTGTTTCATTAATTTGATTTTTTGTTGATCCTTTTTAATGTTATTCATACGTTCTTCACGCTCTTGAATATCATAATCAGCTCTGGGTGTGGTGTCAGGTGAAGCATCATCCAATACTTCAACTGTTATTCGTGTGTCTTTGTACAAATCTCGTGTTTTATCTAAATCTAACCCTAAATCTGTCATCTTAATCTTCTTTTTCTTCTTTGGTTTATCATTCGATACTGTTTGTTGAATTAATGTTTTACCGATTGATGTGGTTTGAATGGAGATTGTTTTATCCTTCTTCTTTTGCTTTGGCTTGCCTTTAACGCTCAGTAACAATGCCTCTGTCTCCTTCTGCAGCGCTTGGAGTCCATTCCAAGTTTCCATTACTTGGGTCTTATCAAAATCCGTTGCCATGTCCTGATCGTTTCCTATTGATTTAATACGATTTCACTATTTGATGTCCAACTGCCAATAGTCCTCGTCTATAATCCTTCAATCACTAATTTATTCCTTGACTCCTTACTCCACAAACATACTCATGTTGCGTTTTTATAACTGTCTGCTGAAAGAAAAAAGGCCGCAAATTTTAATGATAAAAAAGTTAATTTTGCTCAATTAATTAACGATCGTTGGATTATTATGGTGCAAACCTATGCTTAGCAGAGGTAGATATGTCAGATTCAAAACCGATCCAACTCATGTAGGTAAGTAATTTAAGTAAGAGGTAATTGATTTGATTTCATATAGTTAGATCACGGTTTAATAACATTAGTCTCATTAATCTAAAATGGATAAGCAAATAGTTTAAGTAAAAGAACAAAGTCTCAACAAACATCCCGGCCTTGCGTCCATTTTGACCAAGATAAACCAAGAAAAAGGAAAAGTAGACACTCTCAGTTGGCACCAGGTCTCCGATTGTCAACATGTCGTTGCTTCATGTATTAAAACGCGCAACCAATGTATCCTGCAGACGTCTGTTGCCTTCCCCAAGTATCTCCGCTGTTGTTCCAACGCGATTCTTTAGTACTGGTAAAGATAAGGTAGATGTTGGTAACAGTTCACAGAACAAGCCAGTCGTTGGTGTTTCAGATAAGAAATCAAAGCTAGGAAGTGATAGTACAATTAATGAAGGTGTAAGTAATAATAATGGTATACCAGGTAACAATGCGCATGAAGATGGCGGAAAGAAGAAAAATAGAAAATTGATAAAACAGAAGCATAATCGTAGTATAATTCAAAAGCAGCGTGGTATTGTAGAAGATTTAGAAGCAAAGCAAAAAGCATCAGGTTTGCCTTGGAGAATTGTAAGTGCTGCTGCATTACATCGCTATCCAGTAATATTACCAGAAATGCCAAAATGGAAGGAAGAAATGTCAGAAATTCAAGATAAAATAGATAATCAGAAGCGTGAAATGCTTTTGAAAGAAGCTGCAAAGGTGTCAGCCCAATTTATCAATGAAGAGAATCCAACTGTTGATGAAATATTGACTACATTACCATTTAAACCAGCGAGTAGAATAACTGAAGCCGATTTAAATAATGACCGTCGTTCCTTAGAAAGGAAGTTAGATACTTCATTATACCTAATTGTCAAACGTAATCGTAAAGATGCTGCTTGGCAATTTCCACAGGGAAAGTTATTAGATGAAGAAAAATCTGTCAGAATAGGTGCAGAAAGAGTACTAGATCGCGCTGTTGGTAAAATCAATCGTTGGTTTATTTCTAACTCACCAATAGGATACCATCTTTATCCATATCCTCCTGCTATGCAAGAGCAAAGAAAACAATTTGGTGCCAAAGTATTCTTTTACCGATCACAATTGATAGAAGGAACCATAAAATTAGAGACTAGATTATACACAGATTATGCTTGGGTAACGAGAGACGAATTAGTAGAATATTTCGATAAAGATACAGCAGAATTATTACACGCTATGTTACCAATGTAATTAATAAGTTAGATTTATACATTTCTACAGACGCAACCTGAAGGTCAACTACCATCCTAAATCATTCGGTCATCAACCCTCAATAAACAATCAATTATATTTCCTATTTCAAGCCGATACCTACTAAGAAATCAAAGATATCAGTATTTTGTATTGCCGCTTCTATGTCCTCCTTTTGTAATGTTCGTCTTTTGGATTTCTCAGCAGCACCCCATCCTCTTAAAGATAATTCAAGTATAAATAATTCACATGCTTTTGCAAATAATACTGGTGCTTCCGCTGAAATCATGCGAACATCTTCGTCGGATTTCATTATTCTTTTAATTCTTGCCAACGGCAGATCATTGTGGTTTTTAAAATCTTGTTCAGTAGCTATAAGAAATAAAATAATAATAATTGTTGAAAATTCATCGATAAAGAAGGATGTAGCATGCTGAGACATACAGCTCTATATAATATGATTGCAATTATGGCAATTGAACGTACCTATATCTAATTCATCCATTTCAATCAGTTGTCGATGCCAAAAACGTGTTAAAGCTGTCGCCAGGCGTTGATCGTGGATTTCATCAGTCATTTCATTTAAATCCGCATCATCATCGCCCATAAGCGGGACATGCACCACTTCCTTGGACATGCTTGTCCTTTGATCTGCAACTTTCTAAACTGCGAGGATTATCTTTTTTTCAGTTCCACTTTTTAGGTGTGCATTTTTTTCTGGAGGGTAGGGTTGGGTTGTTATCAATCCGATGTTGTTGATTAGTGTGTGTGTGTGTGTGGTGGAATACTGTCGGGCCGAAGAAGCGTCCGGCTCTTACCAATTCGTGAAGGCAACGAATAAATTTGCATTGAAAATACATTCAAAATTAAAAATTTAATATATTTTCAATGCGAACTTGTTCGTAGACTTCACTTACGTTAATTGGTAAGAGCCGCGGACGCTTCTTCAACCCGGCAATACTCCACCACTGATATTTCTATTGAAGGTTGCGAACTTGCTTGTCTTGATGCTTCTGACGATGGTTGCCTAGTGGGCTGTGCTGTTGGTTGCCTGGTAGAAAGCAAGAAATTAATATGTACAAACAAACAATTATAACATAACGCGCCACTGCAAGTCGGCATTCATGAATTTCAAGTGCTTCGAAGAGTCCAAGTCGGTTTCCGAGTCATCGACGCTGTACAAGTTTAATTTCTCAAGTATTTTTGCTATATCGACTGTCGGTTTACTATCCTCGCCTGGTGCAACGACGGCTGCTTGAAATAGTCCAGCTGGGCAGTTAATAAGCGAATCATTCTCGTGACAATACTTCAGGAATTGATACCAACATCTCTTATCTTCGAATAAGTGATAGGGATTGCCAACGACAACGCATAGTGCGATAGCTCTTGTGATAGCTACATTGAATCGACGGAAGTCTCCAATAAGGGCGTGATTTCCCTCGTGATCTTCAAATGCTTTAACACGGCTAGATAGAACCGTTGATATTATAATTACCTTATTCTCCTGTCCTTGATAGTCTTCAATGGAGCCAACGTTAACATCTGATAAACCAGATTCACGGAGTATTACACGCATACGTAAGACTTGGGAGCGGAATGCACAAATAACACCAACTTCTTTGGCTTGCACTTGCGCAGAACCATGCACTATATCAGTTATTAACTCTCTTATCTTGAACAATTCACTTATATTGTAAAATGAAGGCGAGTCAACGTCGTGCTCATGCAATCCTTCAACTCCAACAAACATACAAGGAAATTTTTTATTCGGAAGTAAATTGTTATCAACAAGGCTATTGATCACGGCTGGGTCGCCCATCGGGTGCAATGATGAGTTGTAAAATATTTTACTTGAGAGACCTATAATTGCCGCATTGCTTCGATAGTTTTTAGTTAGGAAAACACCGTTGTTGCACTCACCCAAGTTACTCATATTGTCTTGAGCATCCGCTGCGGCAGCAGCCATTATTGGCAGCGACAAATTCTTGGTGTTCATGCTGATATTTACATTACGGTATATTAAACCACGTAACAAACGCTCTTGAATAGAACTAAATAATTGAAATCGGGATGTCAGAGGCGACCTGACAGACGCTGCTAGCTGCATCGGATCACCAGCTAGTACCACGCATCCATTGTTCTTGCACAGTGATATTGGCACCAAAACTTCGGCTTCTAATGCATTGGCAGCCTCGTCGACCATTACCACATCAAATTGTAATGTTAAGTCAGGACTGCCTACTTGCGCTAATGCACCAGCCAATCCACAAGTGCTTACGATGATGTCGTAACTTGTTAGTGTCTGCAGCGATGGCATCTCAAACAAGTAAGAGTTGGCAATGTCTGCTTTAGAGTATCCTTTGGTGTCCTTCAAGCGAGAGTATGATTTTGTGTAAGGAAGCAATGCAGTGGGGACGGCACTGCGTGGTCGTTGCCAATAATATAATCTAAATAATTGCGAGCTGTTGCAATGCGGCGCTAATCGTGTCGCCAAAACATCTGCAGCAGCATCGCTGGGTGCGGTCAATAAGATTTTAATTCCTTTAAAGCAATTTCGCAATGCAAGAACTGATTCGATGAGTGTTGACGTTTTGCCAGTGCCTGAGAGAGTGAATAAGTATAAGATATGCGGTAAGGAGCCGATGACTGCGTACCTGGTGGCCCGTAAATAATGTAAGGATTCGTTGGTGTTCTTGAATAGTGGGTGTTTGCATTTCCTCTGTGTGCAATGTTGCATATATCCGTTATGGCAGTCTTTTGTTCATCGTTGAATCTGCTTGTTTTGTTAAACACGCTGTATGCATTCAACACCGCGTCGACCTCTTGACGCCTGGCTGTTGCGTTGGGATTACTTTTTAATTCAGAGAGTAAATTGGTGGTACTATTAATGTTGAACAAGGCATGAATGAGCTCGTTGTTGCTGACAATGTTGTTGATGGCGTGGTGAATGAAGCTGAAACCATTTCTATCGAAGGTAAATCGCACGTGAAAGTACATATCTGAAAGTACTTCAATTACGTTGTTGGCTCCCTTCTTGTCGCTACTGTAATACTGCCTTAAATTTCTCATGTTGGCAATAGGAGGCACTGGGAGCTCAATTTCTATTTCTTCGCTGCGCAATTTAAAAGAAATTACTTCGCCAACTAATTCAAAAACGTTTGGCATAAATGCGCCTATTTTGTCCATCGAACCTTTTTGTGGCGGCAACGCAGGACGCAAGCGAACTTTACTACCAACAAATATTTGTGGTCTGTTTTCCGCACTTCCTTTGACTCTAAATGTAACAAATATGTTTGCATTACCTGGTTTAGTGGAAAAGGTAAATTTTTGATAATGCAAATCGTATTCTGCGATGTCTAAACTTAGATGCAACTCCTCGAGCCACATGAGTATTCCCAACTTCATGCAATACTTCGAGGCCATGAGCACATTGTTATGGCTGTCCCTATCTTGGTTTGCTGTGTCGAGGAATAAACCTTGAAAAAGGGGTGAAAGGTGAACAAGTGCTTCATAATTCTTGGACAGATATGCTAATCTATAGTGTTCAACGAGGTCTGGTGGTATAGTAAACGATGTTTCTGTAATCCTTGTTATTGATGCAAATGTAGGAGGTGTGGATACTGATCCTAGAGACACTACAAAGCAAGGAATGTTGAAGTACATAAGTTGTGATTGGGGGAAAAATGGCTTCGCATCCAACGATAATGCCTTAAATATTTTCATATCAACTTTCACGATATTACCTAGTACCTTCAATCCCATAAAGGCCGATGTATTTATGCGAATAGCAGGTGATCTGTTGATATTGCTCTCTAATGCAATCACAATTAATTTATTAATAGCACCGACATAAGTATCTGGGAATTGTACGTTTAAATCAAAAGATATTGAGTTATTAGGTACAAGCACACTGCCGATTACATCATTCGATTCAAAATAAGTTTTGTCGCCATCTGATGCACTCTCAATTGCTCTTCGTTTTAACGTAATTATTGGCTGTGAATGATCATTATCAGTGGGGAAATAAAATACTTTAGTTATTCTCCATTCGAGTAGTAAATGAGGCAAGTGGTGAGGCTGGTGAGGCTTAACACCATCTCCGTTTTTTAAGAGTATGTTCTTACTAACCACTTTCGTCACACCATCTGTGCTGGAAACTTCGCATTTATCACTGGAAATAAGTCCAAAATTAACTATATTGGAGTTTTTGTTTCCGGATGGATCTGTAAGCATTACATTATACTCTTTTCTCATGCTCTGAAACAGCGACTGCACTCCCTCCTTACCCGAATCCAAGAGCTTTTGGATCAGCAGTAAGTCCATGTCATAGAATTCGGTGGACATGTCGGTCAATTGGTATAACAATAGCGATGATATACCACCACTAGTGCAACTTTATTTTACTTTCCTTTACGAGTTTCGAAACAAGGAATGATGACTCAAGAATGGAAATTCCAAGATGCCCAAAGGCCCCGACACATTGTGAGACGAGGATTCAAGTAGAAGACAATGAATGATTGTTTCAATGGGTTCATGAGTGACGTAGTAAGAGAATTAACTGTCAGGCATTATATTAATTCAAATTTATTGACTGCAGTTGCAACATGATAATTATACATATTCAAATAAAAGTAATTTATACTAAATTGTTTTAAACTATGTTTTTCGCCTTCCTAATGCGTTACTCTTCTACGATTATAATTACGAATATAAATTCGTGGCATCTGTACCGGTTCAAGAGGCCGGGTTCATTTTGACCGTTGACAACCTGGTTCATAAAATAAATCGAAGACGATGGAAGTGTTGAATCCTACGCAAATCCTGATTCAAGAGGCGAATCCTATGGATCAGGTGCCTTGCCCTCGACTAGTTGTGTGGAGGAAAGATGGTACTGAAGGCGCAGGGTTTGCTATCACCAAGGTGCCTGATGGTATCACTATTGGACGTGAAAAGGACAGTGATATTCGCATTAAAATTCCTTCGGTATCTAGATTACAAGCAAAAATAATTGTGAATAATGATGGATATGTTGAGTTACATAACATTTCCAAAACAAATCCAACTTATGTTAATGACGAACCTATTGAGTCAGTTGTATTACGTAATGGCGATATTATTGCTATTTCAGAGAGAAAATTTATATTCCAAGGAAATGAAGGTAACGTAGCATTCTTACTTCTATATTTTATTCATTGACTTATAAAATTCTTTATATTAGACTTCACTTTAAATCATGGAAACACTCGTAAGTCATTATCGACAATTCTTGAAACCAGTCAAGAAAATGATGAGAATAATGCCAGCCACAATATAATGATTCTGCCATCACCTAAAAAAAGTGTTAAAACACCTGAAATTAAGAAGGCAAAAACATTAATCCTAAAAGATATCCAAGCCAGACGTAAGAGTTATGGTGCACCAGCTGATGTAATCCCTACTGAATCAGTTATAGAAGATGCACAAAAGGCTGTAGTAAGTCAAGAAGAACCAGTCAAAGTATCTCTTAAGACGCCTATTAAGGATGCCATTAATGCCCGCAGAAAGAGTTATAGTGCTGCAACCTTCAGTTCAAGTGCCAAAAAAATTGTGCAAGAACCAGTAAGTACTAAAATATCACTAAATTCTGCCATTAAGAATGCTATTAATGCCCGCAGAAAGAGTTATGGCAATGATGCAGTTGACGTTAAGTCTGTGGAGGTGGAGGTGGAAGAGGCTGTAGTCGCACCACTAAAGCAGTCAATAATGAAGACACCATTGAGAGAAGCTATCAAGGCTAGACGAAAGAGTTACAGTGACACTGTCACCGCTGCTCCAAGTGATTCTGAATTCAATAACAACATTCAAAATGCGGTTGCAATTCGTCGCGTCACTTCAGATGTCTCAGAAGCTTCTCAAATTTGTGACATTGCAACAGAGACTATTAGTACTACGTGCAGATTAAGAAAAATCAATACTCCTTTACGCTTAGCTCTGCATGCGAGAAGACTAGCAAGTCCATCTCCAAAAAGACTACCTTTACGCAGTCCTATGAAATCTAAAAGTAGATCCAGCACTCCGTTGGTTACTGAGACCGTTGCTGAAGTACAAGCCGTGGAGGAGGTAGATAACATGGACGTAGTTGAGGATGTGAAAGTGGATGTCACCGAGGACACTATTTCCGCCGTGTGCATTCAATTAAGTGTTGATGCGTTCGCAAACGAGCTTGAGTTGCACGGAGTCCCTGCTATGGATGCCTACAGTGAAGCAGTAAAAGAGTTTGCTAATAACGTTTTCCAACATGCTTTGAATAATATTTGCATGAGTAACAAAAATGCTGAGATCACAGTAAAAACGCCATTGAAAGTGGAGCCAAGACAACGCATGTCACTATTAGCTTCAGTCGGTAAGAGGGGTCTTGAGTACGCAGAGGATGCCAATGCACAGGAATTACAATCAAACCTAGTTGAAGCATTAACGGACAAAGAGTTCGGAATGATTAACCAATACGCCGAGCTATTGGAGCAATCAAATATTGACCACGATGAGGCGTATGGAATGGCTTTTGATTCGTTTGTAAAAGGTGTTGAGCGCTGTCATGCTATGATCAACACCGCTATTGAAGAGGCTCCAGTTGCACCTACTAATGTAGCACCTACTAAAGTAGTAATAGCTGCTGATGATATGTTTGCTGGTGCTTCATTAAGACATTTATTCAAATTACCTAGTGATTACGACGACTTCGATGATCATGATTGTGAGCTTGTTGAGTCATATGCTAGAGAGATTCAAGAGTGGGCTTGTATCGACGAAGCTATTGCATATGGTGTAGCATTAGATACATTTATTGCTGATCCTGTTAAATTTAGAGAATGCGCCGTTAAACAAGCGTCATACCTTGTAGTGGATGAAGATGTAGAGTTTGCAGTGTCAACCCCAGTCGTTGTCAAGACACCTCGTGAGTCTAATACAGCTGCTTCAGCAGTGAAATCAGTGAAAAAATCCTCCTCCAAGAAAGTTGTTGATGAAGCAATGATGAGTGAGCAAATGCACGACCCAGTCAGTTTAGTGGTTGAAATGACTGAGGATAATTTGTGCACTAGCAGCACTCCAAAGGCTGCATCTGCAGTGAAGTATGCTGTTAAGTCTGCTGTCAAGTCTGTGGTGAAATCGAGTGTCAAAGAGGTTAAATCTGTGTTGAAATCTGCATTAAAATCGTCGCAAAAGAACTTTATTGAACCTGTGGCTTTTGCTGACGAAACAGCTAGTGTGTCTACTCCTAGAGTACAGTCGACTGTCAAATCGGCAGTGAAATCAGTGAAAAAATCCTCCTCCAAGAAAGTTGTTGATGAAGCAATGATGAGTGAGCAAATGCACGACCCAGTCAGTTTAGTGGTTGAAATGACTGAGGA
>JACCDO012188510.1_pt1 | contig 23517 bp, 19 predicted proteins | sample 7446101 | NCBI WGS metagenome assembly JACCDO01 (sample SAMN15323440, study PRJNA562643) | freshwater metagenome | isolation source: river surface water | place: USA:Blue River Watershed | collected 2017-08-16
CAAATGCGCTGAAAAAATACGGATTGTGGTTTCTGTAGAATATATTTAAGCGTTATATATAGACGGATAATGGCGCCATTTTTTTTACAAAGAAGGAAGGGAGCAGGTTCAGGACGCGTATTTGCGTTTGCCTCGATTGCGAATCAACCGCACACATTGGAAAATGTATATGTTCCTGGGTCAGGCGTGGGGGCGTCGACCATTGCGAATCGTCGCGCTCTAAGTAGGCGCGCGGCATACACTAGACCGAAACCTGTAATACCACCAGAGTTGTTCATTTATTCCAAAGACAATGTGACGGATGATGGATTTACTATTGGAAATCCTGTTGAGGACATAGAGGATGAGAGATACAAAGATATGCAGAATCAAAATTATGATTATGAAATAGATCCAAATGATTTTCCCGATTTTTTCCCAGGCATGGCACCTTTTATTGATGAAAATATATTAGTGGGTGACAAAAATGAGGAAGATAGATTGGAAGCATCTTATTGGCGTGACTTTTTAAATGATGTTTTTGATGATTGGGGGTTCTTTTATTTATATGATGTGCATTCGGGCAAATACTACTTTCCTTTAATAAATCCACAAAATGAAGATGATGGTGTATTTAATACGCAAACATTTAATGTATTTGGACGCACATTTACAATTAAACACGGTTGGGCAGTGCAAGGTATTTTCAAATTTGACATTTCGGTTGCGGATAGTTTGCCTTTCAGATTTGGTGGTTACGGAAATATGGGGTGGGGTAATACTGATGGATTCACAAATGGTTTAACACAAAATTATACTGTGAATGGAGAAAGTTTGATATTGCACTATAATAAAGATCAACAAATTGGGGATGACGTTCAACAATTATATACTTACTGGATTCCCAAGAAAGTTAGGGAGAATTCTACAAAGACATATAATATTTATTATGATGGCGATGATATGAACATTATGTCAAAGAATGTGACATCCGGATTAATAGTGTATTTTGCCAAATCGAATGATGTCAAGGATTGGGTCATTAATGACTTGGGAATTTCTGATTAGACGAGGGGCAACGCACACGAACCACTTGTTGCTAAAAACTAAAAATAACACAACATTTTACTGTGTTATTTTTATATTAAATCACATTCACTTTAAAGGACAGGGTAGACGCCTTGCATTAACAATCCGCATTGCCCTTTGTTTCCGTTGTAAGGTTTTCCTGTGGCAGGGTCATTGCCTCTTCCGATGTACATGTATCCCTGGTCTCCCCACGAGGACGACCAACTATTCTTCAATATGTAGTAATCGCCAGCAGACATGGTTCCATATCCAACCAACAGAACACCGTGGTCCAAATTGGTTCCACATGAACCAGTGAAAACACCAGACTTGTAAAGTTGAAACGAACTTTGATCCGCTTCTATCGCAATTGAAACAGGTTGTTGAGCAAGTGCAGTCATCATTGCCGAATCAGAATTTGCAGCAACAGCAACAGGTTTGCTAATATCAGACCCCGCCACAATCGCACACGATTTTTGGCAAGCACCATTGGTTTTGGTGGTTCCCGAAACATAGGGATATGCTGACTCTGTGCACAATCCATTGTTTTTTCCAATCCATTCCATAGCAGAACTCATGTCGCCTCCGTTGCAACCTAGAGAAGTTCCGCCGACACGGATTAAATCGCAATCAACCAACTGTTGTTCGGAAAAACTAACAAGGTTGGAATGTTTGATAGCATAAGCACCCTCAAGAGCACCAGTGGTAGAAAAAGACCAGCAACTGCCGCATTGTCCCTGGTCTTTTACCGGGGTGACTGCACCTTGGGTGCGCCAATCGACGGAAGCAGGAACAGAAAGACCAAGGTCAAGACCCGAACTAACTACATTTGACTCCTCGCCAATGAGTGCACTGTTGTACTCAAAGTTCATCAAATCACGGAACTCCTCTCTGTTCATCGCAGAGAACTTATTGTGTCCAAGAGTGTAGGACAAGTTTTTGCCATTAGTCTCGGCAATGAGGTGGTCATTGTCGCGCCAGTTGGCAAGCATATGCATGAATCTGCCATCCTCGGGAGAAGGCAGTTCAACCTGGTGTTCAACTGCCCACTGTTGGAATCTCTCCAATAGAGAGGCGTTGGCAAAACACAAAAAGGAAATAACAATCAAGATGCGGGATAACATTCTGGATATATAATACGGCATACTATTTTCTAAATCCTTACAAATTGTTTTTTGTTATAGAAAACATAGAGGATTTTTTCTATATTCTCTATTGTCGTCCATGAATATTCCTCCCCACATATCTAGAATAGGTTTATTCACAGGACACATGTATTTTGCGGGTGCCATAATTTCACACATCTATGATTATCCAATAATGGTTATGACATGCTCTACTATTTATGGCACCACTATGGTTCACTGGCACAATATAAAAACGACTGGTATAGCAAAAACAGTTGATATGATTGCAGTTGTTTCGGGAATATTAATCATCGCGTTTCATGAAAGTTACAAGTTTCCAGGCAATGGTCGCAAAATATGGAATTCGTCAATATTAATTAGCGTCACAACATACCTGTTTAATACCGTAATTTTCAATTTTCAAAATGATTATTCTACGGTTCTGCAGGAAGAGAAAGAGGATACATCCTACAACTATTTTTCGCTCAAACCAATTCCTCCAAATTCACCCAATAGAGAAAAAATGTTTTTGTACACAACCATTGTTCACACATTTGTTTTGCACATTTTGCCAATAACAGTTGGCGCATATTGTATTATGCAAAATTAAGGGTTTTTATTCTACGCATTCCACGCGGATTTTTCTACGCAAACTGTGTTCGTCATCAAACAGATATACCTTGTATCGATGGGGTCCCCCCACGGTCAAATGTCCTTTCACGCGGGCATAGGTCTTCAATTCTTCCAAATACACTGTTTGTGTGACTTTGCCAAATTCATCTGTATCTATATCTACCACAGTGCCTGTATAAACTGTTTCGGGGTCGGCACCCAAAACCTTGGAATACAATTCGCAATCCATCTGCGCCTTTTTTGCCGATTTTGACACTTTGTTGATTTTCTCTATTGTGGATGATTCCAAAGGTTCATTCTTCGAAGAATTTTCCATTAAAATCCGCATGTTTATCAAATCCACCAAACGCCGGATTGGACTTGTTATGTGGGTGTAGTGGGCAAGTCCCAAATGGGCGTGTCCCTCATTTACAGTGCTATATGTGGCACTAAGCATTTCGGAGAAATGCGACCCACTTTCAGTGGAATTCGACTCGCCTTCGGCGGACCACACAGCGCGGTTGGGACTTCCTGTCCCTTCGACAAAACTTCCACTTCCAATCTGGTTTCTAAATATCCCTGTATTCATCGACGCCAAAGTTTCCGCACAATGCGCGTTCATAAATTTCATAAAGGTTGCAACCACTTCGTGAGAATCGTGTGTGTCCTTATCCAGCGCCTGCGCCACCTGTTTCAATAAAGAGTAATCTTCGGATTTCAATAATTTCCTGTCTTCATACGCATAGTTGGTTTTTACGCGAATCAACGCATTCTCATAGGTAACCTTTGTTAATTCTATGGTTCCTATGGTTCCTTTTAAGTCCTGTGGACTGTTGGTTCCTTCTGAACTGAAGGAACCTTGAACTTTAAAAGTCGCATGCATCACAAAAGCATATCTCAATTTCCCTGCTTTCAATGAGCACAAATCCTCGGACAAAACGGTCGGCAACATAGGCACTTTGCGGTCGGGTAAATACACGGTTGTTATGCGATTTGGTCCTTCGGACCCTTCTAAAAATTGCCACAAATCGAGCACAGACAACCATAGAGGCACATTCGCAATGTAAATAGAGACTTGAATGAATTCTTGTATTTGACTGATGGAAAACGCATCGTCAATGTCTTCACACCCTGATGGATCCACGCTCACAATATTGTTTATGTGTGTCAAATCAACAACATTGTATTTTGTATCATCCAACACCGACTTTATGAATTCTTCGTCATCCGACTTGTCTTTGAACGCCTTTGCTGCCTTGGTAAATTCCGAAAATGCCTTGTCTTGCAGTTTCACCAGATTCCTACAGTGCAATTGATACTCACTAAAGGGGAAATATTCATCTACATTTCCCAGGGTGGATTCTATGAGACCTTGGGGATGCACATTTCGCCAATGGTCGAATTTGACAATGACATACTTGTTTTTCATTACTTTGGAAAAGTCCAATTTGACGTCGTATGGGACTAGGAAAACTGGCAAACAGGGGTTGTTTGGAATGCACTGATAGAGGAGTCGACCGGGTTTGCCCGATTTGGAACCAATTGTTCTGCCAAAAGTTTTGCCTCCATTTAGGACGAGGACCGCGGGAAACGATTGATTGCGAACTGGAGATGCAACAACGGTCATTAATCCTGTTTCGGAAATTTCGATTTCATCTTCGTGAAACAGTTTGTGTGATAGAGGGTCGGGTGCATCCGCAGGTTCCCACACAGAATATGTGCGATCTTTTATCAGGATTTTATGGGTGTTTTTCGTCGTCATTCTTTGAATAAATAATATGTGTTTATTTACACATATTGTTTGTGTGTTTTCTCATCAATTTTCGTTGAACCACTTATCAACCAATTTGTAACAATCTGCGTGTTCTTTTTCACACACGGTGAATTTAGGGTTGCTTGAATTTAACTGTCCGGACCCAAATACCATGAATCCATTGATTTGCTGCGTCCGCATTGTTATGATGTATTTTTTGGTGTTTGTTCGTTGAATATAACTGACATCTGCCAAATTTATAAATAAATTGGTCAGTTTTAGAAATTTGGTCATTGGAATGTAATTATTTGCAGTTTATTTCTATGTGGTTTGATTAATTGCTAAAATCTTTAATATTGTATATGATACCTCGCGTTGACCTGTTGCCATCCTATTGGATTTTTGCGTGGTTTATTTTATACATTTACAAGGTTGTTCCATATAGTCCAAAATTGTCGTTTGTTTTAGCATTGTTATTTGAATTTGTCATCGCGGTTGCCATGTTTTTTAATAGTGTTTCCAAATATTACATAGGAACATTTGTGTTTATTCAAATCGCGATGAAGGTGATTCCTCTCTACATTTTGAGGAACGAAACCATCGATTTTTTTCCCCAATTGTTTTACACAGGGATCTTGTTGGCAATATTTTATGTGTGGTTATCGTTAAATACACAGGATGGGATTGCGCATTTTACAAAACAGATGAAAGGACTTTCAGAAGGAAAAATAGCAACTCCGGGTGTCTCTATCATTTATCCACAATTGATGAAAATTGTGGGGGATAAATAAATTTGTCGATTTCTTCGCGTCCAAAAAGGGTTCGGACATTTGTGATTTATGAATATAGAAAGAATCAATTCAATGTCATGGATTCTACACACAATTATTGTTTCAGCACTCATCATCATGATAGTACATTGTGTTTATGAATATTTCAAAGGCGGAATGGCGTGTGAGCAAACCACCGATTTAGCAGATTTGAAAACGCGGCAATACAAGGCAATTATAGAAAAGATGGTGAAGGAAAAAGATCGTTCTAGAGACCTTTCTAGAGAAAGTTCCCAAGATATGGACGCAGAATTGACCGAATATATGAAGAGTAAAATAGAGGCGTAATTACTTGTGTTTTCTGCTGCGTCGACGACGACTCTTTAATCTTTTGCGTCGGGTTTTTCTTCGTTTGCCGCCACCCCAATCGGGTTGCGTGTCTTCAGTAGCAGTGGTCTGTGGATTAATTTCCAAATTCATTCTTTCGTCCGCAACCCTGCACGCACTTATAATAACCTTTATTTTTTTGGTTTCTCCCCATCCGATTTTCAAACACGTGTCAATGATTTCAACAAATTTGAAAACATCCACACTTGTTATTGAATACTGATCAATTAAATTAAAATCGTGGGTTACTTTTTCCATTATTTCTCGCATTTCTTCTTTTTTTTCGTCTTTTATGAATGTTTCCATTAACCAATAACAAAATAATTTCATGTTGGGACTTGAAATTAAACTGCCCTCTTTTGTTTTAAATTCCGCATATAAATCCTCTTTTGTTATTCCATTCTCTATGAAAAAATCGGTTGCTTCGACACAAAACTGTTCAAATGCCGCAAACAATTTGGTATTTGGATAAAGTATTAGGGACACGCCTCTATTAAATAAATCCGTTGCTGATTTTTTGCCAGAATATGATTGGCGTGGTTGTGTTTCGGGATGTTGATATATTTTAAATATTGACCCTGTTTCTATTGGGCGCACATAATATATATAGTGGTATTCTTCAAGTGACGCACTGATTTCACTCAACCACATAGTTAAATTTTCAATTAATCCGTTGCATTTGGTTATTTTTTTAAGATTCATTTTCAAATATTCCAGTGTTTTATATTTTTCACCTTTTCTTTCAGGTTCGCGATGTGTAACAAACCATTTATATCCCCAATATTTGTGTGGTTGTAATTTATTTAAGGAGTCAATATGATCCAACGTTTTTTTAATAATTTGTCTACACGTTTTTTTTGGTTTTTCCAAAAGTAAATCATTGACAAATATCAATATCGGTTGATAATAATCGGATTTCGGTTCTGATGTTGGTATTGGATTTGGATTTATTAAATTTAAAAAATCATTGATTTCTGCATTGACGGTTTCAAGAGTGACCAGTTTTTTTTGTCGGAATGGTTTTACAAATTGTTGGTATTGCGTTTTTTTATTTCCAATTTCATCCGAAAATAATCCTGTAAGCAATTCTTCTGTTTCGGTGTATGACAAACAACCCAACTGAACGGATTGCATTAATTCAACTCCACTCCAAAATTCAGGATTGAATGAATCCGAATAATCTTTTAAAGGAGTTATAATATTTCCGTGGAAGGAACAAAACACAGTGCATTCGTAATCATTGGATTCTTTTTCTGCTTCGCCATGTTCTACTCCGCCATGACCTACTCCGCCATGACCTACTCCGCCACCACTTGCCGATGCACTATCATACTCTTCTTGGGTCGCATTCCAATAATCTTCAATAAACTTATTATATGCCGACTCTATTGTTTCTTCTCCTTCAGGAGTTTCATACGTTAATCCACAGTAATGACACAGAAAATTGAATCTGTGATATCCATTTTCATCATCCTCTGTGAAAGTTATTTCAAATTCGCCACATCTTGGACACTGCATTGGTTAAAATATACCCATAAATTATCCCCTGGTCAACACCTTCATATTCAAATCAATGTTGTTTATGAAAATCTCCAACGACTGGACATAATTTGCTGCTGCATAGTCCTTGCACAAAAACTCAATCATATCTAGAACCATTTTGATGCGGTCAGGGTTCCATTGCGCGTTCATAAGCGACACCAAATCACTCCTGTAAAATGCCGTCATTGCGTCTTTTTTGAAAAGTGCATCGTTGTAATGTCCTTCTAAATAATTCTCTATCAGATTCGTGTAGGAATGCAAACACAGAATAATTATGGGGCAATCACTGTAGGTCTCCTTCAATTTCTCGAGTCCCAATAAAGCACATTTGAACAATTTCATGATTGCCGGTGTTTTCTCGGTGCAGCGCATATTCAGGAAATGGTTGCACGCCAACGAAATGGGGTTATACAGGTATTGTATCTCGGTTTTGTTAGCGCTAAAGTAATAGCGCACAATGCTTTGGAATAGTCCCGGTTCCTGCAATTGAATCATATTGTCGAAGATGCGGAATTTCGTTCCCACAGGTTTATTGCTGATGATTGCTAATTTTATGATGACCGATAGAGGGTCCAACACAAATATTGTTAAATTCGTGTTTTTGTTAATTGTCAAATCGGTGTCCATTTCTATATGATATGGCAGTTTCTATATTATCTTTTATAAAACAAGCAATTGTCAAAAATTCCAAATAAACAACAAATGGTGTAAAAAACATAGATGTTAATTATTAAGCAATGCATAACAAATATGCAATTTTTATCCTTTTTGGACAAAACGTGGAATCCGGTGATGTGTCATTTCTCTAAAGGTTTTTTGGGCGCGGGAATCATTGCTGCCTTTTTTTATAGATTCCACGGGAAAGGCAAGGGAGCACCTCCAGCACTTCTTCCGAGGCGTCTATAACGCGTCAATCCCATCACACATCAATGTGTGCGAATTGGCAATTTTAAATTTGTCGACGATAGAGATGAAGAAAAAATACTCAAATAATCCTATTAAAACAATGAATTCTGCTGTTTTGATAAACTCCGCAACAAACCCCGAATTGCGCCAATAATACACGTGAAATGGGATGGAATTATCATCCTTTGTTGCAACCTCTATCGACGATGATTTCAAACCCACAACATCATCGTTTTTTTTGATTGACATCTCCAAGTTCTTTGGAACCTCCGTAAAATTGTGATTGCTACCAAATGCTATCAAGTTGGATTTGGAATTGTGTCTTGGAGATGCGATTGTGGCAACTGTGCCAACTGCATAAAACCGATGATTCTTCCAAACATCGTGTATGAAAACGATTGCCAAAACAGCGTTAATTACTCCTAGATAAATGACGCAGTAATTCCACAGTTCGTCGTTGGCGTCATCCAATTCTGTTTGATATTCAGCACACTGACTTGTGTAAGATGTGTCGATAGATAAAAGGACATCGTCATTTACCAAGTGTTTGACGTCCTTGACCATGTCTTTGACGACGCGTTTGAAGACGGATTTCTCATAGGGCATGACATAAAAAATGTAGAAGATGATTTCGAATTCGGTTAAAAAATAGAGGTGAATGAAGTGCGATTGTAAATGTATGAATTTAGGAAACATCTGTGGTTTTAGTTAGATGATGCTAGCGCAATATTTCTATATGAGATTTCGCATTTTGACATTATATTCTTATTATGTATAATGTCAACTTGTTCAAAAAAAGAAAATTTTCAATCGGAGGAATTTAAAGGACGGGGCGGATTTGGCGGAGGGCGTTTATTCGGAGGCGTCGGCATCGGCGCCGGTGTAGTATGTGATTCTAAAGATAACTCGTTCTACTGTAATTTTGTTAAGTTTATGACAGTCATTGTTTACTTGGCAATTCTGTTTTTCATTTTGTCATTTGCATACAATTTTTTCATGACCACTAAATTGGGGCGACGCCTCTTTGGCGGGCGATAATTCTTTTCCGGTGTTTTCGTGTTTTTTTGCTACCACCTCTTTTACTTGTGGCAATTAAAGTTGTTTCGTCACCAATTTCTATTTTTAACAATTTGGTTAAAAATTTACAATAGCATTCAAAATATTTTTTAAAATATGTTAGATCTATTTTTGGATAAATGTCAGCACCATTTAAGAATTTCATTGGCAAAAAACTGAAATATTGCATTCGGTATACATATTTTTCAATGTATTTGTCATTAATTTTTTCATCATACCTATAATCTCCTGACAAATATGAAGTTAATAAATCATCCATTAATCCAACACGCATTGTTAAAGGAAGTGAACTTATATATTCTTCTCCCGGTTGATAATCATCATCTTTGTAATCTCGAAAAATACGATTTATCATATCACCTAAAACTTTGAACTTATCGTTAATTGTGTTATTTCCTATTGCCTGGTGTTGCGGTTTGTTTTTTCCAAGTTCCTTAAAAAATTTTTTCATGTTCTCAATATTTTTTAGGTTTTCATTTATTGTGTCTAAATCCTTTTCATTTTGTTTTGCGATTTGTCTAAAAAAAGAATTAGTTTTATAATCATCAATCATTTTTGAAACTAACTCATATTGTTTTTCAATCCACCATCTTTGTGTTAACAACACAATTTCATTTATATTTTCGTGATGTTGTTTTTTCTGTGTCTCTGTCATTCCACCAACTGGAATTTCAGCAACAGCACTTTTTTGATTTTCCCATGCCTCTCTTGCAATTTCCGAAACACCATCCATAAATTCCATTTGGACTAATTTTAATTCATAATCTCTTTGATCCATTTCTGCCTTTAACATTTTCTATAAATAATGTCCACATTTTATCACCCCCTCTATTGCTTCCAGTGTTTTCCGCAGTCCAAACACGAAATGAAAATCGTCGACGGTTCATCTGCCGACCTCGTCTGTAACTCATAATAGGTACAACGACGCGACTTGCATTTTTTACACACAAACATGTCGGTCATCGCCTCCACATTGGTCGAGTATTTAACCGCGTCGCGCCGCATTTTCTGCTCAATCATCTCCTTCCAGTGCGCCGGGTTCATCTCCTGATGCGTCATAAAGGCGAGAATCTTCGGCGTCAATTCCTCCTGTTTGGCAAGATTTATTAGTTCCTGATTATCGAGGTTGGCAAACAGAGTTCGCAACCTATTTATGTAGAGGGTTGTGAACGCCGGATTTTCCCATTTTTTAATCAGTTTTAATTTATTGGATTCTTGAATAGCAAAGTTGAACGCGCCGATTTCGAGATTGATGGCAAAGTTGGGGTCGATTCCGTTGGGTTCGCAGAATTTCTCGGCAAACTTGGCGCGCATGCCTTGACGGAAGGTGGCGGGGTTTTTGATTTCGTAATTGAATGACATTGTGTATGAATAATAGGTAAAATTCTTTCTATATTATTGTTGGATGGGATTTCACATCGGGAATCAATTTTCACAAAATTGAAAATTGATCTTTTTGCGTGTGCTTTAAAAGAAGGCACAAAAAATAAAATTATTAACATCTCTACCAAAATGAACAATCCTGTATGCGGAATATGCCATGAGGAAGGTGACCTCATAACACTCCACAAATCGGCGCAGTGGAAGCACGAGTTTCACAAATCCTGTATTGACCAGTGGACAGCAGAGTGCGCCAAAAAGTCCCGACAACCGTGTTGCCCAACATGCATGAATTTCATTATTAAACTGCCGCTTGTCGATGGCGCCAAAGAAGCAAAATACCGATGGAGAAACATTTGCTATCAAATGAACTCGACATTTTGCGAATGCGATGGAATTCCGCAAACCAATTCTCTCTACATGGGAATAATGGTCTCTATGCGTGGTCGTCCCATCCTTAAACTGTTGCAAACCAATTGTGATATTGATCACACATGGAATTTTGGACAAATCAAGGAATACGTCAAAGGACTGAATATGCAAGTGTATAATGAAAAGGGCACATTTGATTCAGACAATTTGGCGCACAATGTCTCGCTGTCAAACTGGGCGCGGTGGAAATATCCGGTTTTGCGCGTTGTAGACGCCTATTATGGAACCCCGCAACTTGACCGATTGGAAGACGTTCACATTCCAGACGAGACATCGGTGAAAGATATGTACATTGAATATCAAACCCGCATTAGTGAATATGACCACAGCAATTTCACAGACATTTGTAAAAGAAAGGACTATGACTTGTATGGGGAAAGAGACCTGCGGAGCGCAAGTATCTTCTGGAATGACGCCAACCCGCCAATTCCTCTTAAATATCGTGCAATAGAGGAATGTGAAAAATCCACCATTAATTCACTGGCGTGGTTGGTTGTTGATGTTGCCTACGCATAAAGACATTTCGTTAATGCGCAAAAAAGAAAATTGATCTTTTTTGCGTGTTTTTGAAAGATGGCACAAAAAAATAAAATATTAACATGAACAAAGACATCGAAAACACTTGTGGAATTTGCCAGTGCTCCCTGGACACTGGTAGAACAAAAATAGTCCACCAAAACAAGAAAATATGGAAGCACGAGTTTCACAAATCCTGTATTGACTCTTGGATTGGGGCGTGCATTCAATCGGGCAGACTGCCATGTTGCCCGTTGTGTCCCAGTTTTGTCATACCAAATGATAGAATACCTTCAAACATGATTGCGCTTGCGTGTGTTCAAGAACCAGAACCAGAACCAGAACCAGAACCCACCGAAGAACAAATTTCCGAAATTGTTGCCTTGGACCGGTGGGAAGAAATTATAAATAGAGTTAATCGTGGAATCAGAACTCTACATACAGGGATAATGATATTCTCGCGCGGCAAACCATGTGCACACATGTTGAATTCCGAAAACGGAATTGACCACACTTGGACACTGAGGCAAATAAAGGAACATGTGAAACGCGCAAACCGCATTGTGTATTCACAAAAGGGCATGTTTGACCTTGATAATCTGGTGCACAATGCCACATTATCTAACTGGACACAGATGAAGTATCCGGGTTTGCGCATTGTCGACGCATACTATGGCATACCGTCGCAATCGGGGCGTCTCGGCAAATTTGACATTGAAATGTCTAACGACAAAACCGTCGAGGAAATGTATATTGAATACCAAACGCTCATTCGCGAGAACATCAAGCGCTCCAATTTGTCCGAGGAAATTAAAGAAAAAATGCGCGACATTTACTACGAATCCATTTTGGAATTCAATCCTTCTACGGGACCCGACGACCCGGGATACCATGACCACGCATTCTTAGACCCAACAAGTCCAATTATTCCTCGCGAACATAGGATGTATTGCCGATATCCCAAATCATCTATTCATTCGCTCGCGTGGTTGATTGTCGATGTTGAATATGTATGAACCCAGCACCATCATTCATGAATTTTACACACACACACAATATATATTATAAAAAAACATTCACAACCCACTTGTAATCTTAATTTTAATTTAATTCAATTCAAACAATTAACTCTAAATCCTGCAATTTCCAATACTCGCAACCTCCATTTGGCAGAGGTCGGCGCAGAATCATCGGGATTTTTTTTTCGTCGTATTCCTTCAACGCAATCAAATATCCATCAATCATATCGTCGTCGACCTTGACCATTGGGTGCGCGCCGGCGTTGATTTGCTTGGCGCGTTCTCCCAATAGGCGCGCCTTCTCAAACTTTGTAATAAACGGCATGGTCTTGTGCAGCGGGTCTATAATATTTCCTGTTTCATCCCTCACAATGCGGCACATCGCTTCTACTTCTTGATGATTGTGAACAATGAGTTCGGGGTGGTGTTTCTCCAATACATTGTTTTTTAAAGATTCGTCGAATTTCTGAAGATAATTCTCGTCATCATCGTCGTCGTCATCGTCGTCATCGTCTTCGTCCGAATCTTCGTCTCTGAGACCAATAATATTGCGTTTCTGTTTTCTGCTTTTGTCGCCGTCGTCTTCTTCGCTGAGAGTTCTTAAAACATACTTATCTTCGTCTTCTTCGTCGTCGAAAGTTTCGCCGATGGGTTCTTCATCATCCTCAGTGTCAACATCCGACTCATCGTCTTCATCTACATCCAAGGATATCTTCTTTTTTGAACCGGGAATCTTAATTGTGAGTTTTTCGTCCTCTACATCGGAGTCGTCATCTATTTCGGAACCGGAGTTATTGTCTTCAAAATCTGCTGTGTCTGCCATTTTATAATATATATCTTTAATCTATATATTATTTTGAAAAAAAACTGGGGTTGAATCAATTTTTCGAGGGGGAATATCCCCCTCGGCACCCCCATAAGGAGGGGTCATAAAGAGGGTTCCAAAGGGAACCTTGGTTCCCTTTACTTACTTGTCATCATCTGTCTTCCAACTTGTATCACACGTGGTGCAGATGTATAGATACTTCATGTTGTCGTCGTCATATCTTAAATAAATGACTTCACATGCATTGGTTCCAGATGCGTCGCCCCCTGCTGCTGAATTAGATGCGTTGTGGTTTGTCTTACACTCGTGGTTCGGGCATTTCATCGAATAAATGCGCGGCAAGGTGGGGTCCAACTTTGTGTATTGATTGACCATATGATTGAATTTTTGCTCGTTCTTCTTGTATTGAGTCTTTAAAACGACGACACCCTCCTCGGTCAATTGCTCATCTTTGTGACCGCAAAATCGACAATAGTAAATCAACTGATCATTGTTTTTGTCGTCGATAGTGATATAATACATGTTGTCGCATTTGGTGCAGAATTTCATCTTTCTATATGTTGTGCTAAGATAATATCTCTATGTTTGTTGAAACTGATTTCACATCAATTTTTGAAAGTCTCCCTTTGGGAGACTGTCGGGTCCGAAGGACCCTTAAAAAGGTCCGAAGGACTCTTAAAAAGGTCCTTCGAATTCTTTATAAATTGGTTTCTGATAATTCCTTCAACGCCTCTTTGTGCTTAGCAATGCAATTGACCATATCTTCCTTCACAAAAAATTGGTGATATCGGGCACTTTCAGTTTCAATGTCCCACATATACATCTGTTTCTTACTATTGTAAAGCATCAAAAACTTAATCATCTCGGCATTCGCATATGCTGAATATTGATTGACGGCGCGCATATACTTCTTTGAAATTGCCGCACACTGGCGATACATGTTTTCAATGCCTTCTTTGTGGTTCAAATAAAACACCGTGTAAAATTTGGAAAAATTTATCATCTTGTCACGCACATATTCAAGAGAATCGCGACCCCGTCCATTTCTAAACATATTGAGTTGTTCTCCCACAAGGCGCCACGAGAAATCCACCTCAATTTCCGACAATTCATTGTATAAATCCATGAGAATCTGTTTTCCAACCATGATGAGCGCCTCCAAAATATCCCTGTGTGCACCGTCTCGCGCATTGGCAATATCTCGTTTTACCAAATAGTCAGACAACCCTTCTTTGGTCTCTTCGCCCAAAATATACCGGAGAATTGGATGATTGTCGTCATTTCGCATTCGAATGCTATAATTCAACTGCGCCAAGGTGACCCGCTCTGAATGTGCGATGAATCGGTAGAAATCAGAAAAGAAATCCATCGATATACTGTTTTTGCATTTCTCTAATTCCTCACAGCGTTTTGCCTCTTTAATGTGGTGATAATTTTCATAAACCAGTGGCAACACTGTTTTCATTTCATCCATTGTATAATTGCTTTTTTCACAGTTTTCCAAGAATTCGGTTTCCATTGAGGCGCCACGAGCAAGCATGCAAAACATCTCGCGAACAAATTGCATTTGTGTTACGAGGCGGTTTTCGTTGCAATTTGCGCCGGGAGGCATTCCGTCGGTCCTCGGCATTCCGCCATTCTGTCGCATCCATTGGTAATAATGGGGGTTGTGAACCATTCCCACTTCCACAGTGCCCTTCGACCAACTGAATGCGGTTTTGCACTCGATGCACCACATCTGGTCGCAACCGTCGATCTTGCTAATGCGACACCCGCAGTTGGGGCAGGGTCGCGTGTTTTTCCGAATTTCCTCGGCAGTTTCCACATTTGCCGGGACGCATTCGTGGTCATCTTTGGCGCCCTCAATGGATTCCAGGCATTTAGAGCAGGTGAATTTCTCACACAGGTCACATTTGTATGCGGTGGAAAGCATGCCACGGCATCCGCCAGTTTGGCACGGCATCACGAATTTACGGCGTTCTCCTCCTGCTGCAGACGCGTCTGCTGCCTGGTTCGTTTTTTGTCGAATCCCGGTTATTTTTCGGTGTTTTTCGTTTATTTGATTGTGAAGCGCCTCAATTTCGGCGTGTATGCCAGCAATTTCAATGTCATCTTTGCGGCGTTGACTAAGCAAAATCGCAGCAGGATAATATTCCTGTATTTGAGAAATGGTGCGGTCTGCCAAAATAGTCTGGCGATGTGCCCTGTATTCCTTCGACATAAAAGAGGCGTTAAGCGACGCCTTGGTGAATTCGAGGTCCCACTTTTTGCGGCATTTCATACAGTGTGGTTCGTTGGTTGTTCCAGTTATATATGTGCGGACACACTCTTTGCATGATGAATAATTACAGTCTTCAAAATAGCATTTTACTTCGGAGCGAGTTCCTTTGTTGTAATTTTCAACGCAGCAAGGACAAGACATTATTGGAGTTTAATTGGTAGATTATATTATTTGCGACGATGATTCTAAATGGTATTGCAAATTGTTTATTGTGAATAAATAAAAAACAAATAGAGTTTTCTTGTCTTTACAAACAAAGCAAAATGGGCAACTCAGACTCGCGCATACAAACAGTAAATTTCGACAATATTAAATATGACAAACACATCTTGATTCATGTGATGGATGAAGTAGACCAGAAGGTTTTAATCAAGGGCACACTGATAATAGAGGATGAAGTAAACACACTTAATTCTGTATTAAACGCATCCAGACAGGGGGCAACCAGCGTAATTATTTATGGGAAAAACACGGATGATTATGGACGCGTGGTTAAGAGATACAATCAATTGCGCCAATTGGGATTTAACGCTTTTGTGTATTTGGGCGGAATATTTGAGTGGTTGCTTTTGCAAGAAGTGTATGGAATTGTCGAGTTTCCGATAGATAACCGCGGTTCGGCGAAGGTCGATGTGCTGAAATTTGCGCCTACACGGACCTAGGTGGTTTGTGTTACAAAGTAACATAAACATCGCATATTAGTTTGTGTGTTACAAAGTAAAACACAGGCAAATTATTAGTAAATTCAAGAAATATTCATATAGACAAATAGTATATATACACATACAGGATGAATTCGAACAATCCAAAAGCAAGGGATGTGCAGAATGCCAATATGAATTTGACATTAAAAGCAATCGAGGGTGGAAATGGTCTTGGTCCAACCGGTTATTTTAGTGGAATTACGACTGTTGACATAGTTCCGTTATATACCAACACACTTACTATTGGCAATGCAACTTCGCAATTCAGTCAGATTTACACCCAAGAATTGGTAATTGATGGCGCCTCTGTGAAATTTGTGGATGGTGTCTTGGATTTGCCGTTTGGAACCACGATTGGCGGAATTCACACAGGCACCATAATTATTCACAATAAGTTGGACAGTGTGAATCAGTTGCCAACAACCAGTTCAATAGGCGATGGTTACATAATTGATGGGCATTTGTGGGTATCAACACGCACGGATTCTGATATTGAATTTAACACGGGTTGGGTGGATGTGGGTTTAATACAGGGACCGCGGGGACATACTGGACCCACGGGATGCACTGGACCTACTGGAGAAACGGGACCCACTGGATATACTGGATACACTGGAGACACAGGATCGACGGGATGTACTGGACCTACTGGACCGACCGGGTCTACTGGATACACTGGATACACTGGAGACACCGGACCGCTTGGAACAGGACCCACCGGTATAACCGGTTCTATTGGACCAACTGGACACACCGGAATTACTGGGCATCAAGGAATACAGGGAGATATGGGACCACAGGGAAATCCTGGTCCACAGGGTTTAACAGGACCAACTGGATGGACTGGACCTTTGGGAACTGGACCGAGAGGAGAAACCGGAGCACAGGGAATGACGGGACCTACTGGGTGGACCGGACCTTTGGGAACTGGACCTACAGGATGGACCGGACCACAGGGAATGACAGGACCTACTGGGTGGACCGGTCCTTTGGGCACGGGACCCACTGGAGAAATGGGACCAACTGGAAGGACAGGACGCATTGGTCCGACAGGATATACTGGACCAATTGGAACAGGACCCACCGGCATAACTGGTCGCGAAGGTTCGACGGGACCTACTGGATACACGGGACCTCGAGGAATACAGGGAATACAGGGAATACAAGGACGTGAAGGGAGCACTGGACCTACTGGTTCAACTGGATATACTGGATGGACTGGACATACAGGATATACTGGACCCACTGGCGCAACTGGTGCTATGGGAAGCACCGGATATACTGGATGGACTGGCATGATGGGACCAACCGGTCTTACCGGTTATACTGGACCGACTGGACCAACTGGGCACACCGGTATGGCAGGACGCACTGGATACACTGGTGATACTGGGTCTACTGGAAGAATGGGACCTACTGGACCTACTGGAGACACTGGGTATACTGGACCCACGGGACCCACTGGAAGAGATGGGTCGGCAACCAACACTGGTGCCACGGGTCCTCAAGGATTAACTGGACCTACTGGACTTGCCGGGCGAACCGGACACACAGGTCCTGCAGGAATTACTGGCGCAACTGGATATTTTAGTGGAGTTTTTTACGAAGATGTGATGCCTTTCACGTATGATTATGTAAATATCGGTAGCACGGGTGCGCGATTCAACGAAATGTGGGTGAAAACGATTCACGCGTCCAATAGCACAATTTATGTGGGTGATGCTGCGATTTCATCGAATGATGGTAAAATTGCGTTGCCGGCAGGTTCAACTATTGGCGGTGTTGTTCCGGGAACCATTCGGTTGTTGGGTGAAGTTATTAATGCGAATGCATTGCCTACCACAAATGCGATTGGTGACGCCTATATTATTAACAAATCGATGTGGGTGTCTAATGAAATAAATGCCAATTATACTGTTAATCCGAATACATGGTCAAATATTGGAGACATCAAAGGACCGCAGGGCGCCATTGGTCCACAGGGTGATAGAGGTCCACAGGGTTTTACTGGACATACTGGTCCATCACATTGGGTTCGTTCATACATTACTGGATTAACTGGAACGTCGGATGGTTCATACACTGGAGTTTATAATGGTGTTGGAGACATGGTTGTTTTTGGAAATAGTTATTTTGGAGGGACGGTTGCTGTGATGAAACCGGCAAATTTATACAGTGATGCTAATATTTATGGAAATTTGACTGTTGGACAAAAAATAAACTTCAATGGTGATGTTTCGCTTAATAACAAATTGTTTGTTGGTGGCGACGTCTCGCTCAATTCTAGACTTTTTGTTTCCAATGACACTTCCATGAATGGCAATCTTGCCGTGTCTAAAAATATTGTCGATAGAGGAACCTTAACCGTTGATGGAATTGCTTATTTGAATAGTCAACTTTTCACAACAGGTGATGTTTCTCTTAATTCAAAACTCTTTGTTTCCTCGGATGCCTCTATTAATGGCAACTTAGGAGTTTCCAAGAACATTGTTGACAGAGGAACTTTGACTGTTGATGGAATTGCTTATTTGAATAGTCAACTTTTCACAACAGGTGATGTTTCTCTTAATTCCAAACTCTTTGTTTCCTCGGATGCCTCTATCAATGGCAACTTAGGAGTTTCCAAGAACATTGTTGACAGAGGAACCTTGACTGTTGATGGAATCACTTACCTCAACTCCAACCTGTTTGTAACCCAAGATGCATCATTTAATTCCAAATTGTTTGTTTCTTCAGATGCCTCTATTAATGGCAACTTAGGAGTTTCCAAGAACATTGTTGACAGAGGAACCTTAACCGTTGATGGAATTACTTATTTGAATAGTCAACTTTTCACAACAGGTGATGTTTCATTTAACTCAAAACTCTTTGTTTCCTCGGATGCCTCTATCAATGGAAACTTAGGAGTTTCCAAGAATATTGTCGACAGAGGAACCTTAACTGTTGATGGAATCACTTACCTCAACTCCAACCTGTTTGTAACCCAAGATGCATCGTTTAATGCTAAATTGTTTGTTTCCAACGACACATCTATGAACGGAAATCTTGCTGTGTCTAAGAACATTGTCGACAGAGGAACCTTAACTGTTGATGGAATCACTTACCTCAACTCCAACCTGTTTGTAACCCAGGATGCTTCATTTAACTCAAAACTCTTTGTTTCGAATGATGTTTCTGTAAATGGCAACTTGGGAATATCCAAGAACATAGTTGATAGAGGAACCTTGACCGTTGATGGAATCACTTATTTGAACAATAACCTGTTTGTAACCCAAGATGCATCGTTTAATTCAAAACTATTTGTTTCCTCGGATGCCTCTATCAATGGTAATTTGGGAGTTTCTAAAAATATTATTGACAGAGGAACCTTAACAGTTGATGGAATTACTTACCTCAATTCCAACCTGTTTGTAACCCAGGATGCATCGTTTAACTCAAAACTCTTTGTTTCCTCGGATGCCTCTATCAATGGTAATTTGGGAGTTTCTAAAAATATTATTGACAGAGGAACCTTGACCGTTGATGGAATCACTTATTTGAATAGTCAACTTTTCACAACAGGTGATGTTTCTCTTAATTCAAAACTCTTTGTTTCCTCGGATGCCTCTATCAATGGTAATTTGGGAGTTTCCAAGAATATTGTTGACAGAGGAACCTTAACAGTTGATGGAATCACTTACCTCAATTCCAACCTGTTTGTAACCCAAGATGCATCGTTTAATTCAAAACTCTTTGTGTCCAATGATACTTCCATGAATGGCAATTTTGCCGTGTCTAAGAACATCGTTGATAGAGGAACCTTGACCGTTGATGGAATTGCCTATTTGAATAGTCAACTTTTCGCCACAGGTGATGTTTCTCTTAATTCAAAACTCTTTGTTTCGTCAGATGCCTCTATCAATGGAAACCTAGGAGTTTCAAAGAACATTGTTGACAGAGGAACCTTAACTGTCGATGGAATCACTTATTTAAATAGTCAACTTTTCACAACAGGTGATGTTTCTCTTAACTCAAAACTCTTTGTGTCCAATGATACTTCCATGAATGGCAATCTTGCCGTCTCTAAGAACATCGTTGACAGAGGAACCTTGACCGTTGATGGAATTGCCTATTTGAATAGTCAACTTTTCGCCACAGGTGATGTTTCTCTTAACTCAAAACTCTTTGTTTCCTCGGATGCCTCTATCAATGGCAATCTTGCCGTGTCTAAGAACATCGTTGACAGAGGAACCTTGACTGTCGACGGAATCACTTACCTCAATTCCAACCTGTTTGTAACCCAGGATGCATCGTTTAATTCAAAATTGTTTGTTTCCTCGGATGCCTCTATCAATGGTAATTTGGGAGTTTCTAAAAATATTATTGACAGAGGAACATTGACTGTCGACGGAATCACTTACCTCAATTCCAACCTGTTTGTAACCCAGGATGCATCGTTTAACTCAAAACTCTTTGTTTCCAATGATACTTCCATGAATGGAAACCTTGCCGTATCTAAGAACATTGTCGATAGAGGAACATTGACTGTCGATGGAATTACTTATCTCAATTCCAACCTGTTTGTAACCCAGGATGCATCGTTTAACTCAAAATTGTTTGTTTCTTCGGATGCCTCTATCAATGGAAACCTTGCTGTGTCTAAGAACATTGTCGATAGAGGAACATTGACTGTCGACGGAATCACTTACCTCAATTCCAACCTGTTTGTAACCCAGGATGCATCGTTTAATTCAAAATTGTTTGTTTCGAACGATGTTTCTGTAAATGGCAACTTGGGGATATCTAAGAATATTATTGATAGAGGAACCTTAACCGTTGATGGAATCACTTATTTGAATAGTCAACTTTTCACAACAGGTGATGTTTCCCTCAATTCAAAACTCTTTGTTTCTAATGATACTTCCATGAATGGCAATCTTGCTGTATCTAAGAACATTGTCGATAGAGGAACATTGACTGTTGATGGAATCACTTATCTCAATTCCAACTTGTTTGTAACCCAGGATGCATCGTTTAATGCAAAACTCTTTGTTTCCTCGGATGCCTCTATCAATGGCAACTTAGGGATATCCAAGAACATTATCGACAGAGGAACCTTAACGGTTGATGGAATTACTTATTTGAATAGTCAACTTTTTGCAACAGGTGATGTTTCCCTTAACTCAAAACTCTTTGTTTCCTCGGATGCCTCTATCAATGGTAACTTAGGAGTTTCCAAGAACATTGTTGACAGAGGAACCTTAACCGTTGATGGAATCACTTATTTGAATAGTGAACTTTTTACAACAGGTGATGTTTCTCTTAACTCAAAACTCTTTGTTTCCAATGACACTTCCATGAATGGTAATCTTGCCGTATCCAAGAACATTGTCGATAGAGGAACCTTAACCGTCGATGGAATCACTTATCTCAATTCCAACCTGTTTGTGACCCAAGATGCATCGTTTAATGCTAAACTCTTTGTTTCTTCGGACGCTTCTATTAATGGCAACATTGCCGTGTCCAAGAACATTGTCGACAGAGGAACCTTAACCGTTGATGGAATCACATATTTGAATAGTCAACTTTTCACAACAGGTGATGTTTCCCTTAACTCAAAACTTTTTGTTTCTTCGGACGCCTCTATCAATGGTAACCTTGCCGTGTCCAAGAACATTGTCGACAGAGGAACCTTAACCGTTGATGGAATCACTTACCTTAATTCCAATCTGTTTGTAACCCAGGATGCTTCTCTTAATGCAAATCTCACTGTATCAAAAAACATCGTCGATAAAGGAACATTGTCCGTCAATGGAATTACCTATTTGAATAATCAGTTATTTGTCACAGAAGATGCATCATTAAATGCCAAACTATTTGTTTCATCTGACACCTCGCTCAATGGAAATCTTGCCGTGTCTAAAAACATCATCGATAGAGGAACATTGACGGTTGATGGAATTACCACGTTAAATTCCACAGCAATCGTTTTAGGTGATGCGTCATTAAATGAGAATCTGTCAGTTGGTGGAAATCTCAAAATTGGAAAATCATTATTTGTTAGTGATATCCGCGCGGACACATTGTCTATAACAGGAACACTCACACATTTGAATGTTACCAATCTTGACATTTGCGACAATGTAATATTAATTAATAAAGGTGGTGTTGATTCAGTCGGTTCAGGATTTGAAGTTGAAACCAATGGAAACATAGTGGCATTCATTAAAATGAATGACAATTACAAATGGGCGTTGTCAAATCCAAGTGATAATGGTTCAAGTGATGAAATTATAACAAAATACAGAATGGACCGAACAGATGTTTCATTAAATGAAGTTCGAACACGTTTGACACAGTATAGTTATGACAATTCAACAAAAACCTCAATCGATGGAAATGTGATTTTGTCAAATGCCAATAGCAAATTAATATCTATGGGCGATTCGTCATTTAATAAACATGTTTCTATTGGTGGCAATTTGTCAATCGATGGAAAACTCACATTGACAGATTCGTTTTACAATGATGGGTCAACTTCTCTTAATTCCACTTTGTTAGTTAGAGGAGATGCATCCTTAAATAGCAATCTCACTGTTGTTGGTGACGCTTCATTCAATTCCAATATGGCAATTGGTGGGTCATTACATACTGTAGGAATCACTTCTCTCGATTCGACCCTCGCGGTCCTTGGAGATGTGTCTCTTAACCAAAAGTTAAAGGTATCTGGTGATGTGTCATTCAACTCTGCCCTTGCCGTCGGTGGGTCATTACACACTGTTGGAATCACTTCTCTCGATTCGACTCTTGCGGTCCTCGGTGATGTGTCTCTTAACCAAAAGTTAAAGGTGTCTGATGATGTGTCATTCAACTCTGCCCTCGTAGTTGGCGGAACAACCACCCTTAATAGTTCACTACACACTGTAGGAATCACTTCACTCGATTCAACCCTCGCGGTCCTCGGTGATGTTTCTTTAAACAGTAAATTGAAGGTGTCCGATGATGTGTCATTCAACTCTGACCTTGCAGTCGGAGGAGCAACCACCATGAACAGTTCACTGCACACTGTAGGAATCACTTCTCTTGATTCAACCCTCGCGGTCCTCGGAGATGTGTCATTAAACAGTAAATTGAAGGTATCCGATGATGTGTCATTCAA
>JACCDO010537056.1_pt1 | contig 23509 bp, 29 predicted proteins | sample 7446101 | NCBI WGS metagenome assembly JACCDO01 (sample SAMN15323440, study PRJNA562643) | freshwater metagenome | isolation source: river surface water | place: USA:Blue River Watershed | collected 2017-08-16
AGTGTCTCAGAATACTACAAGAAAGACACCATTATGAACGGTGGCTATGCTAGTAATCTTGATGAGTTTATCTTGGATCATCCTAAAATTAAAGTATGGACGCACGGACACATGCATCAATGTTTTGATTACAAGATCGGAGAGACTCGTGTTGTTTGTAATCCGCGGGGATATCACGACGAGAACCCCGAATTCAATCCTAACTTTACATTTGAGGTTTAAATGAAAATTGGTCTTAGTTACAGCAGATGCATTCTTGATATAGTCGAAGGCAGAGTCGATATTGATGACGTTCTGGTCATTATTGCTCGTACAGATTTTGATCCGCACGACGATAATCAATGGAAGGGCATCTGGCAAGGGTACGGTGGCAGCAGTGACGCTAATTTAATGCGAGGTTATTTTAGCGGCACCCATCCTGAATGGGCAGGATATACTGACGACGACGAAGATCGCTTTCGGTCAGTAAGCATCGAACTTTGGGAGACAGGAAAATTTCATCAACCTCGTAAGTTCGGTGCTCATCCAGGCCGCCGTGCTGAGATTTGGCTAGAAACTGTTCTCCCTAGCGAAGAACTTGAAGCTAATCCTGCGGCTAAGGCAGCTTGGGAAAAATTCCAAACAGTTGCAGGATTAACGAGTGTAAAATTAGACAAGGAGTATAGATAATGGAACAAGGATATGCAGTAGAATCAACTGTAGATGGCAGAATTGAATCTGTACTACAAAAAAAGAAAGTTAAGAAGCCAGGTTTTATTAAACGCTGGTTTGCAAAAATGAGTCGAGAAGCATGGGAAGATGAAAGACGACAGAATCAATTGCGTGAGTCAACAATCGCAGTTGATAGATTGTCAAATTCTTTAATAAGCAAAGGGTCGCCGAGTATTGATCAACCGGAACGTGCAATTCAATTTACAGTTTATACTGCAAACGGTGGTCGAGTAATTGAAACTAGACGGTACGACCGTAAAACTGATAGATCTACTAACGGATTGTATGTTGTGACTAGCGACATGGATTTTGGAAGAGAGATTGACAAAATTATTACTATGGAAAGTCTCAAGTCATGAGTAAAGAATTGTGGGTAGAAAAATATCGTCCAAAGACTGTTGACGGATATGTGTTTAAAGATGGGCACCAAAGGAAACAAGTAGCTACATGGATCAAGGACAAAAGTATCCCACATCTATTGCTAAGTGGTTCAGCAGGTATTGGCAAAACTACAATGGCCAAAATGTTGATCAATGAACTAGGTATTGAAGAATATGATGTTCTAGAAATTAATGCTAGTCGAACTAACTCTGTGGAAGATGTTCGAGACAAAATTACAAACTTTGTTTCGATGATTCCTTTTGGTCCATTTAAGGTAGTATTACTCGATGAAGCAGATTATCTATCACCTAACGCACAGGCTGCACTCCGTGGGGTCATGGAGGAGTATCATTCGACCGCTCGTTTTATACTTACTTGCAATTATCCTAATCGTATTATCCCTGCAATCCATTCTAGATGTCAAGGATTTCACATTGAGCGAGTCGATCAAACCGAGTTCACTGGTCGTGTCGCCGTCATCCTGGTAGAAGAAGGCGTTGATTTTGAGTTAGACGATCTTGATACGTTTGTTAAGGCAACTTATCCAGATCTAAGAAAATGTATCAACATGGTACAACAACATGTTGAAGATAATAAACTATTGCCGCCATTGGACAATTCGGGTTCGTCGTCCGATTGGAAATTAGATATGGTCGATCTGTTTAAAAAGGGCAAGCTCATCGAAGCACGTAAATTAGTATGTGGCAAAGCTCGTCCCGAGGAGATTGAAGACATTTATCGTTGGATGTACGATAACTTAGATCTATTTGGAAAAGATGACGAGACTAAAGATACCGCTGTATTGATTATCAAACAGGGTTTAGTTGATCATGCACTTATTGCAGATGCAGAAATTAACTTAGCGGCAGTATTAATTAAATTAGCAAGACTTCAGTAACAAGAAAGCCGCATAGTTTAAGCAGGTCGGATACTATGCGGCTTTCTCACGTTTTTAATTTATTCGTCAGTTTCTTTGTAGATCTTCAATACCTCCTTAACTGCCGGATGACGTTCAACATCTTTGACCTCAAACTTTGCCATAGCAATCATTCGGCAATCACCTCCTTCATCGAATAAATTGCAAAATTCTAGCAAACCATTTTCTTTTGGTCTATCTGCTTGATTTAAATCTCCCGTAACTACCATACGGGTGTTATCGCCTAATCTGGTCAATAACATTTTCATCTGTGACGGTGTGGCATTTTGCATTTCGTCAGCGATGACAAACGCATTTTTAAATGTGCGTCCTCTCATATATGCCAACGGTGATATTTCAATCACCCCATCCTCTAGCATTTCTGCTATTTCTTTAGGATGGTAATACTCTTCAAATACGTCAAAAATGGGTCTCGTCCAAGGTTCCATCTTCTGATTTAATGTCCCTGGTAAAAATCCGTGGTCTTCGTCCACGCTTACTGCTGGCCTTGTTACTACGATTTTGCTAATATGCCCTTCCTTGAATAGTTTAATAGCCATTTGAACAGCCAGCATAGTTTTACCTGTGCCAGCGGGACCTATAGCAAAAACAATATATTTTCGGGGATTTTTTAGCAATTCCAAGTACGTTTCTTGGCTAACATTGCGTGGAACAATGTTCACTTGCTGTTTTTTACGCAGATATTGATTAATTTGAATCAGATTTTGTGTTTGATCAGGACGAGCCATTACTCGCTCCTTGCGTTTTGCTCTAGACAAATTATGCCTCCTTTGTGAGCGACCTGCATAGATATTTAATCCAAATCTTAAAAACCCCAATCAAATAGGCTTCTTTCAAATAGCATAAATATTTGAACGAGAGAAACCTCATGCACGATATAGTCGATATTATAAAAAACATTCAAACTTTAAGCTCTAACGATACAGCTTTCCAAGTTTTAAAAGACTTTGAAAGAGTGTTAGATGAGCTAGATATATACGTATTTAAAAACTGGGAAGAAGGTGAACTTGTTGCAGGCCCAGAAATTAATAGGTATTCGGTCACTTGTAAATTTATGTGGCCGAGAGAAGAAATGCCTGATCCTGCAGGCGGGTCAAGATTATTAGATTACGGATGCAAAGTAATCTATGCAAAAGATAATTTAATTGTTCCACGAAAAGTTTACGACCCTGATGATTTTAGACCAGGTACTAAAAAAGGAAAACTTGATGCACATCCTGTATGGATTTTATCTATAACAATTCCTAAAAAACTAATGCAGGATATTTTCCAAGGATACGAAAATAAAGAAAACGAAGCATTAGCTGACAGTTTAAAATACGAACAAATGCAACAGGCAAATCAAAATGCAGTCGCAGGCGGTGGCGAAGAAGCCGCAGCAGGAGCCACAGCAACAGGAGCTGCACCAGCAGCAGGAGGAGAAGCAGATGCTCAAGCACCGACTGTTTGAAGGTCTTAGAAGAGGCGATCTACAAGGATTTGTAGATACTACCTTTAACATAGATCAATATACAAGTAAAATGGGTGAAGACGAGGACGTAGTTGTACTCGGATTCAGCGTTAACGATAAACATCCGGCCATAGACTTAATGGAGTTTATTGAAAAAGGTTATCCTTTTGTTCTCGATGCTGATATGAGTAGCGGAGAAGAAAAAGATGGCAAATATAAAGTGTTTGTTGAAATAGAACGTAACAAACATTTACCTAATCAGATTAGAGATCTGTTGAGTGGTGTAGGACAACTTATTGACAGTACTGATTGGCGTTTTAGATATCACAAAGGTGGTGGAAGCAAACCTTTTTCAGAACAAGCTATCTTAGAAGATATTCCTCTTTCAAAAGAAGATTATCAAAATAAAATGCTAGAAATCAAAGGAAATACTATTAAAGAATTTTTCAATAGAACTCCTTTTGACTATGTACAGATAGATGAAAATAATAATGTAACTATAGCTAAACCGTTTTCTGGAACGATCAGTTTAGAGCTGTTGGCTATGGGAGATTATAAAGAAGTTGAAGAAAGTCTGAAAGGTGGTATTCAGTTAGATGAAACTAGTCAGAGCCAAGTTAACTTCTTAGAAAAATATCTAGGACCTTATGAAATTCATAAGATCAACGATAAGTTTTTAGTACGTAACGGTGATACTTCAATAATCTTTAAAAAGGAGAGATGGTAATGGATACCAACGAAGGATGCCCAATCTGCGGCGGCAAACACAAAAAGGGTTAATAAATTATGAGTTTTACATTTGATTTTAGAAAAGAACACCTGGCAGAAATTATTAAAGGCAATCCGTACATTGATAATTGGTATGATGCTCTTTATGCAATTTTGCCAGAATACCAAATTAATACACCGGAAAGAGTAGCAGCATTTCTTGCCCAGTGTGCTCACGAAAGTGGTGGTTTTAAATTCCTTAAAGAAAATTTAAATTATCGTGCGGCAAGTTTGAGAAAAGTATTTCCTAAATATTTCCCAGACGATGCTACCGCTGCTCGATATGCTAACAAGCCAGAGATGATTGCCAATCGTGTGTACGGCGGACGTATGGGTAACGGTCCTGAAGATTCAGGTGACGGATGGCGTTATTGTGGTAGAGGGTTAATTCAGCTCACAGGCAGAACTAACTATGAATGGTTTGCAGCAAGTATCGAAACTCCTCTAGAAGAAATTCCAGAATATCTACAGACATTCGAAGGTGCTGTACAATCAGGTTGCTGGTTCTGGGAATCAAATAATCTAAACAAAGAAGCAGATGCAGGCGATATTAAAACAATGACCCGTAAAATTAACGGTGGATTTATTGGTCTTGAAGATCGTATCAAACACTACAATCATGCCCTGCACGTTTTAGGAGTACATTAAAATGTGGCAAATAACCTGGATGCTAAGTCTACTACCTGACTGGTTCTGGACTCTTGTACTAATAGCAGGTTTCCTAGCAGTTTTAGCAGCCTGGGTTCTAAAATTTGTTCCTTTTGTTTCAACATACCGCTTGCCTATACAGGTAGGCGGTGTTTTAGCTCTATTGGTAGGAGTTTACTTCCAAGGTGTAATTGCTAACGAAGCTAAATGGGAAGCAAAAGTAAAAGAACTTGAGGCCAAGTTAGCAGTAGCAGAAGAAGAAAGTAAAAAAGAAAATGTTGTTATACAAGAAAAAATTGTAAAACAAAAAGAATACATCAAAGGCAAAACTGAAACTATAACAAAATATGTAGATCGGTTTGTTGATCGAGAAGTCATTAAAGAAATACAAGGACCAGAAAGAGTTAGAGTAGAGGAAATTATAAAATATGTAGAAAGTTGTCCGGTTCCTAAAGAACTTATCAATTTACATAATCAAGCTACTCAATTAAACAAAGCAGCCGAAGGAGCTAAAAAATGAAACAAGGAATTTTAATACTTGCTATTTTTTTAGCCGGATGTTCTACTACAGTACCTGTAAAACAGAAATGGCCCGAGGTTCCCAAAGAGCTTGTTGAAAAATGCGAATCTTTAAAGCAAGCAGATCCAAATAAACCAGCCATTACTGATCTATTAAAGATTGTCATTGAGAACTATAGTCTATACTATCAATGCAGTGCAAAAGTAGAAGGATGGCAAGAATGGTACCAAGGGCAGAAGAAAATATTTGAATCTGCAAATAAATAATTAACACTACACTTATTAGGAGCAACAATGTCAGAAGTAAAACCGCTATCACGTAGCGAAAGAGAAGCGAAAATCAAAGACAAAGCAGGTTTTGTTATTGTCTTTCTAGCAGCTATTCTAGCAATCAACACAATGATTGGCGGACAGAACAGCAGCAAAATTCAAAATAACACTATTGCCGCAAATAATCAGTGGGCGTGGTATCAAGCTAAAAATGTCCGTCAAGTCTTATATGAAACAGCCGCAGTAGAAGCTAAGATTCCAGCAAACAAAGAAAAGTTCGAGGCCGAAGCCAAACGTATGGAAGCAGACAAAAAAGAAATCATGGAAAAGGCTAAGAAGCTAGAAGCTGAACGCGATGTAGCTCGTCAGAAGTCTCCATGGTTCACATGGGGTGGCAGTATCCTACAAATTGCCATTGTTTTATTAACTGCCAGTATCTTAGCTGTCAGCATGCCTATGTTCTGGATCAGTCTAGCAGTAGGTGCTGCGGGCACAACACTTGTTAGCCAAGCATTATGGATGTGGCTACCTATCGTATTATAAGGAGCGATAAATGAGCGAACAAAAGAAGTACGAAGACATGACCGCTTCGGAAAAGAAAAAAGAAGATTGGATGAACAGTAAGTGGCGTCCAATGATGGGTTGGATGTACATGGTTGTTTGTACTATGGACATGGTTATATTCCCTGTATTATGGAGTTTATTGCAAACCACTACAGGAACACAAATTACACAATGGAATCCTCTAACACTACAAGGTGCTGGTCTATTCCATATTGCCATGGGTGCAGTATTAGGTATTGCAGCATTTGGAAGAACACAGGAGAAATTAAATGGAGCAAACAACGGGGGACTCTCCGTACCATCAAGCAGCAGCCCAGCATTTGGCTCTCCTACACCAAGCGGAGCCCCAGCAGGTGGCGGTTTTGGTGCTCCAACAGCACAACCAAGTTTTGGTGCAGCACCGAGTTTCGGAGCTCCGCCAGCAGCAAGGGGGCCAGTAACACAACCTGCATTTACTCCCGCAGGACAAACTGTTACATCTAGCACAGGTAAGCCAATGCCGGTACAACCTGAACAACCAGAACTATAAAGGAAATTATTATGAAGAATTTAATTTTTGCAGCAGGATTGGCATTAGCAGTTGCACTTCCTGTATACGCAGCCGACGAAGCACCTAAAACCAAAAAGGTATGTATTGATGTCAAAGGCAAAGATGGTAAGCCAGAAATAGATAGCAAAACTGGAAAGCCAAAACAAAGTTGCAAAGAAATCAAAATACATAAGAAGCACGAAGGCACCGAAGTACCAAAGAAATAATATTTCTTGACAATTAAGAAAAGGTATAGTACAATAAACTATACCTTTTTTCTTTTATGGATTATTATCAAGTTCTTGGCGTTGACAGAAATGCTAGCCCGGAAGACATTAAACGTGCCTTTCGAAGCCTAGCGTCAAAACATCACCCCGACAAGGGGGGTGACACTGCTGCCTTTCAGAGAATCCAAGAAGCGTATGCAACCTTGAGTGATCCCCAAAAGAAACAGCAATACGACAACCCTAGTCCATTTGGTACTAATCCAAATGGCGGATGGCAACAGGCGGATGGACCTCCCGGCTTTGAACAATTCTTCCATCAATTTGGTCCAGACCTTGGATCTTTATTTGGAAATCATTTTGGTCAACGCAGGATGCGTAACAGAAATGTTAACCTCGAAGCAGAAATTATATTAGAAGAAGCGTATAGAGGCAAAGAAATTATTGCCAGCTATCGCTTATCAAATAATCAAGAACGCACCTTCGAAGTTAAAATTCCTCCAGGTACACACGACGGACTTGTATTAAGAATTTCGGGTGCCGGCGATAATGCATATCAAGGTCTACCGCCTGGAGATGCTATGCTAACTGTAAGGGTTCTTCCGCATGTTAGATTCCAAAGGAATGGTGCAGACATAATTGAACAAATTACTATTTCTGCCTGGGATGCAATTCTAGGAAAAGATCTTAACATTAAAACAATTAACAATGAAAATCTCGTAGTTAGAATAAAAGAAGGCACACAACCTGATTCTTTTTTAAGATTGCAGGGGTATGGTATGCCAAATCTAAACAATCCGTCAGTCAAGGGAAATCATATGATAAGAATAAAAGTGTCAATTCCCGATAACTTAACTGAATCTCAAAAGAACACAATACGTTCTATATTGCCTTAAATATTATTATGAACATTTTAAAATATCCAAATACTATATTAGACGAAAGGATGCCAGAATTTGATTTTGACAATCCTATCACAGATCCTGTTCAACTGGAAAAAGACATGATTGAAATAATGCTAGCCAGCGGAGGTATTGGTCTTGCAGCCAATCAAGTTGGAGTTAAAACTAGAATGTTTGTCATGGGACATCCAAAATTTAGAGAACATGCACAGGCTTTTTTTAATCCAGTTATTGTCGGTGTTACAGATGATATCATCGAGGACGAAGAAGGATGTTTGAGTTTTCCGCAAATTTATGTTAAAATAAAAAGACCAAGGGGAGTTCTAGTTAGGTTTCAAAATTCAAAAGGTGAAACACAAGAAGCAGAATTCTTCGGTACAGAATGTAGATGCTTCCTTCATGAGTTTGACCACTTAGAAGGCATCACCTACAAGGACAGACTTAGCACTTTAAAATGGGCATTGGCCGTTAAAAAATCAACCAAAAGGAAATACAAATAATGTTGGAACCAAATAGCGATCTTGAACAGATGTTTGAACGTGCAGTAACAATTGCTGCCAAACATCAGCACGAGTATATTACTTTAGAGCACTTTCTCTACAGTATGATAACTGATGAAAAGTTCAAGGCAATGCTTAAAGATTACGGTGCCGAAGTCGAACAACTTAAAAAGAATCTCGAAAAATTCATTCGTGATGATTTAAGCGACATCAAAACTGACAAAGAAAATTATAGACCTAAGAAAACAAATACAGTTGAACGTATGCTCAATCGTGCGTTTACACAGGTATTGTTTGGAGGACGATCTGTAATTGAACCTATTGACTGCTTTATTAGTATTTTTAGCGAAAAGAAAAGTTTTGCACATTTTTTCCTTCGTAAAGCAAAGATTGAAAAAGACAAATTCATTGAATTTGTTAACAATAATGCAGACGGTGAAGAAAACGAAAATGTTGGGTCTAATCAACTAGAAAAGATGATTACTCAATACTGCACTAATTTAACTAATAAAGTTAAAAAGAAAATGATCGATCCTGTAATCGGTCGTGAAAAAGAAATTGAGGAAATTCAACTAGCACTTGCTCGTCGTCAAAAGAGCAACGTTATGCTTATCGGCGATCCGGGAGTAGGCAAGACTGCTATTGCAGAAGGACTTGCTCGTAAAATTGAAGAAGGAAAAGTTCCTAAATTTATTCAAGGACACAGTGTTTATAGTCTTGACATTAGTGCTCTTCTTGCCGGAAGTAAGTACCGAGGCGACTTTGAAGAACGCCTGAAGATGGTTATTACTGCACTTGAAAAGAAAAAGAACTGTATTCTTTTCATTGACGAAGCACACATGATGAACGGTGCAGGCTCAGCCAGTGGCGGTTCAAACGATATGGCTAATATGCTCAAGCCTGCATTGGGTAAGGGTACTATTAAAGTCGTTGCAAGTACTACATGGGAAGAATTCCGCAAACACTTTGAAAAGGATCGTGCATTGATGCGTCGATTCCAGCGTGTTGTTGTAGGAGAACCTAACGAAGCAACTGCTATTAAGATTATTAAAGGTCTTAAGAAGTATTATGAACAACATCACGGTGTTAAGATTACTAACCAAGCAGTTATCGACAGCGTTAAGTATTCTATCAAATACATGACTGATAAGCGTTTGCCAGACAAAGCTATTGACTTAATCGACTGTGCATGTGCTAGATTTAAAGTTCGCGACGAAGAAAACGGTATTGTTGATCACGACGAGATTGTATTCGAAGTTAGCAAACTAACTGGCTTGCCATTAGATCAGATTGCACAGAAAGAAAACAAGAACCTCAAAGATCTTGACAAGAATATGCGTGGCAAAGTATTTGGCCAAGACTCTGCAATTGAAATCTTACTAGATAAAATCTTTATTGCACAAGCAGGACTTAAGAGTCATAACAAACCCGTCGGTAGTTTCTTGTTTAGCGGTCCAACTGGTGTAGGTAAAACTGAAACAGCTAAAGTTCTTGCCGCAGGCATGGGTGTTGAACTTGTTCGCTTTGATATGAGTGAATATCAAGAAAAGCACAGTGTAGCTAAATTCATCGGTGCTCCTCCAGGCTATGTAGGTTTTGAAGACAATGCCGGACTTTTAATCACTAAATTACAAGAACATCCGAATGCTATCTTGTTATTTGATGAAATTGAAAAAGCACATCCAGATGTAGCAAACATTCTCCTGCAAATTATGGATAATGGTTATGTAACAGGGTCTAACGGTAAGAAAGCAGATGCTAGAAATGCTATCCTAATCCTTACTAGTAATCTTGGATCTGCAGATAATGAACGTAACGCTGTAGGTTTTGGTAGTCTTGAGAGAGGTGACGAAACTGACGGTGCTATTAACAGTTTCTTCAAACCCGAATTCCGTAATCGTTTAGATGGTATCATTAAGTTTGGTAAACTTGATCATAACACTATGGCTAAGATTGTTAAGAAGTTTATCGATGAACTTAATTCACTATTGAAAGATAAGAATGTTCATGTTAAAATGACAGCAGAAGCCGCAGAGTTACTGATTGAAAAAGGCTTTAACAGAAAAATGGGTGCTCGTCCGCTACAAAGAACTATTGACGAATTTATTAAGAAGCCACTAAGTAAAGAAATTCTTTTTGGTAGATTAGTAAATGGTGGTATTGTTGAAGTAGGAACAAACGGCAAAGAATTTAAAATGACTTACCCTGAAATCCTTGCTGTAGAAGATAAGAATGAATCAGATAAAGAAACAGAAAACCAATAAGCTATTTTATAATAAATGGCCCTATAAAGTTGAATGCCTCATTCCTGGGGCAAACAAAATAACTATATACGGGCCAGATAGAGTACTAGCTTGGTGCAACGACGACATTAGAAGTCTCGGCGGAGAATCTCGTCATATTAACAAAGACGAGATTCGAAAATTTGTTAATTTGTCAACTCCGTTTATTGAAGATAAAGAAAATATTAAAATCCGCACTGAAGGCGGCCACTTTAATCTTTTCTTTAAAGACCCTGCACTTTTAGATAAAATTATAAAAGTTCTTAGGCCATGGGTTTGGAATGTTTTTGAACCTAGCAGCGAAAAAGAATTGAATTTTTTACTAGATAACGAAAACAAAAAAGTTCTCTGTGATGAGCTTCCGCATGAACGCTATACATATAAAGTAATCATGCGTAGTTCAAGAAACGGATTTAAAGAACAATTTTTAAATTGGTCTCAAAATTATTCCGAAGATATGATCAAGATCAGCGGAGAAACTAAAAGATGGTTAAACGGTACATGTGCTTACAAGCAAGATCCCTTCTTTTATGTAAAGGACGGACCTATGTTAACCATGACTAGACTGTTTTTAGGTGATAACGTTCGCAGAGTGTACGAGTATGTACCTAGATCGTCTCTAGAAAAGGGCTAAATATAGATTTAGAGCCCTAATATGCCGTCACTAAGTAAAAGTTTTAAATTCACTGTTTATAATGGAATAGGTACAACTGCCACAAGTTCTGCGGTTGCCTATCCCCTTTATCCTATCGGAACTACAGGAACACAACATTTTACTAGTTTTCCCGAAACAGGTGCAGGTTATTATGGTACAAGAACTGGTTTACATACTCTAACAGTTAATACAACTCCTACATTTGTAGGAACTACAACAGTTCAAGCTACACTTTCTGTTAATCCAACCGAAAACGATTGGTTTGATATCGATAATACAGAGTTTACCTATACTGTTAATAGTCCCGGTTATATTCCACCTAACAGAGTAGGTGCTATTCAAGGGCCTACACGCACCGAACATGTCAATTTCAAAGGTCAATTTACTTGGCTAAGAACTAAAATCAACATCGATTCGGGTGCTGTGATTACTGTCAGCTACAATTACTAAGCAACGTTTTAAGCTAAATACTCTATAACTTCAAAGAGTTAGCTAAGGCTTGGTAAAATTATGCTATTAAACGAATTTTTTGGTCACATTAAATTAAACAACACAAACAAACCTTCAAAAAATGAGGAGAAAAAACTCAAAGAAGATGGAATGTTAGAAGATGTGTTTGAGTACATCATTAATGATGACTCGCTACATAAGACAGTATTTTTCCCTATTGCAGAAGAAATGTGCAATATGCCAACTAAAGAATATGGTCCAGAAACATGGGCTCCTTTAGCTAATAAAGGCTGTATGAAATTCTATAAAAAATTTGATCTAAAAGAAAATCCTGTAGAAATTTTTCATAAACAATTTAGAGAAGACCTATGTTCTAAGCTCGCAGAGCATTATAATGGCGACATCCTCAAGGGTGCGTATAAGTTAGGAAATTAATATGAACTTATACGAAATGTTTAACGGACTCCCTAAGAAAAAATTGTTCGAGGGAGGAAATTTAGGAAGCCATAAAGATGACGGTACTCCTATGCCAGGATGGAAAGGTATTCCCGGACAACATCAAGCACAAAGCATCGACCTCAAAGTTCATAACAGAGGTTATATAACTCCTATATTGAGCAAATTGTTATTTTCCATCAACGATCAATTTGCCAGTAGTATGGGCGGTCCACTTTGGAACCCAAAAGCACTACAGACTAGAAAGTATCTTAGCGGTAGTAGTTTACATTTTTTTGATACAAATATTCCAGACGACGAATTTGAACGTGTTAAGCCTAAAGTAGGAGACATCGATACTCAAGTAAACAAAGCTGCCGAGCCTCAATTAGAACAATGGTTAGATAGTGTTCAAGGTAAAGTAATCGGAAATGGAAAACTAATTGGTTATTCGAGAGGAAACGAACAGTTCAGTAGTATGTGGGAGCTAACAGATCCCCCAATTAAAGTACAGATTGACTTAGAGTTCGTAGACTACACAGAAAAAGATGAACCCACTGATTGGGCAGGGTTTAGTCATAGTTCAAGTTGGGATGATCTAAGTCAAGGTATCAAAGGTGTATTCCACAAATATATTATTCAGTCTTTTACTAAATTAACAACCAAAGATTTCTTACTACGTAAATTGGTAGGAAGAGGTAAAGCTAGGGTAGAACAAGATGTTCCAACAACAGATAATATGTTCTCATTTGCTGTTAGCAGTAAAGAAGGTGGAGGCCTTAGACCAAAATACGAACCAGTAGTTGACGAAAAAGGCAAGCCGCTAGTTATAGACGGACAGCCAGTTATGCGGGCATTGCCTACCAGTGGATACGAAAAAGATCTCAGTAAAATATTCCAAAGCATCTTTGGTGAAAGAATTAGTAGTGCTTCTCTTAAAAAGGTAATGCCAAAGACTTGGAGCTTTGTAGGACTACTAGAACTTATGAACATGATTCTAAGTCCTGAAGAAAAAGACATGGTCTTCAATTCTTTTGTTGATAAACTATTTGCACCAGGGGCACAGGGTCTTTATAAAGGAGATCCTAAGAGAGACTTACAAGAAAAGAATGCTGCGTTAAACTATGCATTAAAGGTATTACAAATTAATCCTCCACAAAATCTCGAACAGATGCGTCAAGATTATGTACAGAACTATAAGGTAACTTCGGAAGGTCCGATAGGTCTTGATCGACCTGTAGTCGAAGCCGAAGAGCAACCTGCTGTTAAAGCACAGTTACGCAAAGGCATGCCGCATTTACGTGATCTTAAGCCTGCAGACTTTTTAGATTTAATTGATGAACTAAAGTCTGAAGGTGGACGTTTTAAATTACAAAATATTCCATTAAATGTTAAGATCGATGGATTTGGCGGACGATTCGGTAAAAATGCTGACGGCAAACCATTCATGGGTACTAGCCGAACTGAGCCAAGATATTCTGCAGGGTTCTTAAAATATCATCAAGAAAAAGGAACAGACGATCCAGAAATACTAGCCCGTGCAGAAAAGTTTGATCAACTGTTTAATCAGATGATGACTGCTATTAAAGTTATTGATAGCAAAATGGGCAGTGACTTTTTAAATGATAAACAAGTAACTTGCGAAGTTTTATTCCTTCCTTTTGCTACGCAAACTGAAGAAGGCAAGTTAAAATTTGTCGGCATTGAATATGATCAACTGCCTAAAGGTGTTGAGCTTGTGCTTGTTCCTTATAAAATTGTACAGGCCAGTACAGGAGAAGATATTCCTAACGGAGATCAGGTTGCACAAGAAATAGCAGAATTAGGGCAAAGCGGAAACGTTATGTTCTTAAGTAATAGACTAGTTCAAAAAGATGGATTAGATGTTACTGAAATTATTAATCCGTTAGATAATCTAGAAGAACTAAAACAAATTGTTAGCGATACCCTAGGCAAACGTGATCGTGCAAGTTTAGAACTACGTAGAGAAGTTGAGGCAAAATTAAAACCTGTACAATTAGCACTTGAAAAAGCTATTGACGAAGATCCTAATATTATTGGTAAAGATAACTTAGGGCAAGAGTACGAAGGCATTGTCATCAACAGTCGTCTAGGTCCTATTAAAGTTACAAGTCAAAGACAAAAAGATATTATTGCACAAAAAAATGCTGCCAAAGCCTCAGCTCGTGCAGATCAAGGCAGAGACAATTCCAATAAGACTGCTGTTGTTGCAATAGGTAGTTTTGTCGGACATATTGGTCACGAACAGTTATGGGATTACACCGTTAAAAGAGCCAAAGAAGTAAACGGTGATCCTTATCTGTTCATAGGTAATGCACAAGGCAAAGACGATCCTATACCTCCCGCAGTCAAAGTACAGACTTGGCATAAGATGTACCCAGAGTATGCTAAAAATATTTCTACTGTTACACAAGAGGGTGGTAGTCTCATGCAAAAAATTAAGCATGAATTAATTAACCCGCTACCAGGTAAACCTCCAAGATATGATAATGTAATAATAATGGTAGGAGAAGACCAAGCAGGAATGAATATTGCACAGGCTCTAATGAAAGCTGTTAATAAGTTTCAAGGTTATGAACATGTCAAAGTAAGTTTAGAAGCCACCCCGAGAGGTACTGGTATGAGCTTTACCAAACTTCGCAATATTCTAAAAGATCCTAATGCTACTCCTGAGCAACAATATGCTGAATGGGCAAAAGGATTTGACGAAAAGAAATTAGGAAAAGATTGGATATTACACCTTATGGATATTTCAAGAAAAGGTATGGGTATACAAAAACCTGTAGCACAACCAGCTCAAACAGTGCCCATGTCGGAGATGAGACTGTTTAACGCACTAACTATGCCGCAATTCACTGAGGCACGAATGAGTGCTGCTGTCAAGCTACAACGTGCCTTTCAACGTCAACAAGAAAAATCTACAGCAAGTCGCAAGCGTGGTGAGGAAGTAATGGCACAGGCACGTTCAGACTGGGAGAAAAAACAGGACGCTGAAAAAAATAAAGATCAAAGTGTGTCGGAAAAGATGTTACCTAAGAGTGCATTCACTGGCAGTGATAAAAACAAATTAGGATCTGCAGGACAACTAAAAGGCACAGCACCTAAAGAACAACCTACACACAAATTAGTAGGCGAAACCGATAAGAAAAAAGGTGCCGACGGCAAAGCCTGTTGGAAGGGCTACAAGTACGCAGGTACTAAGAACGGCAAAGACAAGTGTGTACCGATCGGCGAAGCCTGGCAAATTGAAATGGCCAAAGCTGTAATTAAGTTAGTAGAAGGCAAGTAATGAAACAATATAAGATTACTAGCGAAAACTACAATGTACACAATTCTGATAGTAATGACTGTGCTCTGCCACCGGACGACCCTATACATGAATTAAAAGCTCTTGCAGGGCTAGGCGGTTTAGGTGGACAGGCAAGGCTCCACGAATACAGAGCTGAAAATCTAAATCAAGGCAGCAACATTACTGTAACTGCTGCACAGAATGCTAAGATAATGAAAGATAAAAACATTAAACCTGGTACTCCGGAATGGTTTCAACTATGGTTTAGTCTGCCCTATATGACGGGCGAGAAAAAATTTGGTAAATAATTCTATGAGAGCCAAAGAATTTATTGCAGAAAGAAAAGAAGGAAAGCTGACTAAACGTCAGCAAAATTCTACACGAGGTTTACATAGATACTCCGATGCTGAAAAAGCAGATAGCGGATATGTTAGCTTTAGAGTTGGAATGGCTGCTGCAATGAGCGATGGTAAGAATAAATTAGATATAGATTCAAAAAGTTGGGCAGGTAAAAAGAAAACTGCACACCCTTACACACAGATAGAAGCAGACATGCTAAAAGCTGCTTACGAAGCAGCGGGTGCTAATTATGAAGATTTAAATCACGGAGATTTAAATAGTGAAGAATTAGACACTACAAACAAGTACGGGCCGGTGCCAGATAGGAATAAGTTAACAAAATGAGAATACAAAGCATTTTAGAATCAGTAAGTGCAGGTGGTATGGGAACAGGATCTATTGCAACTGCACCTTCTGCAGGAAAAACAATGATTCGTCGTCAACAAAAAGAAACTATCGATCCTGCCGATCAAGGTGAATATGATCGCGAAGGGGATATGGCCAGAGATCAACTCTATACTGCTGCCGAAGCTGCTGCCGAACTTAGAAGTATTCTTGATAGCAATGAAAATTTACCAGAATGGGTGCAAAGTAAAATTACAAAAGCCATGGATTATCTTGACACTGCTAGAGATTATATAAAATCACAAGGTGTGGCGGAAGGCAAAGAAGATAAGATCAAGCAACTAAAGCAAGATTATGCTACCGCAGTTCATTGGTCTAAGAATGAAACAAGTCCACAAAAGCGTGAGGCTGCTCGTCAAAAGGCTGAAAAGATCAAGCGTCATTTAGATACACAATACAAGCAAGGTGTAGCGGAAGGCGAAGGCAATGTAGAAATTGGTCAACAAATGGCCAATGACGGCATTACCTACAGTCCAGATAAAGAAGATGAACTTATCGGATTAATGTCTCAATACATGAAGAAAGCAGGAATGAGTTCAAAACAAATTCGTTACTTATTGAGTTACGATGAAGACTACATTCCGGATCAATTAAGTTTCCTGCCTAAAAAAGGTATGGCAGAAAATAAAAAAGGTGTTCGTGCTGTGAAACACACAGTTAAGCCTAGAAACTTTGTGGCTAAAAATGCAGTACAAAGCGGTGCTGGTGCTCATAAAGATAAAAAGAAAGCACAAAAGCAAGGCGATGTAAAACACAAGGGTAAAGAACCGGCATATGAGTCTGTCCTTTGGGAAAAACTGGAAAAAAGAATTGTTAAATGAAAATTCAGGAGTTGTTAGAAACTAAAGGCAGTCAGCCCGACTTAATGGACATACTTCGGGCTTTTCTTCCCTTTGCGGTCAACGAACTTAACCTTTCTTCAATTCCTAAAATTAAACTACATCTTCATTTAGAAAATGATGATCAACCAAGCTTCGGAAGATTTAACAGCACAACAAAAATTATAGATGTTGCTATTGAAGATAGGCATCCACTCGATATCTTAAGAACATTAGCACACGAACTAGTACACTACAAACAAAACGAAGAATTTGGACTCGGTCCTGATAGTGGAGATACTGGTAGTCCGGAAGAAAATCAAGCACACGAACTAGCAGGTGTAGTGATGAGAAATTTTAACAAAAAGCATCCGGAGTTTTTTCAGAGCAATGCTGTTAATCTAGAAGAAAATTTTCAATGAGTTTTTTAGTAGCTAACATACCCCCAGTCCATTGTTTTATTAGAAAAGAATTTTTGTATGATTTTCAAAAAGGGCAAGGGGAATACGAGCCATGTATATGGGTAAGTATTAAAAGTTTAAGAAGCCAGGCATTCCGCATAGAAGCATACCTACCACGTTACGGTGCTCTATACGATAAATTACCTTTACATGCATTTGTATCACGTAACAATAATTTAGATCCAGAAAAATTCCTATCGTTGGATACCTTACAGATATGGGATTGTTTTAGTTACGACATAGCAGTAATTCAAAAAGCATTCTTGCGTAATTTAAGTTGTAAGTTTTATGCCAAAGACAAACAACTATACGGCGGCGACTATATGTTCACCGTAGACAATGCTAGTCCAGATTTGAATATTATCGATACTAGTTATTCAGAATGGCCGGAAGACCACAAGAGCTTCAACTTCATTCAGCTTGATAATGGGCAGTATGCGGCACAGCCCAATAATCGCTGTTTATTCTTCGATGCTGCCAGCAATCCTAAAGAAATGCTTTTCCCAGATTTTAAAGTCTGCACTAAAAAGTATGTTGTAGAAACTAATCCCAAATGGAGATTAGGCGACTCAGATACAGTTATGTACGGCGATGAAAAATTCGTTCGTGGAACTGAGTAATACCGCCAAACTATAACAAAACATTTGACATTTCAATTTTAAGTTATTATAATTAACGAATAGGAGATTATCTATGAGTAAAGTTTTTGGTGCCCCAGAACAGGCAAAAATTAAACAGATTGTTGCAGAAGGTTGCACAGTTATGCAGGAAATTCAAGATCTTACAGAAGGCTTGAATGAAACAATTAAAGCAGTCGCAGAAGAACTCGAAGTAAAACCGAGTGTAATTCGTAAAGCAATTAAAATTGCACTTAAGGATCAATGGGATCAAGTATTCCGAGAATTTGACGATCTCGAAACTATTGTTGATATTAGTGGTCATGCAAATCGTCGCGAGGATTGATGATTTTAGATTTTCTAAAACCAACATTTGATTGGATTCGAGATGACTTTAAGTCTCACCCAGTTCGCTTTATTATTGAGCTGCTTGCTTGGGCTATTAGTATTGGTTGCAGTATTACTATGGCGGTCACAGTCCCGACTCCTCCGCTACTTACTCTTTATCCCATTTGGATTGCTGGCTGTGCTATGTACGCTTGGGCTGCTTGGACTCGGAAATCTTTTGGTATGTTGGCTAACTACATTTTGCTAACCACCATCGATACTGTTGGTCTAGTAAGAATGCTAAGTAATTAAGTATAAGGTTTGATCAGCCATAAATGATCATTTAGAAGGTCAGTGGGCCATAAACCACGAGGAGAAGAAATGAGTTATGTAGATTCCATTTGGGATCGAGACAAGGACGTCATCAGAATTGTCGAACGAGATCCCGTCAAAGGCAGAACCTATCAAGACTATCCTGCCAAATATGTTTTTTATTATCCAGATCCTAAAGGAAAGTACCGTAGCATCTACGGAGATCCTTTAACAAAGATTGTTAGTAAAAACTATAAAGAATTCCAAAAAGAACAAAGAATACACGGTAACAAGAGATTGTTTGAACACGATATTAACCCTGTGTTCAGATGCCTTGCGGAACAATATCTAGGAAAAGATGCACCTAAACTTAATATTGCATTTTTCGATATTGAGGTAGACTTTGATCCAGAACGTGGTTATGCAAGTCCCGACGATGCATTTATGCCTATCACAGCTATTGCTGTTCACCTGCAATGGTTAGACACATTAGTATGCCTTGCTGTTCCTCCAAAAACATTAACAATGGAACAAGCAAAAGAACAGGTTAAAGACTTTCCCAATACCATATTGTTCGAAAACGAATATGAAATGTTAGACACGTTTCTAAATCTAATCGAAGATGCAGATGTGTTAAGCGGTTGGAATTCAGAAGGCTTCGATATTCCTTATACCGTAAATAGAGTTATCAAAGTTCTTAGCAAAGAAGATACTAGAAGATTCTGTCTCTGGGATCAGTTGCCTAAAAAACGGGAGTATGAAAAATATGGGAAGCAGGCTGTTACTTATGATTTGGTTGGTCGCGTTCATTTGGACAGTCTCGAGCTGTACAGAAAATATACGTATGAAGAACGCCATACCTACAGACTTGATGCAATTGGAGAAATGGAAGTAGGCGAGAGCAAGATTCCTTATGAAGGAACACTTGACCAACTATACAACAATGACTTCCGTAAGTTTATCGAATATAACAGACAAGACTGTGCTCTGTTAAACAAGCTAGATAAAAAATTAAAATTCATTGATCTTGCTAATACTATTGCACACGAAAACACAGTTCTTCTTCAGACTACCATGGGTGCTGTAGCAGTTACTGAACAAGCTATTATTAATGAAGCACACAGCAGAGGAATGATTGTTCCAAGTCGTCCTAAGAGAGATGAGGACATTGAAACACAGGCCGCAGGTGCTTACGTTGCATATCCAAAGAAAGGTCTTCACGATTGGATTGGTTCAATGGATATTAACTCACTGTATCCGTCAGCTATTCGTGCGTTGAACATGGGCCCAGAAACTATTGTCGGACAGTTACGTGCAGAATATACCAAGAATGAAATTACTGGTAAAATGGCCAAGGGCAATAGTTTTGCTGCCAGCTGGGAAGGTAAGTTTGGCAGTAACGAATACGAACTTGTCATGTCGAAAGACAAGGCAACGGATATCACTATCGACTGGGAAGATGGTAGAACTGACATCTTAAGTGGTGCTCAGATCTATGAACTAATTTTTGAAAGCAATCAGCCTTGGATGATCAGTGCTAACGGTACAATCTTTACCTACGAAAAAGAAGGTATTATTCCCGGCTTGTTAAAGCGTTGGTATGCCGAACGTAAAGAACTACAGAAAAAATTAAAAGAGGCAAAAGATGCAAATGATGAAGTTGCTGAGGAATATTGGGATAAACGACAGCTTGTTAAGAAAATTAACCTTAACAGTTTATATGGTGCTATTCTTAACGCTGGTTGTAGGTTCTTTGATAATCGTATTGGACAGTCCACAACTCTTACTGGTAGACGGATCGCCAGGCATATGGCTTCGAAAGTAAATGAGGTTATTACTGGTGAATACAATTACACTGGTAAAAGTGTTATCTATGGTGATACAGATTCTGTTTATTTCAGTGCCTATACTACACTAAAGAATGACATCCAAAAAGGTAATATACCTTGGGATAAAGAAACAGTCATTCAACTATATGATACAATTTCGCAAGATGTGAACAGTACATTCCCGCAGTTTATGTTGGACGATTTCCATTGTCCTGTTAGCCGCGGAGAAGTTATCAAAGCAGGTCGAGAAATTGTTGCCATCAAAGGATTATTCATTACTAAAAAACGTTATGCTGTATTGTATTACGACAAAGAAGGCAAACGTTCAGACGTAGATGGAAAACCTGGTAAAATTAAAGCTATGGGTCTAGATCTCAAGCGTTCAGATACTCCTGAATTTATGCAGAAGTTTCTAGAAGAAGTACTAACAAAAGTTCTTAACGGTAGTGAAGAACAAGAAATATTGGAGATGATCAGTGAATTCAGAACAGAATTTAAAGCCCGTCCAGGATGGGAAAAAGGATCGCCGAAGCGAGCCAACAACATTACAGAATACGAAAGTAAAGAGAAGAAACTTGGCAAGGCAAATATGCCTGGTCATGTTAGAGCAAGCATTAATTGGAACACGCTCCGTAGGATGAACAGTGACAAGTACAGTATGCAAATTGTTGATGGCATGAAGGTAATTGTCTGCAAACTAAGAGACAATCCTTTAGGCTATACTTCAGTTGCGTATCCTGTAGATGAACTGAGACTTCCAAAATGGTTTCAAGAACTGCCGTTTGATCACGGAGAAATGGAAGCCACTATTATCAATAACAAACTAGATAACCTAATCGGTGTTCTAGAATGGGACTTGGAATCAACCACACAAAATAATACATTCGGTAGCTTGTTCAGTTTTGAATAAAATTTATTTGACTTCTACCTATTTTCTAAATAAACTTATACAAAGGAATTAAACATGAAAGATATTCTTCAAGACATCGTAGGTCACACACATAACCTTGGCTTCCTAAATATTGTGAAAATCACAGGTGACGAAAAAAGCACCAAAATTGATAGTATGGCTGATGACCGTAGTGTTATCATGTATGCCGAGACTGCTAATCCATATGCAGATATGATCGGTGTGTTTGGCATGCCTCAGATGAACAAGCTCAAATATCTGCTTGATTGTCCAGAATACAAAGAGGACTCTAAGATTGAAGTCACCACTGCCGAACGGAATGGAGACACTATTCCAACAGGCTTGCACTTCGAAAACAAAACAGGCGATTTTAAAAACGACTATCGTTTCATGAACACTGAAATTATTAACGAGAAACTTAAGACTGTTAAGTTCCGCGGTGTTAAGTGGGATGTCGAAATTAGTCCGTCCATCCAATCTATTCAAAGATTTAACTTCCAAGCAAGTGCTAACAATGAGCATACAACATTTTTAGCAAAAACTGAAGGTAACAATTTAAAATTTATTTTCGGCGATCAAAGTACACACGGTGGTGAATTTATTTTTGCTACAGGTGTTACTGGTAACCTAAATAAAGCATGGACATGGCCTGTTGCCAGCGTTCTTGCAATCCTTAAGATTGCAGATGCAAACAATGCAACTGTCAGTTTCTCAAATGAAGGTGCTATGCAGATTACATTAGACAGCGGTCTAGCAACTTACAAATATATTGTTCCAGCACAGGCATGATAAATCATATTAGCGGTAACAATCATATTGTAGTAACAAACGGTCATTCACCTGGACCGTATATCGACAACTACAGCAATAAAAGTATGGTTGGTATGGTCCGTTATACTAACGGACATCTTGAAGCCTATGACGGAAATAATTGGTTGACCGTATCAGGTCATCCAGTTAGCATAGATCTTTCAGGCTCCGCTAATTCCGCTATTGCCTGGGCAATGAATAAAATGGCCGAAGAAGCAGATCTAGAACGTTTGTCCTATGATCATCCTGCTGTAAAGGCAGCATATGAGAATATGAAAAGAGCCGCTGAACAACTAAAAGCAACTATAATATTGAGTAAAGATGAGCAAAAATCCACCAGTTAACTTAACACCATTACAGAAAGACTACGCTGTCTATTTGCCAGCGATCAGTAGTTTCTATAGTACCTATGTCGCTAAACAACGTCTAGGTGAATTTGTACCTAAGGATCGTATCCCCAAAGGATTTGATCGAGGCATTGAAGGAATGAACTTTCTTAACCCCGAAGAAGGATACTTTACCTACAAGTATGCATTATACTCTGCAGGTCATGCACAGTTAGATCTACAGAAAAGTCTTGAACAAGAATCTATGATCCAACAGAGAGATCGAGGCAATACAATGATCCTCGGTGACTCCGGCGGGTATCAGATCGGTAAAGGTGTTCTTAAGTTTGACTGGTTAAATTTTGAAGGTGCAGAAGCAAACAAGACTCGTCAAAAGATTCTCGAGTGGTTAGAATTAACCGCAGACTGGTCAATGATGCTCGACGTTCCTACTTGGGCCTGCGATCATATTCACAGTCCGAAAACTGGACTAAAAACATTTGACGACTGTCTAGATAAAACAAAGTTCAACAACAAATATTTCTTAGATAATCGACTAGGTCAAACCAAATGGCTCAATGTTTTACAAGGAAGCGATTGGGACACAGCCGAAAAATGGTATAACGGCGTAAAAGAATTCAGCGATCCTAAAGGTCCTTATGCTGGCAAAGAAGCAGAAGGTTGGGCCTTTGGTGGTGCTAACATGTGTAAAATGGATATCACACTCAAGCGTCTAATGACCTTGCGTGAAGATGGTTTGCTGAAAGGCAAAAACTGGATCCACTTCCTGGGCACTGCTCAGTTAGATTGGAGTTGCTAC
>JACCDO010886415.1_pt1 | contig 23508 bp, 13 predicted proteins | sample 7446101 | NCBI WGS metagenome assembly JACCDO01 (sample SAMN15323440, study PRJNA562643) | freshwater metagenome | isolation source: river surface water | place: USA:Blue River Watershed | collected 2017-08-16
AATTAGATGCTCCTTTTGATGCATTCGACACCGATCGTAATGGCCTCGTCGATGCGCTTGAAACTCTAGCAGTTCTTGCTCTTGCTTCCGGTACGTTTCAACTTCTGTCTTATATTGATTTATTGAAAGTAGGGTTCATTGCATATTGCATACTTGCTTCTCCCTTCCGAATGTATGATTCTAACGTTTTTTAAATCTTTAAATTACTTATTTCTCTATAACTATTATAAAACTAGGCATGGATTCCGTGGAAAAAGTTTATTTTGTGCATTCTACTTATGACTTCGACTCAGGAAATGCACTGAGCTTTGACGAAACGACTCTCCTTTTGCGGTCTGTCGTGAAAGGTTTAGCCAAGGCATGTCCCGGCCAAGCTCAGCGTTTGTTAAACTTGCCAAATATGGATAGTGCTCTTGACGAATGTATCCAAGAATATGTTAAGAACATATTTGCCCTTATTCCCGACAAGAGATCTGTCAGTTCAAAAGATTTGCAAGGTTACTGTGCCTCTCACCCTGTGATAAGTTCGTGGTTAACTTTCTGTGGCACTTTTCCTTACGCTGCTGATGAAGTGGCAAAGCAAATGGCGACTTTACGCAGCGGCGGTGTTGAGGAATCAAAGCAGCAAGTCTTTTCACACTTGCCTCTAAACGTGAAACTTTGCGAGGAAAACACAATTAGCACTGCGCCGCGCGCAATTGTGCTAGGAGACTGCTCGGATATACAAACATATGTTCCTGAAGTAGTAGTTAAAACCAAAGCGGTTGAGGAGAAAGCTTCCGAATCCAAAACCGAAGGTGAGGAAAAGAGCATTGAAGTGGTGAAACCTCCAGAGGAACCCGTTAATTATGCAGGTCCATGGCAAAAACTTGCTCGTGCCATGAAGCCTGATTTAGACGAGCAACCTGTTTATCGCGAGGATGATCCAGAAGACTTGTTCGAGAAGGCATGGGTGCATTGTTACTCTGGCGCTGACGGCGTTACTCGCACAGCGGCATATGCTGGCTCGAATATTGTTTATACCAGCGGAACATTTACCCTCGCTTTATCCAAGGCATCAAATCCAGACGACGAGTCTGCTCCTGGAACATGGACCCAACGCGCTTTAGATGAGCACATTTACCCTATACGTGCAATGGATGTTAGCTTCGATCGCAAGCTTTTTGCGACAGCTGATATCGTGTCCAACGCGCGCCAGGGCCAAGCTGCTCGCATTGTGGTATGGGATGCGAATACCCTCACTGTCATCAATTCCATTTATACCGGAACCGTTGAAGGCCAGGGCGTCCGTGCATTGGACTTCTCGCGGGATGGGTCGCTGTTACTTGCGTTATCTGCTGATGCGCAGTCTACTGTTACCATTTACAATGTTGCAACATTAGCAATCGTCCACAGCGCATGCTTGGGTGATGATGCGGATTTGCGCGATGTGCGCTTCTTGGGCACCAATAATCTATACGTAACGGCTGGCGCTAAGGGCGTAACATTCTATGTAGACGAAGGGGTTTCACTCGCCTCTGGCGGCTATAAGAATTATGAGCCCCGCAAGGGCTTGTTGCAGGGAGCACCTGTGGATGGTAAACAAGCAACTGCAATATGCGCCTTTGAATTGCCGGATGAATGTGTGACAGGCACTTCTTCAGGGCATCTCCTCTTTTGGCGAGGTCGTTCGTGTATTCAGAGTCTGAAAGCGCACGAAAACGCAATCTCATGTCTATCTTACTGCTCTGAGGCGCGTACAGTTGTGTCAGCATCACTGGATGGTAGTGTTCGAACGTTTAAAGTAATGGCAAGTGCAGATTCCTCAGTTCATAGAAGCAAGAGCGGACCTAAGTTGCTAAAGACACGCCAATTAGAACAACAAAGCGCATTTGACATTGTTCACCTGGATTGTCCTTCACGACAAATTTTGGCATTCTCTGCTAATGCCGATGCAAGCAAGGCTGTAGTTGGCACTGCTAGTGGTGACATTTTTGAGATTTCTCTTAAAGCAAGTGCTCCTAATGGCGCGCCTGAACCGGCTGAAGGCGAAGCAGCTCCAGAAGGTGATGCAGTTAAGAAGAGATTTGGAAATGATATGCATAGTGGCGCGCTAGTGTCCTCACCTTGGTCTGGAGTTAGCGGCAAAAGACGTCGCGTTACCGGGCTGCTGGCCTGTGAGGGAGGTTTTTTGTCTAGCGGATCTGACGGAATAATCCGCAAGTGGGCTTCTGCAGAGGGTGCGCGCAATAGAGTTCTCAGCAGTATTACCTGCGATTCTGGTGTCAGTGCGATGAGTGCAACGGCAAGCTTGGTGGCTGTCGCTCTTGACGACACACTTTTAGCAAATCGTCAAGGCCTGATTCAGTTTTATAGTTTGCCAGACTTCAAGTTCATCTCAGCTTTGGAAGAAGTAAAGTCACAACAAGTTAAATTGTTGCGTTTCTCAGCAGACGGCAATACTTTGCTCATCGTAACGTCACCTGGAAATACGGGCAGTATTCGCATAATGCAGAAATCTGAGGAAGCCTGGAAATTGGCTAAAGAAATTAAGCTTGACGCTGCAGTATTAACACTTGATTTTACTACAGATGGCCTTTTTATCCGAGTTTGTGACTCTAAGGACCAGTTGCACATTTACGCTATGAGCAAAGGTGAAGATGTCCTACTGGGCGACGAATTCGAAATATCTCGAGTAAGACGAATGCTTAGAGGTGTTACATGGGCAACATCTACTTGCCCATGCGCTTGGGACACAGAAGGCCTTTTTGTTGGTCTAGATTATTCGCATATGATCCCGAAAGTTGTCGAAAAAGTCGCAGTTCCTGAAGAAGAAAAAGATGATGTAGTTTTACAACCAGGTTTGGTAAAATCACAAGAAACACCTGCATTAGCGGAGGCTGAGCCATTGCCACTCCCCGAATTGGTTTCCAAATTAGGTATAGTAGCCCGTGCGCAGCATCTCATGCTTTCTACAGGTCGTAATGGTGTTGTGAGTGTTACGCGTGTGCCAGCAACGCAAGACTTCCAGAGTCTGCCAAAACCCAAAGTCGGCCGCAAGAGCTTTAAGGCCCATTTTGGTGACATTTCTGACCTTATTTTTATCGGCGAGACCCAAGATCGCGTTGTAACCGTAGGTTCCGAAGACGGCGTAATCATCATCTGGAAGGTTACTTATGATACTGATGAAGTAGAGGTTGGGCCCACTGAGGAAGCTTTGAATGCTGCTGCGGAAGAGATGGCAGCAAATGCTCCGGAATCCTTCGGATACGATTCTGCGGAAGATGAAGATGCATTTGATGGTGAACGTCTGACAGTGCACTTGACCCGAGGAACGATGCGACCAGATGCGCAAGACATTGCGGTTAAAAACTGGATTATGAACTGCGATCTAGGTACTGATGATGTGGTGGGTCCAAATGCCATTCCTTCTCAAACTCCGAACGATGAGTTGGACATAGAATGGGTATACGGCTATTCCGCTCGTCAGACGCGTGGTTCCGTGCGTTATGATTCCGAGGGTCGTATTATTTACCCTGCTGCAACATTTGGTGTTGTGTTGGAGAAAGCAACAGATGCAGAGCATGAAGGAGAAGTAGCGCAGCATCTCTGCCAGGCTCATCACGACGAAGTGACCTGTTTGGATGTGCATTTGCCTACAGGCCTTGCAGCTACTGCACACAAAGGACATGGTCCCATTTATGTAGTTGTATGGGAAACGGCCACACGCCAAATTTTGGCGCGTGTGAATTGTGGTGCAGTAGGTGCAATTTCTGCGATTGCATTCACACCTGATGGCAGATGCGTGATAATTGCTTGCCAAGATGCAGATCATACTATTAAAGTGGTAGACTGGCGTAGCGGTTACATTCGTGCTGTTGGTGTGGGAGGACCTAATAAAGTGCTAGGTCTCGCGATTTCGCAAGCTGTCACACCGGGTAAAATTCGTTTCATTCAAGTGGGCGTTGAACATTTCCGTTTCCATGAGTACACAGAAGGTTCAGCGGTACTCAGCACAAAGAGCGGCAAGTATGGTTCGGGCAACAAGAAAGAAACTGTTACGTGCTGCACTTCATTGCCTCTGGGCACAGAAGGTGGCAACGAATTCGCCGTGGGACTCGCAAATGGAACAATGTGTGTTATTGCACGTGGAGAACGCACTTTCGGTGGTAATGTGAGCCTTGTCATCGGAGGGCCTGTGACCGCGATTACGTGTGTCCCTAGTAAACCATCTGGACCTGACGAGCCACCTAGATACACTATCGTATGCGGTTGCGCTGGACTTCGCATTAAAAAGATTTCCAGTGAATTGGAGGTAACATTAGATGTGAACTTAACCAAGAGTTGGGGGCCATTACAAGATAAGGAATACAGCTTATCTGCTGTAGGTAAAATTCGTGGTATTAAGTCAGTATGTGTTGACAAACAGGCACGCAAGATATTATACGGCACTAGCGCCGGCGAAATTGCCGAGATCGACTTTGAATCTGCAGCTGACATGAATAAAGGTCCTCTGGTACATTCTCATTTCAGAGATGGATTGAAAAGTTTAATGGCTCATCCTATTCGTCAAGAGTGTCTCACAGCGGGCGAAGATAAAACTCTCCGTGTCTGGAATTTAAAGACTCATAAATTGATGACGCAAATCATTTTACCTGACGTATGTCGCGCGGCAGCTTATGCTCCTAACGGACAAATTATTGTGGCGGGTCTCGGAGGTACCGTACGTGGTAATAATCGTCAAGATCCTCGTGACTTTGACGGTAAGGTTGCAGTTTTGTCTTATTTGCAAGGTGTATTGCAAATCGTTCATATAGCTAGCGATGCCACGGAAACTATTAACTGTATCTGCTTCAGTCCTGCTGGTAACAAACTTTATGTGGGTAGCGCGGATACGAATATTTATGTATATGATCCGCTTGATAACTTTAAGTTGATCAATACTCTTAAAGTGCACGGTGAACCTGTCGTGACCATGGATATGAGCTTGACCGGAGAGTATCTCATGAGCGTAGGTGCAGAAGGTGAGGTGGTGACATGGGACTTAACCCTGACTGCACCAATCACATTCACAGAAGACCGTTGGAAGGGTATTCAATGGTATAGTCGTCAGAGTGTGCAAGGTCGAAATTCATCTGGTGTATATTACCCTTACCATTCAGCAAATGCTGTTCGATCCCTTGCAGAGAGCTTTGATCACAAGCTTCTAGCGACAGGTGATGCCTTTGGTGCAGTGAGCCTGTACTCTAATCCTGCTGTGCAGTTAGGTGCACCTAGAAAAGTTTACTATGGACATAGTCAGGGCGGCATAAGCCGTGTAGTGTTTACTCAAGAAGACAACTACCTCTTAAGCATTGGTAGTGATGACCGTTGTATTCTCCAGTGGCGTGTCAAGAAAAGTTCTATCATTCCATGGGCGCCAAAACGAGCCGAAGAAGAGACCGAATCACAGAAGCTCAGCAGTGAAGCTAGAGCAAAGGCGGAAATACCTCTGGGTAACTTTGCTGATACATTCGTTTTAGGACAAAAAGATCTTTCTAAAAAGATCCCAGCAGCTCTCCCCGAGGCCACAGAGCTCGAGATTTCTTCACCAAAGCTTGGAGTCACTTTGGGAATGCTTGGCGAAGCAGGAATTGCAACTTATAGTGGCCTGGGATCAGTCGTAACTGTAACGGGACGATTAATCACGTCATTGCATCCAGATCGCTTGCAACAGAAGCATCGAAGCTTCTTAGCCCACACCGAAAATATTGGAGCTGTTGCTACCAGCACGGACTATCGATTCATGGCAGTCGGTGCTTCGAATGATGGAGGGTCGCTATGCATCATTAACTCAGCTACTAGTTCCTACTTAAACGTCCTAGCCAACTCTGTTCCTGGAGGGATCGTCGCCATTGCCTTCTCACACGACGCGCGCTATCTGGCTGCCATCGCCGGCAACGAAAGACATACGATTTATGTTTATTCTACTCTTAATGGCTGGAACGACGCTGTGTTGCTTTGGAATGGTGATACCAGCAAAGCTGACGTGAAGTTTATGACCTTTTTATCTGGAGGATCTTACGATTTCGTTACAGGCGATGCAAATGAGATGAAGTGGTGGACGATTAAAGGTCGCAACATTGTTAGCGAAAGCTGCAAGATGCCTAATGCAGGCTTAACAACCATGACCGGACTTCTGAATACTGGATGCCTGGCCACTGGGCATGCGGATGGATCACTCTACGTTTGGTCTGGACCTAATAGCGCAACACACATCAATCCGTCGATCGAAGGCCCCTCTTCTGAAAGCAAGAATGATAACAATGAAGATAAAGAAGTTCCAATTAAGGTTAATCATCCCATTACCTCCCTCAATTCAAATCTGCGCATCCTCATCAGCGGTTCGGCAAAGGGTATCGTCATTTGGAATTACAGAAAAGAGGCGAGCGGCTTGATCGCTACAATGAAGAATACAATCCATTTGAGTGCAGTTACAGTTGGCGCCACTAATCGCACACAGATGGACCTTGAAAATGGCACATATCCTAATAGCATGTGTTCAGACTCCGCCGGGCAGCGCCTGTTGGTCGCCCTGAATACCAATTCCATCTACGAAATTTCCATCGATTCAGGAAATTCATTTGTAGTAGCTGAAGGCGAGCTTCAGGTTAATACCACGTGCTATTGTGCTCACCCGAAAGAATCACACACTCTAGTCACAGGTATTTCCTCAGGTCTAGTAAAAGTATGGAACTTGGCCGCAAGTGCTCGAGAAGTGACTGGTGTGTTATCTTTGGACAAAAAACCGCCAACTGCTCTCGCTTTCCTTTCCGACAACACACTTGCTATCGCTATCGACAGATCCGACACGGGTGGTAAATCTGGTGCCGTCTTTTTGGCAGAGCTGAATGCAAATCCTGATATACCCGTGACGGGTGGTAGACAACTAGCTGGTTCAAATTCCCGTGAATTGAAAATAGTGAAGAAAATTCACAATATTGGAAAAGGTGCTGTAACACATATTCGACTATCTCCTGACGGGCGCATCCTGGCTTGCAGTTCCATCGACGGATTCGTTTACTTCTTCGACGTTGGCAAAGACTACGCACCAGCAGGACTAGCACAATGTCACCCTTCCATCCCAGTAGTTGCATTTGACTGGTCAACGGATAGTGCATACCTTCGTGCTTTTGGACCGATTATGCCAGGCGACCACGTGATGAAGTTGAGTTTCTTCCATGTTGAGCTCGGCTCAACAGAACCTCTTGCGTCTTTGAAGGATGAGATTGATCTAGATCCTATTGCGCGCACTGTCACTTGGGCAAGTGCATCCTCACCTGCTGCCTTTGAAGCAGCAGGTTGCCATCCTGCAGCAGTACCCGGCGTTGGGGCGCTCAAAGGAGCAATCGCATCTACCAACTCAATGCCTACAGTTACTTCAGTTAGTGTCAGCAATTCAATTTTAGCTGCTGGATACACTGACGGTTCAATCAAAATGTTTAATTTCCCTGCACAAGCAAACAAGTTTAGCATATTAAGCCAAACTCAGTCTAGTAGTCCAGTGAAAGTATGCTTCCTTGCGGGAGGAAGTCTGGTAAGCATCAGCGATAAGGATGGATCTTTAGCAGTTTACAACAACTAATCAAACATCAGAAGATTTTTTGAATGAATCGAAACAAAACGCAAACAGCACTAGTATAACAATTAGAGAATCATGTACAATATCTTTAAGGTTTATTAACTTATTCATAAGAAATTATTATTAATAATTATATATATGGTTAATTGAACCTTCCTTCAATACAAACGCGTCAGCCTCTAAAAAGGCGGGCATGCGATGAATATGCTTGAGCATCCCTCCGCTTGTCGATACCCACCTACTAGATAGCATGCGCGAATCTCTTTTTGTGTATGACAGTGACATAAAAGCGTAACGAACCCCAAGCCCATACATGGTAACATTCAAAATGTGGGAAACGGAAACATATTAAAATGACCTTATTTTAATATTGTTCATTCATAAATGCGCTAATGATGAAACACCATGTAAATATAAATAACATAAACTTTATTTGTCACTCTTAAAGTCAGTATCATATAAGTGTGCTTGTTGTTAATTAATAGTTCTTTCAAAGTTGAGACAAGCTTGGGAGGTCAATCATGTGAGCTTTCGCACAGCAGCATCGAGTTCATGCCATAGCGGTTGCCACATTAAAGGCCAAAAGCAATAATGTGTGCAATCATAGTGATATAACGGCGAGCACACATGCATGTCTGCGATGGGAGCAGTTAGATCGAACATGCGCAGAAGTTCAATGTGCCGACCCGCGCCGAGGCCGCTTGGATCCGCAGGATCATTCAATCGTCCCCCTTTCTGCATTCGCCGTAGCTCTGCTTCAGCAAGTTCATTACGCCAATCATTCCCAGAAGTATAGTTTGTGATATGTACACAACATCCAGGTACCTGCCAATCAGGAACTTTGAGAAGATCAGTGCCCAGAGCAGTACGTTGCGCTTCAACGTCAACACTATAGGGTCTGTAATAGTAGCCAGATCCGATAGCATTGGGCCAATGTTGAGCCATAGTCTCTTGCCAGAGCACAATATTACGAATACGACCACCAGCTGTTTCTTCCGACACTTTGGCCATCCATCGGAACATGCCCGGGAGCGCAGTTTGAAAAGGGAGTTCATCATTGTACCAGAGTCCCATATTTGCTAGCAATAACACTCCTCGCTGCTCCTCCATATTAATTTTGCGTATTATTTCTCTAGCGTTTTCATATAATCCTCCTCCATCGGGGTCTCGTTTATGTAGACCACCTTTTAAGCAATCGACGCTGTTAGGTCCCATACTGATACCATGAAATGGAACTTGAAATCCAGCCATATGGATTACATGGGCACTATGACAAGGCAATATACCCTTTAAATCTCCTTGAACAAACGCCCTGCCGTCTTCTCTCATTATTTCGCATTCTAAAGCATTCATTTTTTGCCTCATAGTCGAGTCACCAATGAAAATAATTGACATGTTTCTACTTGCTAAAGCACGAATCACGTTCGCAATAGGTTTAGCTTTAGCATCAGTATAACCTTCCACACCACGCACAAAGGATTTGCGATCCTTGTACGGAGGATAACACGGAAACTTATTGCTACCCTTTCCAATTGGACAACCCTTGTTTCGTCCTCTGTGTCCAAAACCTTTTTCTTCGCATCTTCGCTGAGCTTCACGAGGGTAATTCATTTCCCGATCTTCCAATTCAAGCATGCATATTTCCATCGGCGAATACCAATCCTCTATTTCCTGAGGGGTTAAGTCCCGCCACACCCTTCCACAACTAACATAATTCGATGCAAACAGCAATACGTAAAAATATAAAAAATGCAAAAATGTCATCGGAAAGATGTTTTCGTATTCTGAGGTTATATACAACTTGTTCATTAAATTGAATAAATCGCACGAAGATTGATCCTGGTACCACTGGGAACCCGTCTTAACTGAGTTTCGAAGCTCGTTTCGGAGACGAAGTAGTGCTTGACTGAAGCACATCATTGTGTAATTGTTAGATTTTAGATACATTTATATCGAAAGTTGCAATTTATTGCAGTTTTTGACTTTATTAAGTGAGCTAAATCTAAATCCAACGAATCGGTTGCTGCTATTTCGAGGCGCATATTAAAATGCAAATCGAACCAATTCAGAGACTTTCATATAAGGAAAAAGTATCAATAGCTACTGTAAAGGAGCTATTGAAGGCAGTGCTAGATGAGCAATTGGCAGGAAAAAAATATGATCACGAGGAATGCGGTGGGGCGTGCAAAAAGTTGTCTGATGTTATTAGGGATAAACTGAAAGCATTAGGCCATAGCAGATATAAGTTTATGGTACAGGTAACAATAGGCGAGCGCCGCGATCAAGGTGTACGGTCTGGATCAAGATGCTTTTGGGATTCAAGTACAGACTGCCAAGCAACAGAGAATTTTGTGAATGATTATATATTTGCCACGGCTACGGCATACTGCTGTTACATTTATTAAATTCATATTGTGTTACTAAAAATGGCTTTTCTAGCATTTTTTAATATTTTTTCATCAACAAAGTCATACGTATGTATAACTTCATAGATATGAAGTTTACAACGTTATCTTCTAATTAGCAAATGCTTTGATTCAGATGAAGTAAGCAATGCAACAATTCCCCTTATAAAGATTCATCGGAATTCCATCCCATTTGTGGTTAAATGTATTGTATTATACAAGCACTTGGTGCTATAGAAAATTAAGATCATTTATGTATTTACATTTTAGTCAATGAATGCATTATTACCGCATCTCGCCATGATGCGAGCAACTGTTTCATCGGCAAATAAAATTTATTATGCCAAAGCTTGCACGAAACAAGTAAATTGCATTATCAAAAATAAAACGCAACTTGTGAAACTAATTTTAACTTGTGTCACTCGTGGGCATTTCGATACAGTTAACAAATATTATTCGTCCCGCTTTAACCCATAAAACTAAAAACTACAAAGAAAAGCACAAGATGGCAAAATACAAAATCGGCCAATGCACGTTCTGGAGATATGGACTTAAATTCGCCGGTGGAAGCAGTGATTTGCAATCGTAGACTCATACCAAATCCAAACATTGCAATATGACAAAAAAGTCCAGCTAAGAAAGAATTAAATGGGTAGCTGCCAACTAATATCATGTATGTAGATTGCACTGCACATGTCGCCAAGCAGTACAAACACCAGGCATCTATCATCTTCGTTTTCTTGGACTGATTTGACAGATAATCTTTTTTTACAGTCTCAGTCACCTGAACCACACTATTCTTTAAGTCTTGCAAAAAGTTCATACTTAGAAGATTTATGCTATAAAGTACCCAATCATAAAATCAACTTAAAGAAGGGGTATGAATTAACCGGGCCAGCAAAAAACGAAAACATTTCAGGGCGTTTTCCTGAAATTCCAAACATTTAAACATAACCATACAACGTGTGTATATCCTCACGTGTTAAACATTTTGATATATCTTGTGTAATTTCATATTTGAAAATCTATTTGAAATCAAAATAATTATTTCGGGCATTGAGAATGGCTTCGTTGACCCAGGATGAAATTGATGGTTGCCGAGCTGTTTTTGCAAAGTTTAATAATAATAAGAAAAAATTTGATTGCTACGAAGGAGGTACGATCGATTTATGGGGTCTTCGCAACGTTTTGGAGGCCATGGGTCAAAATCCATCAGAGGCAGACGTTTTCAGCATGATTATTGAAGCAGAAGAAGATCACACAGGGTCTATAAGCTTTGCTGAATTCTTGCATATTATAGAACAACAAAAATTACGCGCGCTTAATGTGGACAAACACTCAGATATGATGGATGCGTATATTGCATGTGGCGGCGACGAGGACTTGGGCGGTTGTGTGAAGAGAGACACTCTTGTGCAAATTGTAAAAGAAGAATTCGGTTTACCTATCGATATCGAGGAGCTTATCAATAGAATCGATGCAGATGGTAGTGGCGAAATAGAATTCGACGAGTTTGAGGAGCTGTTGTCCTAAATATAATCCTATTTTACTCAAATTTACAATTGTAATAAATGTGTTAATGAAAAAATTAGTAAAATTCCCTCATATACTTTGCTAACCCTTCTTTGCAAGAGGTTTATTCCTAAGAACTGGCTTCTACTGCATCGAAAAGAGCGACACATAGGGCATCAAGAGCAATCCCTGAGGCTATGTCTCGTACCTCTGCAGTAAGCAGCGCACTGCTACTGCTGAGGGCTTTTGGAGCGGCGACATTACCACTGCTTGCTACCGGGGATACAGGAAGTATTTCTTTTGTAATAGCTTTTATTTGAGGCAACAGGGACGCAATAGGAGGTGTTCGCATAGAAACCTCTCCTGCAAGGTTCTGTCCTTCAGAAGGCAAAAATACCTTCTCACGAAGTTTGGCTGAGATGTGACGAAAGCAAGTGTCTATAGCCTCAACACATACGTTGCAAAAGAGAGGACTGTCCACAACATCCCACGTTTGTGCCAATAAAGTTGATACCAGTGAATCAGGCCCAACTCCCACAACTTTAGAGCTGACACCTCCATCATTAAGCTCTGGCGTCTCTCGCTCAGAAGGGGGCAACAAGCACATGCTAGACAATAAAACTGGAATGCTTGCTTCACAAGATCTGCGAATATTGTTAATCTTACTTATTAGCTGGTCATATTCCACCAGTCGATTGGTATCACACACACACCAGTCCGATAGCTCTCGAGTAACGTGCCCGCGAACAAAAGTGGCGAGGTTTTTCAACCCTTCGCCGAAGAGAGGCGAGTAAGTGCTATTGACAAGTTGCTTAAGCAAGTCTGTATCAATGCGTTCAAAGAAGTCTTCAGTAGTAGCTTCTGCATTCGAGGCAATATTGCTAGTAATAACACGCGCTTGAATATGGAGCTGAATGCGAAGTAAAGTGCACATAACAGAACAAATATATGTTGTTACGAAGAGATAAGTAAATGAAGAGTCTTTTATCTGCTCCCATAACTGGTTGCTGTCTAATTTGCTGCCATCCTCCCCGTCTCCGTTCCGCTCTGCTGAGCGACGGCGTTTGAGTTCTCTTAATTGATCATAGGCATGATCAAAGTCCACTACCCGCAAAATCTTGGAATGTAGCAAGGGCAAGAATTGAATTGCTTGTACAGCGAATTCTTTCCGGACACGAAGAAGGATACGCGACCTCTGAGCTGATGCTTTTTGCTGGGCATTTGCGGCTGAACGCTCAGTTGGTGTAGTAGAGACATTCCAATCATCATCTTCCACACCTATTTCACTTCGTTGCGACGAAAATGCCGAAGTGGCTTCATTTGTATTTTTGCAAAATGGATTGTGTTCTGGGACAAGCCAAAGGTATCCAGCAACGCCTGCAACAACTAACCCAGCCCCACCCAGCTTATATCGGTGCCGATGTGCCCATTCTTTCACACCAGACCACATTTTTGAAAGAATTGAAACGATTGATCCAAACTTTCCGTCCAGGAGCTTTCAGAAACTAAGATGTGTGGGAGAGCAATTTCCCACATGACATCTCAAAAATTACGGCGACGAGTGGTGTCTCAAAATTATTGGCTTTAGCGTCACACGTGATCGATAAAGACAGGTATGTACCTCTGCATATCATTCTAAGTAAGCATATGGGTGGGAATACACTGCTTCACTGTACATTTTCTTGATTTAAGGTAGCTATTTCTGCGTTTCAATAGAGCGCATAGATAATTGTCGAGCGTTAAGGCTGTGCATCACTTTGTTAAAGCAAAATGATGTGATAGTACATGTGAAAGTGTTTTAGTGTTAGCTTAAGTGTATTTTCATCTTTACACATGGTTTTATTGATGATTTTTTTCTAAATGCGCTAGATTGGCGAAAGTCTGAGCTTGTATTAACCCATCCCTCTTCATTAAATTATTGTTTTATCATTAACAACTTATAGACACATAGGAATCATGGCTGATAATGCTGATTTGAGTCTCGAGGAGATCGCAGCTCTCCGCAAGAAGAGACAGTTCAAGAAGTTCACCTTCAAGGGCCTTGAGCTGGAGCAGGTCTTGGATCTCTCTAACGAGGAGTTGCTTAACTTCGTTAATGCACGTGCTAGAAGGAGAATGAAGAGGGGAATCGGAAGAAAACCAAATGCGCTCGTAAAGAAGCTGCGTAAGGCCAAGGCTGATACCAAGCCTTTGGAGCGCCCCGAGCCCGTGAAGACCCATCTTCGTAATATGATCATCGTTCCTGATATGATCGGCTCTCAGGTGGCTGTATACAACGGCAAGGTCTTCAACATTGTGTTGATCACCGCAGACATGGTGGGTATGTACTTGGGTGAGTTCTCCATCACATACCGCCCCGTGCGCCACGGCCGCCCTGGTATTAACGCCAACGCCAATGCTGCCCGTTTCATTCCTCTTAAGTAATTTCGCTGACTTTCTCGCATTGTTCATAGATATTAGTTAGTGACAATTGTCTTATAGATTTTGAAACAAAAACAGCAAAAAAATCCATCCTTTTCATCACTTCTGCTACCTAACTGATCAGCACAGAGAAAATTTAATCGAATCAATATTAAATTCAAACTTATTGTTTAATCACACAATATTTCTAAAAGCTACTTGAAAAGAATTTATATTTTAACCGAAAATGCATGACGGGTATAAATGCAAATCACGCATGCACGTCTGGTAAAGGCGTTCATTTCTCCCCAGAGGCTGATTTTGGTAATTTTTTAATTCGTTCTGTTAAGCTTTGCATTTCAAGCTTGCGACCACTAGCATTCAAAAGACTTTGTTTGGCAAATAGTGGCAACTTAAGCACATGGGCTGCCGATACGAATCGTTTTTGTGGAGCCAATGTCATACTTCCTCGTAGCACATCCAGGAGCAAACCGTCGTCAGACATGTCTTCATCTGGAATCTTGGCTTCAGAATCAACTTTCTTCTTAATTTGAATTGATTGCGAAAATTGTTGTAAAAGTGGAGCGGGGATTATCGATTCAAGAGTTTTTATAGCTCGAGAGCGGGTGGACTGCGGGCCATCCGGAGTCACAATATATAAACCGTATGTCGATTGCAAGGGAAGTTCACTGAAATACTTTTGTATGGCAGAAGATTCTTTAGTTGCTGTTCCCAGCACCTTATAAATATGTTGCAAATGCTGATCTTCGGCATCACTTGCTTTTACAATAGAGCGTCCACACAAAATCAGTAAGCAGACAGTGGCAGCACTGTACAGGCTAGAGGCGGACGAAGCGAAATCTCCCAAAATAATTTCAGGAGCAGTTGATAATAGGTGCGGCAAACTAGGCTTTGAGACTTTAACATTTTTTTTTGAAACATGATCATCACTGTTATTAGTATGCGAAGATTCATGATGTTTATCTCGTTCATCTCTGGAACGTTTGCGGTTCTTCGCGGAACTATCGTTGTCTTCAGTGCCGTCATCCTCATCTTGTGTGCGTTTTCTATGCCTGCGCTTGTCTTTCTTATGTTTCTTTTTTCTGTCTTTCTTTTCTTTTTGTTCACGAAGCTTTTCTTTTTCAAGTTCACGTTGAATGATAAAAGATGGAATACCTGAGCTAAGGGCTCCACCACCAGCTTCGACCACGCCGGTAAGATTACCCAGAACGAGACGACCAGCTTCGTTTAGATATATATTCACAGGATCAAGCCAGCGTAATACAAGGCCACATGCAGTCAAGTGATCTACAGCCGAAAATAAATCGCGGCACAACTCTATTGCGAACTTCGGGGACAAAGGTGACGTAACTTTGTTCTTCGCAATTATGTTAACCACTACATCCAAATTAAGATGCAAAGGCAGCAAGGTAAGGAAGCGCTGGGAAGGTAATGAATCTGCCGATAGCCTGTTCGTCGTTCGAGAAGCTTCAGCGGATCTCGATCCCAATGAAATGGAACGTAGGAATTCGGTCTCTTGTTCGTCTTCATCTCCACGGAGAGACAGTGGGGTGCCACTCCGTTTCGCAGGAGTTTCGTATGTTTCCTCAGCATTTTCTAAAGTCAAACTTTTTGAGTATTTAGGCAGTTGGAAATGTCCTGATAACGCAGATACACCTATCACGGGATGCAAATATGGGCTCACTGCAGGGGAACCATTACTGTGCTGTGACGATCGGTCCAATTCCCAAATATCATTCTTGTTATGGCCTTTCAAAGAATGAAGCCCAGAGTAATAGTGCATTTGCTGCCAAAGGCTCAACTCATGAGCAGCTGCACACGACAGTCCTGTTCCATGCTCTAGACCTGCAGCCTTGAATTGAGCTGCTTCTTTGCGAGCTGCGCGGTCTGTTGGCCAAGGACGTAAGTTAACATGCAGGTTAGGGTCCTCCGTACGTGAAGCACGAACATCAGGAAATTGTACAGCAGGTAAATATGTAGAATACATCTCTTTTGAAATAGCAGACATTCTACTTTCTCCCTGTGTTGCATCAACTACACCTCCAGCACTGATACCAGCTCGGGCACCAGAATTGAGCCACGGAAAACGCGTTCGACAGGACGCACCATAGACGGATTTTGCTGCAAGAACTTCAGGACCTTCATGCTTGAATTGATGCGCCAATAATTCCCCTTGAGCCATCCATCTTTCCACAACGTTACCGACGCTGTTCATGAGCACTTGCCAGTCCAGCAACCCTGGTTCTCCTTCCACCATTTTTGTAAACCATTCTGGCAGTAACGTTTTAGGTATTTTTGCCGAAATATTTGCAACAGCATTTACTGCCCAAAACATTTGCGAAGGAGTTTGACGCATAGTATGTGTGCCTACTTGCCACAGAGCAAGGAAAAGAGTTTGTGGATTGAGCACTTTACCACCGTAAATTCTTAACTCGGCAATCTCACAAGCAACGCAGTCGACAAGCAACGAAGAAAGACACGCGACGTCAGGAAGCATTGCCTGCCACCATCGTGGGTAAGTCGTAGCAATCGCTACTGCAAGACTCCCACAAGCATACAAGGAACCGACGTGTCTGTCAAAGATCCACAAATCATGAATAGCTTCCTCGAGTGGACACCAGGTGGCGTACGTTAGAGCGAGTACATCTGGTACAAAAATATCATAACGGAGAACTTGTAGTACTGTTTCTTCCATTCGTATAGCTCGCTGCACAAAATGATCAATATTGCCAACAGTATCTTTGTCATCTCTACCGAACACCTCGCAATAAACGGATGTCACAATGCGTACAATGTGTGAAGGAACAAAACTTCCACGAGCTTTTTCCGCGAGCATAAAACACGCAGCAACAAGAGGTGTTGCTTCACGAGACACAAGATCTGTGGTTCCGGAATAACTAAGGTAACGTCCCAGAAGCGTAGCAGCGTGAAGTGTTGTCATTGAAAAACATCGCATGCGGCAACCTGTTTTCCGCAAATTACTTAGTAATGAACGTTTTACGGAATCAGAGAGAGTGTTTGATCGGAAAGCAGCATTATTTGCTAAAGGCTTGAAAGCATTATCTACAGAATCTGATTTGACGGTAGAGTCTGGTACATGCTGCATCGAACACGTCAGTGGCACAGCAAACAATTGAGGAGATGTTTGCTGCGCACGCCACATCTGTGTGAGAGCTAGGTTTTCTGATGCGACATCCTCATTTGCAGAATTAGCAACTCCATATGCATTTATATCAACCAAAGAAGGTAAAACGCGCCAATCATAAATCAACATTGGGCTCTGCAAAGAGTTCAGCTCATCGTGCACTGTACGCTCCCTTTCCTGATCTTTGTTTTTTTGAAGCGCAGCACTTTTTCGAAGGGTTTCTTTGGCAAGATTGACCTTGTCTTCTTCGCCAAACACGATGACCTGAATTATGGAATCTTTGCCTTTTTTGTCACGAAGGCTTACACTGGCAGAGCTCGGCACTTGGTGGCAACGAACGCCTGGACAGTACGATCGAAGCAACTCCAGTGTGCGAGAAAATACCGCTTGCTCGTTATGTAAATCGCTGGAACTAAAATTTCCTGCTGAAGCTTGTGATTCCAGTGAAGTCTGAACGACAAACTTTGCAGTTGCAAACGTGATATCTATCAACTGCCGTACTTTTTCATTTCTTGGGGATTCCTGTCGTGCAACGAAGGTGGGGGTTCCTTGTCTGGGAGATACAGGACGCGCAGATTGGTACTGTACTTCAGGAACTTCCTCGCGATCTATGATCATTTCGTTTTCGTCATCTTCCTCACCAGATACAAGGTTTGTATCCCGCTTTTTGATAACTTCTTCCGATTGAAGTTCATCCAGCCATTCCCACTGAATCTCAGCATTCGGTCGTGAGGTGTCCGTGGGCAAAAGAAGCTGCTCTGTTATGGTTTTAGAATCCACAGTGTAAAACAAACGATGCATTTTGGTCTTAGCATCCCATGCCTCTACATTAGCATCCCAGAAGCGGTTGTTGCCAGGCCAAAAGACGCGCACACGCTTGTCGACCAGCCACTCATGCAGTGGCAAAGATGACCCCTGCTCTTTGGCGCCAAGTGATGCTTCCTCGCTTTTGCGCCATACTCCTTTTCGCACCAAATAATAAGATTTCTGCTCTTCGGACAGAATCTCCAAAAATCCACGACAACTAGATGTACCACAATAACAACGAGTCGGTTTCTGTTGGTTAGGCTTCCATTGGTAATCAAAACCAAGTTCTTCTCCCTTGCGAATATCCTTATCCGCAAAAACGCCAATACATAGTTTCCCTTTAACAATCCAGCGGTCATGTTTTGCATTAGGCTCACAGCTATGATTAGTGTACCGTGCTATACTACCTTTTCGTGTTGCATCAAGGTACACATTCTGCGCTATGTTGTGCAAATAAAGTTGCTTTTGACCATGATTGCTGCGCTCATGCATAGTACTCTTATTGATGACCTCGCCTAGGAATTCCAAAATAAATTGATCTTTCTTGATGTCCTCACAAGCAAATAATCCATAACCGTGCTTCAAGGGCGTGGAGCGAACTTCTACCTTTGCCCACTCTTTACGTTGTATTCGCTGATTCTTGCAGCGAGGATTTTTACAAGCAACACACTCAATCTGTGTACTAAAGTTAAAGCACGCTTCATCATCGCAACATAATCCTTGAACAGCACAATCACATGAGACAGGCTCATCCTGTCCACCATTGTTGCCATCTACAACAATATTCTCGTCTATTTGAATGAAATCATCCTCCCAACCCATTATTGCTGTATTTTAACACAAAATTAGGATATTAAAAGTATATTTCTATGAATCCTTAATATATAAACAGCTGCCTCAATGCGTAGAATGGCTCGCCTAAGTGTAACTATTTTACTTCAAAAAAATCTAAAGTTGTGCAAGATATTTCGAAACCAAATCCTCGTCGAACGTAGTTGCAACAAAAGATTCTCAATTTATGAAGGAAAAATGACTGCAACAACTCTTTCTCCCCACGTATGCTCGGGTCTCATATCTTGTGGTCCGTAGTTCCCTCTGGGATCGTTTGTGGGAGAGGCCCAGTTGTTTTCAAGTTACCTGTGATAACGGTGCCTTTAAAGGGTGATTCATTCCGTTAACATATCAAAATACTAACAAAGAAAGTCTATTTTGATATAGGAATTAATAATTTCCAAATAAATACCGGATATTTTCGTATTCTGCAGTTAAATTGAACAACCGTCATAACTATTCATCATGGCTACTATACAGCAATTAGAAAAACTGCATCACATCCAGCGACTTTTTCACGTAGAGGATTCATTAGAAGCTGCTGTAGCTGGCGAGCGCGTTAAACTTCTCATTGAAAAAACAGAACAGTTAATTCGTCAGAGAGCATTCTTGCGGGAGGAACGTCGCATCCTGCGTATCGCGGCAGAGAAATTAGAAGAGCGCAAACACGAACTTAAACTTATGCACCAACCAAATTGGATTCCCGAACAACTGCATAAATTACCGAAGCGTTGCATACAGATAAATGTTGGAGGCCTGGTAAGTGCCATATATCCGCTTGTTGTTACCGTCACATTTTTTGTAGCGACTATAACCGCCATAGTGACAATAAAATTCTGAAAATCTAACCGCTTCATTTCTTATTGAACTCCGTGTGTAACATAATTCGCTTTTCTGACGATGCATCTGAACATATTCTGCTTCTCTTGTAAGATGTTCGAAATTTCTGAAATATATATGCAAAGAGACCCAACATCTTTGCTACATCAGCTTTGCGAACCTAATCCGCCCATTCTACCTGATGCAGACGGTAGTTATTTCTTTGACCGGGATTGGTGGTTATTTCGATATATTGTGATTTTCTTGAGAGATGGGACTTTGCCCGAAGATCGTTCTCTTTTAGCTCAACTATATCGTGAAGCAGGTTTTTGGCATCTCACTGAATTGCAAAAGGCAATTGAAGAAGATAAACTCCATCTCCGAGGAGATCCAAAACTTGCTTCCAGCACTGTCGTGGGAACTGACGGGAAAATTGCTGACGCTGCAAAGACCAGTGCATGGTGGCGGAAAACACCTAATTGGCAAAAAGCCGTCGTCGAGGATCAAAAGAACGCTGTTGCAGCAAAACCGGGCAAGTCTGACTGGTGGACAGGCACGTCTTATAACGGCAGATCGTACTTACCTATGTCTAATGATCCATTGAAGGTAGTAACGGTCAAAGGCGCCAAAGATATGAAACCTGTTACGGAAAACACTTGGTATGCCTATAGTGAACACAAAAAGGCATCTGCTCCTCCCATGTCTTTATGGTAAGAGTCCTTCAATTGCAACTGTATAATTAGTCAGGAACAGTAAATCCCTTGTAATCATTTTGAACATAGGTCAATGTATACTATTTTACACATATTAATACACTTTCTTCATATGATAACGCATCCTTCTTGCAGAGTCGTATATTATAGTTTATTCAATATACATAAACTTTAACACTGTCTTTCGAAATGTCCTTTTACACCAACATCTGACTTGAATGACCCTGATATGTCATCAGCCATGACTCTGATTGACATCCACCATTTGCCGTGCTTTTCTCCCACCGGCGCGCACAAACATGCCCCCCTTTTTTAATACGACACCTTTATTTTTCGCAATATCAATGGCCAAAGCACTTTTGCTTGTATGACCCGAAGCAAAAGAAAGCGATCCTGATAATGACGCATTAGAAGGCCCTTGGTTGCGAGCATTGGTACCAAGTGGCATGCTTTTGCTTCCTATTGGTTCAGCACTATACCCAGGAGGCTTGCGATGTGAGGAGTCGGGTTCATTTAGACTAGCTTCCATCATGTATTTTAGACCTTCTGCGAACTCTTTGCCTTCTGCCGTAGTTATGTCTGCTTCAACAGAGTTGTGAACAGTAATGCGACTGCTAATTGAGCTCATTTCAGAGTATTCATTTTGACTGCTATGGGATGATATGAGCTGATTTTTTACGCCATTCGTCATTTGAGAAGTAGTTCCTTGTTTCAAGGTCATGAGGCCTGACTGCCCATGGGATGAATTCTTGGTCTTTTTCACAAAGTTGTTACCATTTTTGTCAAGCCCTTTTTCAGCAAGCGTTAAAGGCTCCACATCGTCATCGGAGTCATACTTGAGCTCATCATCGAAGCCGCGTGGTGGAGAGTCTGGTCCTGCCGGGTCATCATGAGCGCCAAACAAAAGATCGTCATCGCTATCCAGCAGATCGTCATCATTGTATTTTGATTCAACTTTGCGAATAGCAGCTTTACGGGGTCTGTTAAGAGCCATTCTTTCCATCTTGGCTGACAGTACTCCTGAACCGGAAGCATAAAGTGGAGCATCTATATCAAGACAGCCATCTTTTGATATAGATGCGAGTTTGGAAGGCGATAATTCATATCTATCTGACCTCAAAGTATGGCTAATAGAAATAGAATGGGATGTTTTATCAGTTGAACCCGATTGTGGCGCCCCAATCAGGTCTAAAATGGCAAGCTCCTTTTGTCGTTGCTCCTGCTTGCGTGCAACTTCCTTTCCTTTCTCAACTACGATACCATTAAAGTCTTGCAATCCACGAGTACCTTCGGCTAGATTGACTTGCTCAATTGTTTGATAATTGCGGGCTGCTGAACTTCGACATCGGAGGCCTTTAAGAACACTTTGTGCATGTTCCAAGGTGTCGATACCTACAATACTGGGGGCTCCAGCTCGATTCATATTCGGAAATACAGATGAGCCACTATGTATACGATTTTCAATTCACCAAATGTAATTCACCAGATGACACCTTTTCCGATTTTCAACGCTGTAAATTTAGACGGTCGCTGGGACTTCGCCTGCCCACTCCATCTATCAACCCTCGGTGCTCGGGACGCGTAAGTATATTGAGCATGGAGTTGCTGGCAGTTGGGTTAAATACATTCGGTCAACTTGGAATCGGCCAAAGAGTTCGCAAAGATTTTTATGTTCCTACTAAATTTGGTGTCCCGGAGCCTTCATCTGGGACCTCACTTAGTAATGACAGCGCCTCTGTAAATGGGTTGAATACTGATGAAATAGAGGATGTTCAATGTGGATGCCATGCTACAGTCGTTCTTTTTAAGGACGGAAGAGTACAAATGACAGGTTCTGTTATGAATTATGTATTGCCAGTTCTTCAATCAGTTCCTATTTCGTTTCCATCCAAGGCTGTGCAAGTGGCATGCGGTAGAAAACACGTTTTGCTTCTATTCGACAGTGGCTGTGTGATGTCATGGGGAACTGGATATTTTGGGCAGTTAGGGCACGGAGATGATAGCAGTGTTGAGGAGCCAACCTTGATTAAAGCACTTACGCCAGCTGCTCTAGGAAGCAGAGTCGTCCGCGTCTCTGCTGGTGGCAATCATAGCGGTGTAATCACAGACTCAGGAGAGGCATTCATGTGGGGGCTCAATCGTTCTGGTCAGTGTGGGACTTCCATGAAAGCGGACGTCTTATTGGTACCCAAGCCTGTAGACATGAAAAAAGCCGTAACTCAAAATGGTGGACAAGCAATACGCATCAAACAATTAGTTTGTGGTCGCAATCACAGTGGCTGTGTTTCAACAGAAGGACGCGTTTACACATGGGGAGCTGCTACAATGGGTCGCACTGGTCTTAACCTTAGCACCGCTGTTAAAGTGCAGATGTGCCCTGCGGAACTACCGATTTTTAACGCCCATCCAGTCAAACAATTAGCTACTGGAGACTTTCATATGATTGCACTATGCACAGATGGTGGAGTTTATTCCTGGGGTTATAGCAGTGATGGACAAACGGGACATGCCTCTCTCATTCATTGTCGTACTCCGAAGCGTATGGAGTTCTTCGATTTGGTCGATAAAATCGAGCAAGTTGATTGCGGTGCCGGATTTTCTATGGCGAGGGATATCAATGGATATTTATATGGCTGGGGTTATGGGGATGGTGGTTGGATGGGGCTCAAACCTCCTCGCGAAGAGGACATGCCCGTTTTCGACTGCGATGAAGCTGTGGATTACCCAGTGATACGTGGTCACGTGCATATTCGTTCCTTTGATTCAACACATACGGTTATCCTACCTGCAAAAATATCAATGCTGAAAAACAGAGTGGTGCGTCTTATACGCTGTGGTGGGGCGCATACGATACTGTTTGTCAGCTCTCGACCAACGACAGTTTTTGACAGCAAGGAAGACGACAACAATGAAGTGCAGCTCAACATGATGCTCGACAGTGACAGCGACAGTGATACAGGGATACACACTGGAGTAAATTCTGCTATTGCAAAAAAATAGACGCTAAGTGTTATCATGTAAGTAATGTACCATATTTTTTTCTATTTGATTCGTACGATATTCATTAAATAGAGTATGTTTTCAATAATTTGGGTATAAGTACAAATGCAGGGGTGAATCACAGGCTAAATAGAAGAAGAAAGAGAATCAAAAATAAAATGCATTTCTTTTTATTTATTTTTCGAGATTACATAATCGTATAAGCGGGACCTCCTCCTCCCTCCGGAACTGTCCACTTGATATATTCATGCGGTG
>JACCDO011444891.1_pt1 | contig 23499 bp, 15 predicted proteins | sample 7446101 | NCBI WGS metagenome assembly JACCDO01 (sample SAMN15323440, study PRJNA562643) | freshwater metagenome | isolation source: river surface water | place: USA:Blue River Watershed | collected 2017-08-16
CCGTAAATTGATTTCTCCGTGGGATATCGAACGCTGGACATTTTGTATTCTATTTAGTAAGTAAGCGAGTAAGTAAGTAAGTAAGTGAGTAAGTAAGTGAGTGAGTGAGTGAGTGAGTGAGTGAGTAAGTGAGTGAGTGAGTGAGTGAGTGAGTGACTAGAATAGATATTAAAATGTAGTTTCCTACCATTTTGCTTTTGCTTTTCTGCGCATAAATTAGCGAAAGCAATATGTTCTCGCAGATTCGCTATCAATTGGTCCCGTGTTGGAGTGACATCAACAATAGACATGACTGTCTCCGTGAGAGTTTCCGTCGCATTAAAATGCTTGACAATGATAGTATTTGCGTCTGTTTTTGACTCCTCGATAGTCCCTTGTAGGAGATTAAACGATCCTTTCCACAGTTTACCATAGGGTGCAGCTAAACTTGGCTCTACGTAGTAGTTAACTATCCCCGAGTCAATGACAAAGTAACGTTTCTTAATGGTACCGAATGCATGCCCCTTCTTCTTCAAGTGGTACATGTATCTTGCTGGTGGGACAAGCTTGGGATTTAGATCGGATTTAACGGGATTATTTTTACTCGATGTATCGATTATTGTTGGTGCAACACTATCTAGCAGACGAGCAGATGGTTGCTTGAATGCGGATGATAAAATTGAAGTTAATGAAGTTGTTGTGGATGTTGGGACGTCGGTTATTGCATCAAGCACGGGCCCGTTCTTCGTGACATATTCAATATGTTTTTGAAAGCTTTCAATCCATATATCAACATATTGTGCAACAATATCTGGTTTAGCTTCACACACTAACACAAGGTCCTTCTTGGTGTTGTCAGTGCGGTGGAACACCCTAAACTTGTTTGTTTGATCGGTTATCTTCTCCACCGCATAGTCCACGAGCACGATTTTGTCCTTCAGCCCTTTGCCGTAAGGATAGTTGATGTCCATGTCTTCGTAGTAGTAAATAATACCATTTTCTAATACAAATTGTCTAACTTTCCATGTTTTAGCAATATGACCACGCTTTTTCAACGCACCTTTAATAAGCTCGGGTACTTTGGACTCGTTCTCTTCCTCTTTTCCTCTCTTGATACGGGTTGGCTTCCATAATGCATATAACTGTTCCATATTAGCAATTTGTTCTTCTATTGTGTAATCTCGTTTATCATCATCTTCATGATCATTAGATTCTTTATTTAACAAACCATCTAAAGTATTTGCAGTTGCAACATTAGTATCATCAGGTTTATTTGCAGGTTGCTTCACAACAACTAATTCATCTACTTCAACGATACGTGGAATTTTCAAAGTAGGTACAATATCTCCAACAAATCCTCTGGCAATATTAGGTAATTTATAATCATGAGATAATTGTTCCTTTTGATTACTGTTAATTGTGTCAATGATTTCAATTAGTGTTTTCATCCGTAAGTCGTTATCTTCGGAACATATTGTTAAATAATCAATAGAATTGATACCAACAGAAAATACAGCACATTCCTCATTTGATTTATCTTTTGATACCACCGAAGGCGGTTCAGAGAGAATATACTGTCGAGGCTTGATAGTTGCATGATACATGACGTTGATAAAAACCTTTCTGATGGACTCGCCTTTCGGGCGGAGTGTTTTTATAACAAATCCAACTTCTGGAAATACAGTTTCATGAGATTGATCCACTATAACCTTTCTTGTGGCAAAAACTACAGGAGCAAGATTAGGAGAAGGAGATTGCACCTCTGATGAAGAACAGCAACCCATTCCAATCAAATTAACCACGAAATGAAAGGAGGAAAATCTGATTCCTTTCGGAAATCCAAAAACTTGGTACCGGTCTGGGCTTGGGTGTGGATTCCTGGGGAAGAGAAGGAGAAAGGAGAAAGGAGAAAGGAGAAGAAGAAAATACCCTCCCCCACTTTCCGAAGAGTGTTGTGAATTTGAGTTATATTTAAGCTCAACCTACATCATTTTCACTAACTTATCAACTAGTTTCTAGGACCGCTTTTGGTTTTAAAATTTTTTTACCAGAATGTTCTACCTAGACTACTAAATCAATTCAATGTTTCTTGTGGTTGCATCCCCTCTGATTTAACAGTTCTAGACATGATCCCACCATTAGTGCTGCATCCTCTATTGCTTATCTATTTCCTTATTTTCATTGGAGTAGAGGGAAATTTGAATGGAAGTTTTGTTGCTACTTTTTCTCCTTTGAGCACTGGAGGCGTCAAAGGATATTTTCAATACAATGTAAACTCGTTGCTGGTCGGTACATACTCTTGGAATCTTGATTTGAATAACTTTATAATACCTGCTTCAGCTGCAGCTGTCGGTTGCACTCAAGATATTATACAGCGTGAAGGATTATTATATCATATACATTCCTATTGGACTAACTCTTCTTACGATTCGTCAAATATGTGTGGTAGTGGAACCACTGGACCTCAGGGACACTATGATCCATATCTTGCTTGCTCTACTACATCACAAAGTTATGGTGATTCTTTATGTGCTAAGCTAGATCGAGTACCATCGTCCTATAGTTACAACTGTACCAATTCTGTATACTCATCAGGAAGAGTAGCGCAGTGTGAAGTAGGCGACTTATCTGGTAAATTTGGTCCTATGATATCAGTATCTTCGACCAATTTAACATTCATATCTAATGGAATAATTGATGTTAACCCACCTCCAGCCGTATATTATGCAAACACTGACACGGTATCAGTAGCTCCTTGGGAATCAATAGTGTTTCATTGTAAAGTACCGGGAATAAGTGCACCAAGATTATTTTGTGCTAGGCTTGTCTATCAAGACTCTACTCCTTCTTCTAATGATGATGATATTGTCCAATCACCATCTCCTTCAACTAGTGCAGCATCCACAGTATTGACGTCGATTGTATTTTTATGGGTTGCAATACAATTTATTTTTCCATTCAATGCACTTGTTCCGTTAGATAGGCGATCGACGAGTCTCATTGGCGCAGCATTTTGTTATATAATACAAATAAATCATGGGAATCCTGTAAATTTCATTGACTTCAACGTATTCGTTGTGCTTTTCAGTATTATGATCGTCAACTACATAATGTTACAGCAGCCAGTCATTGTACATTTCTTCACCGACACATTGACAAAGTATATCACTTCATCATACACAGTTAATAGTCCTAAATATTCATCGTCCAAGTGTTTTTGGTTGATATCATGTGTCGCCTTCGTTACTTCCATGTTCATAACTAATGACGGATTGTGTCTATTCTTAGTGAATCCTATTCTCACGCAGTTAGCGAAGCTGAAGCATCGCAAAATTAACAAGGATACATTTTTTTACATGCTAACGATTTGCGCCAGTAGCAACATAGGTAGTGCCTGTACCCTTCAGGGAAATCCACAGAATATCATAATCAGCAGTTACTTGGTGCAGAGACCAGTTTTGAATGGCGGCAGTTTCACCGGTTACCTACTTTTACCATCCTTACTTTGTTTTGGTATTAATACGATGTATTTAGACTACTTGCGATTAGGGAACACAGGGTTCTATCCTATTGCCACCCGCATCTCAAAGACGCTCTCGCCTATATGTGACAGCTTCGCTATCAAGCTGGATGAAACAAGTGTGTCAATCCCGTGCTATTTATTTTTCATTTGCACAATTATTTTAGAATTTGCAGGATTTCAATTGTCAATTTTATTTTGTTATTTAGCCGTAGCTTTAACAATTCTTACCGTTTATGGCAAGTACGTCAAACTGCCTGGTGACAACAAGGTTAAGATGCAAGGATGCCAAAGTCACTTGGACGGTATATTCAACTCCATTGACTATAATTTGCTTGTAATATTCGGTGGATTATTTATAGTAAGTGGTTATTTCTTGGAAACGCATATCCCTGATAACATTTACCAGGCACTAGTTATTGATAATAAAGTTGACTTTACCAATGTTGGCACTGTCGTTAGGTTTGCATTATACCTCACCGTTGGATCTCAGTTCATCGGTAATGTCCCTTGTGTGTACATCGTGGCGAAGCAATTACTCCAGATTAATGACTCGAATATATTGAAATATGCATTTTTATTGCTTGCATTTATAACAACAATTGCTGGAAACCTTACTCTTGTTGGTAGCGCAGCTAATTTAATAGTTGTTGAGCAAGCCAGTCGACACCCAGAGTTGCAAATACAAATTAACTCTGTCGATCATTTCAAGGTTTGCTTTCCTATTACATTTTTACTAATAGTCATCGGCGTACTACTTATATCATTGTTAACATTGTAACTTATGTACTATGACCAAAATTATTTATATACATTATATAAAAAAGATTAATTGACTTGTTGCCCGAAGAAAAAAGGTGTAATTTCTACGACCGGAGATTTTTTTATAAATTCTATTAGAGCGTCCAATGATATTGCAATCATAGCAGCACGACCATTCTTGATTTCACATAATTCCATATCAAATTTACCTCTTGCAATTTTTTCTTCACGTGATAATTTCTCATCAATACGATCAATACCAAATGAAGCTCGTAATGAATGAAGATTCAATGGATCAAAACCAAGATTACCTGCTTTGTAACCAGGTAATTGGGACATTTGTTTCCCTCGAAACTCTAATGCGCCACCAATGAGTAATGATATCACACCTGCACCCATAATAAACGCATTATCTAACCCACCATTTAATATAGACGGAGCTTCACCATTTGGTGTTAATATAGAGTCTAATTCCAAGAATTCAGCTAGATTTTTATGCCATAACTCTTCCATTGGCCAACCAGCCGCAGCAAGCATTGCTAATCGTGCGTGTTTAATCTCTGCTTCTCTCATATATGCTAAAGTATTTTTATCTTTAGCTAAATTTAATGGATCAAATCCAACATCACCTGCATAAGTCCCATCCAATGCACTTGGTGCTAATAACATTGGAAACCATTGTGCTTGTCTTGGTGCTTTTCTTGGTTCTTTAACTATTAATTCCTCTATATCAAGTGCAGACACAAATGCATTAGTTGCTGATTCTTTTGTTAATTCATCAAAATCTACTGGAGGTAGTTCATTATCTACATCACTTGAGGCAGAAACTCGCACTGATAATCGAGCTATGCGATGAGGACGGACTGACTTGAATGCAATTGTTGCACAAAAGCAACACAATAAAACAAGCACTACTAACATGTTTCTGCGTTGTTTTCTCCGCGCTGGAAAAGTATGACTCATTGCGGGTTTTTATCACGATTGCGGCCCATCGATTTAATGAATAGATTTAATACTACTAATACTATTAGAACGCAATATAGATTGTAACCAGTGTTCCTTTTACATTGAATTCTATTTGTAGTACTAAAATTTATCCCTATAATTAAAATCAAAAATTATTCATGCATTTGGTTTAAGAATCTGGTGACTTACAATTTATTATAATTATTCTAAGAGTTTTATTTCTTATTCTAATTCTTATTCTTTCTTTTTTCTCCTTGAATGGAAGCTTAGGGTTAAATAAAATCAGAGGGGGGCTCAGAGCGAAGATCTTTAGTAATTTGGTCTGCATACACACAATTCACGGTAATTGACACTATAATTGTTGATTAAAAGCATTGCAATCGATTTCTGGTGGTCATAAGTTGTCAAAATATCAGACAACTAAACAACAGATAGCAATAGCATTCGTTTGTCTGAGTCATATTCGCCAATATTTTTAATTGAATACGCGGTTAAATCTCAGTAAAGGATTGTGTTCGGTGCAAAATAAGCAGTCTCTGGTCAAATTATTATCTAAAGGTTAAATTGAATATACTTAGGATGGCAAAGAAGAGTAAGAATGGTAATAATAATGAAAGCGATAAGAGAAAAACAGGTAAAAAATGATCATAATATGTGCTAAAATGCTTACTTTACTAGTGCAATGGCCTAACATTACTAGTTTAACTTGATACGATGAATTCCTTATCTAATTATTATATATTTTACAGGATCAAAAACTGAGCAAAGTCCTCCGTCATCGCCAATAGTTAATAAATCTAATGTGAATGGTGGTAATAGTGGACATATTTCATTTGAGGTTCCTTTAACACCTGAAGGGCATAATTCTAGTAATTTCTTTTCACCTACTCGAACACCTCATAGCGATTTTCAATTATTGACACCAATGACTTTAACAAATGTAAATTCTCCACTTATTTCAAGTCAAACTCGTTTTACTATACCAACTAGTAGAGATTGGTCACCATTTGGTGTTCATGATAATGCTAATCATTTGTCAACAGAAGATAATGATTTTATTAGTACATCATTAGTACAATCTCCACCACCAAGATTAAGACATAAACAATCTCGACATATAAGAGTCATTGAAAGCTCTGACGATAATTTTAACAGTCAAAATGATCATTTCGAATCGAATCAAATTAGTAGTTATGATATGCATTACTATAAAAATTTACAAGCAGTTGAAAATCGTTTAAAATCAGGTACTGGAAGGTATAATGTTTACGATGCAGATGTAACTAATATATGGGCGGATGAACCAATATGGTCAACTCCTGCTGTCATCGGACTACTTAATCCTGATGAAAATACGAATTTAACAGCACAATCAGTATCATCGACGGCAACTGCATCATCAAATAGTAATAGTAATAGTAATAAACGCAAAGATAAAAATGGTGAAGGTGTTGATGGTAGCAAGAAAAAACGTGGTGCAGCTAGTGGTAGTAGTGATAAAAAGAATAAAAAAGAATCACCAACCACAATTGCTGCTAATAATAGTTTAGTTAGTCAAATCAGTCCACCGGTTACTAATCAACATTTAAAAATGCCTCCAAGTATATCACCTCCAGGTGTTGTATCTTCAGAATCAACTGATAAGGTAGTGTGTAATTGTAAAAAATCCCGCTGTTTAAAACTATATTGTGATTGTTTCAAGACCAATGCATACTGTGATGGATGTAATTGTAATGACTGTTCAAATAATAAAGCTGGTGAAATAGATAGAAATGCTGCTATTGGTGCAATATTAGATCGTAATCCAGAAGCATTTAAACCAAGAGTTAGTGAAGATTCTGATCAAGGTAATAAAGGTCATTTAAATGGTTGTCATTGCAAAAAATCTAATTGCTTAAAAAAATATTGCGAATGTTATAGTGGTACTGTATTTTGTTCTGATAAATGCCGATGTTTTGAGTGTAAAAATAATGCAACTGGCACCATTATCAATCATAACCAGAATAATAACAACGCCACCATCATGCCTAATGCCGTACCTAAGGCTATTTTTAATCCTATTCCTGCTAATATTAGTTTCCCTAATATTGGAGGTGGCGGTATGGGACAGAGAAGTAATGTAGTATCGTATGCTCCTCCGGCTTCAAATGTCTAAACACTTTTTAATCAATATCATTTTGTGTACATTTCTTTGTATATATAATTTATATTTTATGCGTTCTTCTCTTTTCTTTCTTTTTTGACATGTGATGTTCCCCTAACAGTTGTTGTTTGAACAAGAGAAATATAAAATAAGAAGGTGAGAAGAGATGGATCGCGATTCTTTAGTTTATTCTGCAAAGTTAGCAGAGCAAGCAGAGAGATTCGATGAGATGGTATCACACATGAAAGGTGTTGCCACAATGCCTCAAGAGTTAACTGTTGAAGAAAGAAATCTTTTATCGGTTGCATATAAAAATGTTATTGGTTCACGTAGAGCTTCTTGGAGAGTCATTTCATCAATTGAACAAAAAGGTTTGTCTCACCATTACCATTTTCTTTCGTTTTAAGCATCACAAATCATTTATTTTATTCCCTCAAAACATCATATTCTTGAAGTTAACTAAATGCTTTCTCCCTCACATATATTGCAATTTTAACTATTTTTTTCTAATTGATATAATGCAATTATTTAATTCTTTTTTCTTCGTTAGGTGAAAGTGATAAATTACCATTAATTCAATCATATAAAAAGAAAATTGAAACTGAACTAGAGGATATCTGCTCGGATATTCTTGAGATTATTAAGAACGAACTTATCCCAAATTCTGATTCTGAAGAGGGTAAAGTATTTTACTACAAGATGAAGGGTGATTATCATCGTTATCTTGCAGAATTTCAGGTAGGTGATGTCCGTAAAGACAGTGCAGCAAAGGCTTTAGAAGCTTACTCATCTGCAAGTTCAATTGCAACCCAGGATTTACCTCCAACACATCCAATTCGTTTAGGTTTAGCTCTTAATTTCTCAGTATTTTACTATGAAATATTAAACTCGCCTGATCGTGCTTGTCACTTGGCCAAACAAGCATTTGATGATGCAATTGCAGAATTAGACACTTTATCCGAAGAAAGTTACAAAGATTCTACCCTTATTATGCAATTGTTAAGAGATAATTTAACTTTGTGGACATCTGATCAACCAGAAGGTGATGACGCCGATCAAGTTGATGATCTATAAATATAAAATTACAATATATTATAAGCAGGAATTGGGTATTCATCTTGTAAATATAATAAAAATCATAAGCATACATACATAGTGGAACTAAGTCTATCTTTACTGATAATTGATTTAACTACCCATTCTGATTCCTGGGGGCCGATACGTATTTTCAAAGGATTCTAAAAAGATCCACCTCAGCATATAAGAACAGAAAACGTTCCAAGAAATAACGATAAAAGATCAAACAAAATGTTAAGAAAAGCAATTCCAGGTACAAACTCATTCCACTGACACCATTAGTTGCATTTTATCTACGGGAAGATCTCTTAAAATGAGTATATTCTCGATAAACTGCCAAAACGTTAACGTTAACTCTTGTGGACATTAAAATTTAATCACTTACTCGCTCACACTCACTAACTCGGTTACTCAGTTACTTATCTGCATGCTAACGTATAATTTCTAACTTTAATATTACTTTATAGCCGAAAATATCAAGCGAAGCTTCATACGATACCCGTTAAGATTCATTTCAACCTCGGGAAGTAATCACAAAGATGATGTCACTGCTTCTATGCCTATTATTAACAAAAATGATGCGAAGAGCTTTGACTTCATCTTGAGAAGATTTAGAATTACTGCCGAAGTTACAGGTAATCACTCACTCACTCGCTCATACTCACTCGCACATACTCACTCGCTCATACTCACTCATCATATTTACAGTAAGCAAGATATTTCCGGCTGGATTTGGTTGGCAAACTTTTGCAACAGGTGCCACTCATCTAGGTTATAGTGCTAATGATGTTGGTTTCTTTTTGATGACTGGAGTTGGTGACGCATTTGGTGTTGTAATTGGACATACTTTGTATTACACTATCAAGAAGTACATCACCCAAAATCCGAAAATAGATATTGCTAAAGAGTCTCAAATTTCTGTTTTTTTGGGTTCTGCTGCGTTATTTTCTGGAACTGCGTGGCAACCAGCTGTCAATTTACTGCAAGCATCAGGCACATTGCCATTTACTAGTGTAGCAACTGGTGCGAGTATTTGTTGTGGTTTAGCATTCTTTACAGGATTGCGTTTATTTCGAATGATTTACTCTCATCCTAATGTAGGTTTAAGTATTGAACCTAATGATTATAACAATTTAAAAGCGGATGCAGCACTAAGTGTATCTATTGGTGGAGCATCTGGTGCATTTGTAGGCACCGACACCGCTTATCTCGGTGGTGATGGGAATTTTTTACGTCCGATTGTTGGTGTTGAAGGGACCGATGCAGCATTAGTTGCATCCACTAAAGCTGGTTTATCAACCGCAATTGGATTTGCTGCTGTTCAATCAGCACAAAATATTGCCTATTCAAAAGGTAAGAATTGGACTGACTGATTAAATTTTTGTGCGTGTTGAATAGAAGAGTTTTGTGCGTTATATAAAAGAATTTTGTGCGTGTTGAATGGAAGAATTTTGTGCGTTAAACCTCGTGCGTTACCTATATGTCTCAATGTGTGTGTGTGCTACACAATTTGTGTGGTTTAGGAAAAAATAAGTGTTAAGAGTAGAATAAGTACACTGTGATCAGGATTGAATTGTGCGTTGTAGGTAGTTTTGTATGGTATAATAAATTTCAGTTTTGTACATTTTCTTCAACAATATTATTCAAATCTGTCAATAAATCCTCCATAACTTCCAACTGTCCCTCGATGAAATACTTGATATAAGTTCGTCTCCCGTCCTCATCATTTAACTTCTGTTTCTTTTTTCTCGTGCTGTTTCTACATTCGGCTGCGATCGGATTTAGAGTTAATAATTGTTCATACTTGTTTACAATATACTCTAGCAATATCTCACAGGATTCTATATGAACAATCGGCACTTCTTCTGTAATATCAACATCGCTGCACTCATTATCGCCATATAACTCATGCAACACTTTCCACATATCAGCACTGCAACCTACTATACCACCACGTCTTATTTCAAAAGTTCCGACATGATCTCGACTCGAATTGTACAATTTAACGCTTATAGAGTCGTGTATATTTCTTGGTATGGCAAAGCCATATGTATACAAAAGCTTTTCATTGCTCAATATGTGTCCATAATTACTGTATATCTCGTCACCTTTTTTCACATCTACATTGATAATTATTAATAAACTCTCTGGTGTGGGGGTTAAAAGAAGCCAATCTTTTTCTTGATTATGGTTAATCAAATCAAGAAATGGAACCATAATACCCAAGTTAGACATATTTGATTCTTGTGACTGGTTTGTAGTAATAGCACCGATAGATTCATCTTTACATAAGTCATGAGGGTACCTTCGTGACACATAAATGCTGTAAACCCAAAAAAATAATTCAATATTTATATTAGGATTTGGATATGCTTTCATCAATATGTTATATTTGATTATAAGTTGCTCTTTCGTTGTTATAACATGCTGCAACAAATTCGTCCCCGCCAAATCGGCTAATCTAAGTTCACCCCACATCAATAAACAAGAATCGTACGACTTTAAAGAGTTCAAATAAATAGCAAAATGTCCATTAATCGTAGCTTCTTCGCACATATAATACCATAGAAGCATCTCTTTGGTAACACCATCAATAGCATGGATTTTCTGGCCTAATTTACTATGCAAAGCCTTCTGATAGGTAATAATATGCGAGTTATTGATTGCTGCAATAACCGTCCCTTTCTTTAGATTCTTAGTCGCCGCAATACCATATCCTTTCTCATTATTTATCAACTTCGTGCTCGCTGTTCCATCTAGTCCCAGCCATTTAAGGCATTTCATATGTTCATTATGCATATTTTTTTCCATTTTTCCGAGGAAAAAAATACCAAAATCCATGGAAATTTTGATCTCGTCTCATCTGGGATGGAGCTAAAAGTAGAATTCTTACGTATTTTGGGTAAGCTTAATATGAGGAAAGATAGTCATTGGTTTCGTGCCCCCGTAGACCATGAAGCTCAGGGATTATTTGATTATCCAATAATCATTAAAAATCCCATGGATACATATACCATTAAAAAGAAATTAGAAAATAATGAATACAGTAAAATTGATGATATTATTTATGATTTTCGACTTGTTTGGCATAACGCTATGATATACAATGTACCTGGTAGTCAAATCTATAACACCGCGAAGAAGAATCAAGATCATTTTAATGAGATGCTGGATGGTTTAGTGCAACAGAAAAAGTTATCTGGTGAAATAAGTGGTGTTAGACCTCCAGATCCGACAGAATTAGCAAACTTTATTAGATATTTAAAGCTTTTAACACCAAAACAATTTGGAAATCTCTTAAGTATTCTAGAAAATTCATATCCTCCATGTTTGATGAAGCATTACGAAGGAAAATCAATTGAAATAAACATAGATTGTATTACGACTCGGGTGATACACGAAGTGGAGGCATTTTTAGTGACAAATAATATAAACTATTCAGAAGTTGATCAAAAGAAAAGAAAAACTTTATCGTACATTGATGATTATGCTGATGATTATGATGATGAAGACTACGTTGAAGGTGGGAAAAGCAAAAGACAGGCAAAGAGGAAATAGTCGAATAAACATGGCTCTGAATATATTGTAAAGTAATGTAATTACAGTATGAAACATTAAATACCAATTGTACTTATTCTTTTCTTGTCATTATCAATGATTAATCGATTTGCTATTTCTTCAATATTCGAAGCATTTTCTTCTTGGTCTCGCGACAATCTGACTTGACCGACTTCTCGCAACACAAGGATTTTACGCGCGTCTTCAAATAAACCTTCGAGTACTAACGCGCGCATTAACTCCATGTATAAATCACCTTGTAAGTAACCGTAAGTGTCGTTACATATTAATTCACACGCATTAACCACAAACTTTAACGCATCTACAGATGGTTTAGGCAAGTTCCACATGGCAGATACAGATGAATCATTAATGTTATCAGAAATGGTACTATTAACGGACGAACCTAACTGCTGTTGCTCATTAATACCCACCCAATTATTTGCGAATATTTTATCTTCTTTATTCCTTTTCTTCAACTCAGAACTATAACTACCAAGCGCCAAATTCAATACTTTAAAAGTTGGCTTTACTGATGATACAGGGATTACAAAACCAGTATCTTCGGTAAGCACACTACTATAGGAATTGGAACCGCTTGACTTATCCATATGGTGACTGTAGTGCTTTATAATATTTTGCAGAGTGCTTGTAGCTTCAGTATAAAAACCATTGGCTATTTGAAACTGTAGGAGACAATGAATTGTTACACTGTTTGGTTTTGCTAGCTCTTGATTATTCAACATACGATTATATAGATCAATTCCTTCATTCCACTTGCCTGGCGTTTGTAGTAATGATCGCAGATACAATGTATACAATGCAGTATCTGGTTTAACTCCAGTGCGCACTACTAACGAAAATAATGATGATGCTAACATATTTTGATTTGATAAAACACATGCAAACAATGCCGCCGCATAGTGTCGTAAACTAGGTTCAACACCTTTTTCACGCATTTCAGCGATAACTTGCACTGCATTAACACCATCTCTTGCTACTGCTAATGCCTTTAATACGCCCATATATGTCTGAGCATTCGATTCAAATCCTCGTCGTCTCATTTGATGAAATAACTTTAATGCTACTTTTGGTCGCTTAGTTTCCGCGCAAAGATTTATTAGGTATCCATAAGATCGGAGATCAGGCGCTATCTTCGGCTTTCCACTCATCAATTTCATGACATTTTGAGCTTGACGATAATCATGCGACACAGCAAAATGCTCTAAGAACTGATTATATAATTCAATACCTGGGTTTATGTTGAGATCTGGCAACGAGCGCAATATCTCAAATGAAGTTTCTTGTAACTTCTTCTTGCCACTTTTTAATAAAGCTTTTATGAGTACACCATATGTGACTACAGTGCATGATATACCCATGCTCTTGGTCAACTCGTATACCTTAAGCGCATCATCCGGTCTATTCAGCTTTGCGTACATATACATCAGACTATTGGTAGTTGCAACAGTATACGTCAAATTACGCGAGGGGATTATATTCCAAAAGATTTCTTCGGCTTCATGTATTCGTTTCGTCTTTGCTAACACATACAAAAGTGTTGACAAGAAATAAATATCACTCATGACTTTCTTTTCCCTTTCTATCCAATCAAACAACGCTAATGCGCTTGACGAGTCCATATTGCGACCATATGCTTTCACTGCAGTAGTACATACGTACATATTTGGCTCGAGTCTTTTTAATACTTTTGAATGATCTAATTTTTTCTTGGACATCGTTGGAGTTGAATTTTCATTCATTACTCGATATGCACTTTTTGCAGAGTTATAATTATCTGGATTGAAGTCGTAAAGTAACTCAAATACTTCAATCGCTAATTCTGGATCTTCTACAATCAAACATTGCGTCATGAACTTGTTGACTATAATATTACTGAGAAATTCATCATTACTAACTAAACTATTCCAAACAACTAAAAGCTTCTCTGATGTTTTGCACTTTTCTATGGATTCAGTATATGATGACGATTTTATTCCTCCTTCATTGACACTATTATCTCCAGTGAATGATTCAGTAACTAAAGGCGCTGCGACACTATTTGCGGTTACGGTATCTAAGAATTTCCTTTGTTGCTTACCAATATATTGATCTAGGGATACCAGCCTTTTTATACTTAATTTCAACTGATTATCTGTGCGCATTTTAACACCAACAACAAATGATTCAACAGAGTTAACTTCCCACATTCTATCACCCCATGATGCAGACATTGCAACAACTTGATCTCCAATCTCTATTCTTCCACATTTAGCAGCACCTAAATCTGCTTTAACAGACTTTACATATACACCTTTTCCCTCACCCTCTACTACATGCAATCCTATTGGTCGCTTTAAACCAATGCTAAATGTATACGGAACTTTTAAGAATTTTTTAATATTATCTGGTATAACAGATAATGGTCTCTCTAATCTAATTTTTACAGTTGATGCCATAACAAACCTAGTATTTAATGCACTTTTGACTCCTTCAACAGAATTATGTGACCACAATTGGTCACCAGCAGTTGCTGATAAAGCGACTATGATGTCACCAGTACTAACACCAAGTGATTCAGCTTTACTATCTTTATACACTTCACCAACTGCTGCAAAACCATTACCCTGAATGATATCTATTCCTAATTCTCTTCCTAATGTTATCTCATAGATAACAGCTTGCCTCTCATGGTTAAAGTCAACTATACTATCTAGTGGTGATGGTACAAGGTTTCTAATATTCATATTAACACTTTGACCTGTAGATATTTCAACTTCCTCGTTGCTACCGACATATTTATAGCCTTTTAATACATCTTTATGAACATATTTTTCTCTATATTCTCCAAATTTTCTACAGTTGTATGTCGATGAATACTTTTGCAAGAATGATAGTGCACAAACAACACATAGCAGTATCAGCAGCAGATTCAGTGACACACGATACATGACAAAATGCTTTTCCTTTCACTATACCGACCACTCACTTTCGAATGCTTTTTGTGATTCGGATTCCCGAGTGCGTGTTTTCAACATGACACACTGCAATAGGCCGCCACACAGTTTGATCAAAACATTAATCTGTTCGTAAACTTCTATGCCATAATAATTATATCAAAGTTATAATGATATTCTATTGCAGGAATTTTAAGTGTGTAATTATTAAAAATTTTATTGAAAATATTTTTTTACATTATAAACCAAGCGCAGCTATTTAGTTGTTGTCATTTACATCACCACAAACAACATTTAACTAATTTAATTAATAAATTAATACAAGTCATCTTTCTTCTTTGGACTTTACAAACCCTATGACGAAAAAAAATCGTGAGTAGGAAGAAACTAAAGAGAAAATCATCTTCTGTAGCAAAGAGAGAATCATTTTCGTTAGTACATAGGATGAACGATTTGAAAAATGCGGAGAAGAAAGCCTCTAGTTTGGTAACAAAGGCACGCGAGGATAGAAATAATAAACTTAAACAGGCAAAAATTGAGGCAGATAAATTGATAGCCAAACATCGTGCAGAAAAAGAATCTCAATATCAAGCGTTAGTACAGGCAAAAGCATCCAGTAATTTATCATCAGGTATTTCCATTTATATATTTACCACGGTATCTTGATTCTGATGTACTTATTTGTTTTTATTATTATATTCAGATAATTATAACGCCAACATAGCAAATGAAATCAATAAATTGACCAAGGACTTCAATAATAATAAAGATGCCGTAGAAAAGATGTTGATTGACATTGTTACAACTGTGAATTTAAAATAAACATAACCTTTTTGGAGTATAAAATATAAATAAATCTTCGTCACCATATCCTAGTAATAAAAATGTCAATAAATCTTGTTAACTATCACCATTGTCCTAATAATTATCAAAACGATTTCATTTATACATCAGTGATTGTTATCACTGTGCTCTTTTCTCCATTTCCTCGAAAAATAACAATGATTCTGTATCTTCCACTATCTTGATTAAAAGCTTACTTAGTTCCAAATTATTTTGACCAAGAAAAAATTATAATTACGTGTAAAATTCTACTGATTTACAATTTTATAAATTAAAACTATAATGGAAGCACTCAAGCCTCTTAATTGTACATTATAAAATTTATAATGTTGTCCATCGCGATTGAATTCTGTAGATAAAACATATTATATTATACATGATTGTAAGCAATTTAAAAGCATTTACGATGGACGATTTGTGGACCAGATTCATCGTATTCAGCCTTGGAGATCCACATTTGTTGGAAAGTTGATAAGGATGCCAAGATAGAACCACCAATCCAGACAGAGTATTTACGTTCTGGAGGAGCAACAACCTTGATTTTCATGGTTGATGGAGCTAAAGCAGTTAATTCCTTGGTCATACGCTCAGCAATACCAGGATACATGGTGGTACCACCAGACATGACAATGTTAGCATATAAATCTCTGCGAATATCAACATCACACTTCATGATGGTTTGGAAAGTGCAGTCGTGGATACCAGATGCTTCCTTACCAATTAATGATGGTTGGAATAATACTTCTGGACAACGGAATCTTTCGTTACCAATGACAATGACGTTACCATCAGGTAATTCGTATGACTTCTCAAGGGCAGATGATTCAGCGGCAGTCTTTAATTCTTGATCGAAATCATGGGCAACATAAGTTAATTTCTCCTTGATGTCACGAACAATTTCTCTTTCAGCAGTTGTGGTGAAAGTGTAACCTCTTTCAGTCAAGATCTTCATTAAGTAATCAGTTAAATCACGACCAGCTAAATCAAGACGAACGATGGCATGAGGTAAAGCATAACCTTCGTAGATAGGGACAGTGTGGGAGACACCATCACCAGAGTCTAAAACGCAACCAGTGGTACGACCAGATGCATATAAAGATAAGACTGCTTGAATGTTAACATACATTGCAGGTACGTTAAAAGTTTCAAACATAATTTGAGTCATTCTTTCTCTGTTGGCCTTAGGATTTAATGGTGCTTCAGTTAATAAAACAGGGTGTTCTTCTGGAGCAACACGTAATTCGTTGTAGAAAGTGTGATGCCAGATCTTTTCCATATCATCCCAGTTGGTAACAATACCGTGTTCAATTGGGTATTTAAGGGTTAAGACACCTCTCTTGGATTGTGCTTCATCACCAACATAGGCATCTTTTTGGTCCATACCAACCATGATACCTGGGTGCTTTGGTCTACCAACGATAGATGGGAAGACTGCACGAGGAGCATCATCACCAGCAAAACCAGCCTTGCACATACCTGAACCATTATCAACAACTAAAGCTTGAACATCTTCATCAGCCATTTTTGATTTATTTACTATATAAAAAAATTAATGGTAAGTCGATAAAATCACATAAAATGATTTATTTCAGGTCTGTAAAGTAGTAGGGAAGAAATCTAGTCATATAAAATAGCATTTATACGACAATATCTGACCACGAAAAGTGCTGTTCTTTCAAAAAGTATCTTTCCATACTATGGAATGAATAGACACATAATAATGATAAAAACTACACAACAGGGATATTAAAGGGATAGGGGATGCAGCTTTTACCTTTTCTGAGCTTGAAACTTGAGAGAAATGTGACGGTAAACCGAGTCGATCTTTTTTCTTTCTGTAAAAGCGAAGCCAAAGATTCTGCCTCTTGCTACCCTAATCCATTAGGGTTGTGCAATTGCTCTTTCTCTGGAGACTACAGAACTAAATGTAATCTTTTGGATGAGTCGGTTCTTCTAGAAAATGAATTAAATATTTCTATTCTTATATAGGACTAGAAATTAAATCAAGTATATATTAAATTTTAAATATATTTAATTATTCACGTGTTTCTAGTTCTCACTTCCTTAAACACATTCCTTTTAGTAAAGGCTTTTACTTCACTTCAAGCAAGACTTCCGGGGCTCGGAAATTGGAATCAATTTTTCAAAAAAATTCCAAAACTTTGAAAAAACTCTGATATTAAACTTTACGATGTTTGGCAGGTTTCTTTCTCCCTTCAGCCCCGCACTAGTTTAATTATTTACTCGTTTCGTTCACTATATTTTTTTGTGTGTGTTCTAATCCATTCATTTATTAATAGCGCTCGTAAAGTTAGCTTGGGGAAAGAGAACATCGTCCATACCAAGGACGACATGCTCAAGGAGAACAACATCACACCAATTAAGAATAATGGAGGTAATACCTTATTTAAGATCATTAATTAATATACTTAATATATTTTATTTAAGTGTTGTCAGTAGCATTTAAAACTCCATTACAAGATAAAAGTTCAACTAAAAATCCACTTGGATTGATATCATTATCATCAACTGGTCCTCCGAAACGAGTTTTGATTAAACAAACTCCTTCATCGATAGGTAAACCGCAGCGAGTATTACAACCAAACAACAGTATTCGTAACACACCTGGTACTGCAACTGGTCCACATACTACCAGTGAATTACCTGCAACACCTCAAAGAACCAATAAAGGAGCTTTAGAGTCACCAATTATTGCACAACTGATCAATGCATCTCCTGTCACTGCTAATAATACCAAAAAATTGACAGCCTCACCTTCAAGTCGTAGACCTTCACTGTCTACTGTACCCTCACCAAATGCATATAAGACATCACCATCGTCAGTATCAAATAATCGAAATTTATCTGCTAATAAAACTTCGACCGCTACTGTTATACGCCAACATTTTTTGAATAAAATTCCAGCCTCAACTTTAACCATTCAATCCAACACAGTCAGTAATCAACCTTCGAAAATATCATCGAAGCAAGTTGCGGTTACTACGACTAGAGTTAGCACTAGTGCAGGTAACGCTGGTAGTATCAAAAAACGAGGACTTGGAGGTCGTATACCGGGCAATAGTAAACAACATCCTTCGAAATCTTCAGGATCATCACAACCTAGTCAGTATTCATCGTCATCTAGTGTATTGCGCTCATCATCTTCCTCTCTATTGGCATTAGTCACCCCTCAGAGTGTATCATCAGGACCTAATCCTCCTGGCCCATCATATGCAAAGAGGGGGACAGAATCGTTGTCATTAATGACTAATTCAAGTGATGCCGATAATAGTTATGGTATTATGGGTAGTGAAATTAGACGATCATACTCATTTGGCAGTAACTTAAGTCCAGTTTGTGCGTTAGAAGATGATGCGAAGGAGACATCATCTATGGTTGATCCCGACTTATCTATAAATACATTTGCTAGTGACAACACAATATCAACGTATAATGATAACGACAACAGCAATAGATTAGATCGTGGTTTCATGAGACAAATATCACCATCACCTGCATTATTTATGCCTAACGAGTCATCGATTTCACCATCTGGTTCTGGTTATTTTTTCACTTCTCCACGTTCAACGTCATCATTTAATACGAATGTATTTTCATATCAGTCAAGTGTCAACGGATCATTAAATAACTCGGAGTTAAATCGGGGAATGATCTATTGTTCAACAGAAACAGAAAGAAGTGTTGGTAATGCTATCAGTAGATCAAATCCTAGTGATGAAATTAGCGCTATTGATCCTCGTGACAATGTGAATAGCAATAATGCAAGTAATAATACTATATATTTATCTCAAGAAATATCAGAAATATCACATGGTTCGTTGAGTAATAACAGTAGTGTAGCAATGAGCAACACTGCGAAAAATTTACAAGGTTGCAAGCGTAATGCAGCCGCTGTGGTTGGAAATAATAATAGCAAAGATAATCTTACAAACAAAACTACAAGAAATGTAACAACATCTAGTAACGGTTCGAGTAATGTATTAGGTGTTAGAAACGGGGGATCAAGTCGTAGAACTGCTTCAGTAACTAGTGCCACGTCAAAGGTGACTAAAGCGAAAGTATCACCTAAACGTAAGACAATACCTACAAGTAAGTCATCAAGTGGTAGGGTGGTGACAAATCAAGCTCATAGTCCTACAGTTGACACTAGTAGTAGTGTAGTGGATAGTTCACTTTCCGTTACTGCCATTATGAATCAGTCAACTGGGTCTGATCATTCTTTATCAATGTTGGCATCTGCATTGAGTAATGCGTATATATTAGATGATAATAATAGTGTTGCGAATAGACTTCAAGAGGTAAATGATACTATATTTCATTTACAGGCTATAAATGGTAGCATCGATACCACGAGTAACTCTTCGTTTTCATTTTGTAACGAAGTTACGTTCCCAAATCAGTCCATGAATGCCTCACTTGGAAGCTGTGGTAGTTCTAATAGTACAAGAGATAGAGAAATATGTGAAAACAGTGATCCTGTTGCTAGACAGCTAGAACTCGGACTGGGCTTACCGCAAGATATGTATGCATCAAAGAATTTGTTTGTACCATTAACGATGTTGTAAAATTATTATATATTAGATTGTTTAATAAATAACTACGCTATTCAAAATCATCATGTGACAGCATCTTGCCATTTGGAGGAGGAGGAATGAGTTCACCACTGGTTATTATCTTCGAACTTAAAGATTTTGTACTAGATTCATACGTGTTTATGTAAAGAGGTATATTTAAATGGCCACGTTCAATAAGTAGCGCTCTACCCTGACCAAAAGGTGCATGTGCAATACCATATTGGTCACAAAATACTAATAATACTGGCTCAACAGTGTATTGCACTCGCTCATCATCACATTCTGAACAAATTCTAAAACTATCTAGTACCGTCACCAATTGTGTAATAGGATCAAGTGAACAGCTATACTCTAGTGCTTTAATTTGAGCTGCAGATTTTATAGTGCCATCGCTAAATAAAATTGATGCGGCAAATTTTATTGGATGTATATTAGATTTATCTTGCTTTGTATACTCAACAGTATGCTTCAAGAGTTTATTTACATCATTTGGTACATCAACCGGCAGTGTTTTAGCAATATTAGTAGCAAAATCCTCAATACTTTCCCTTCGGCATTGCCTGTACAAATAAGGATGGGGATATAGAAATGTAATTCCGCATTTGCTTATAATGTCTAGAGTACAATTAGTCAGAATAATTTCTACATCATTTTTTAAATCTAAATCAACGTAGCTACATAACCATTCTCGACACAGAAGTCCCGGTGATATGGGTGATTCATTATCCGTAGATATTACTACCTTTAATAATCGAGGTGATTGATAAAATCTTAATTTCGTTAATGCGCTTCGCTCTGCACATATTGAAGAGCCTATGTAGCTACTTGCCTCTGCATTGGTACCATGTATCAGATAGTACTTCGGTGAAGCTATGTCCCCACATGAAATTATCAATAGCGCATATACTCTGAAATTAGACTGTGAAGGTGATGATGGTAAATCTAATCGTTGTTTATGGCAAATACTGAGAAGAAGCATATCATCTTCCACCTCGGCTGCCGAAATCTCTCGATCCAACACCGATGACATTTTATACACCAACAAACTCTCACTATCCCAAAAATTTCAGCGATAGATAAAGCAAAAAAATTTCTTAAGACCCGGTACTAAACTAAAATACATATATATCTAACTTTACTTGCTATTTAAACTTGCTATCGAGGTCTGCTTGTGAGAGACCCTCGTAGCAAGTAAGTCCTTCATTATTAACAGCATACTCATCTGCTCCTAATGAAATTAAGTAGTGACCAATTTCATCAAATCCATAAGCAAAAGAGTAATGTAAAGGAGTATTTCCTTTCTTATTTATTTGATTCATGTCAGCCCCCGAATCAACTAACATTTTTACTATATTAAGGTGTCCATTTTGACAGGCTACAATCAATGGTGTATTTCCATTGCTATCACAAATTTTATTTATATCCACATAACTATTACCTTTACTTAATAAATATACAATTTCAGGTAATTTACGATGTCGACACCAGGATATTAATTGATCGCCAAGCTCAACTTTATCAACTGTAGCTAGCGATGCTGCTATTGACTCAAATCTCATCTTACTTTCGTTATCTAAATAATTAAATAAATTATTATTATATTCATTCTTGATACTAATACTACCAACTAAATTACTATCTTCGGTTTCTACACTATTATTTACAGCCTTCTCACCAGTAAAAATTATGCTGTGTGCACCTCCACATCTTACTTTTTCAATGAAATAAGGTATTTTTACCCTCTGCGGTGCTAATACATTCAATAACGAATCAAATGCTTGAGTTAGTGACGGCAGATTAATGAGAGAATTACCAGGATTATTTTCCATTATAGTATCTGGGTCTAATACTGGCAATGTATTCATCTTTGGTGGTTGTATGCCCAACCACCCTCCATCTCCATAACCCCACGCATACAGATGTCCAGATTGAGTGGTAGCCATACTCCAAGAGGCGCCACATGTTACACTTGTCACTTTCATATGATCAAAATAATCTATTTTTCTTGGCGTTTTAATATGAAATACTGTCGAATGGCCCGTTTGACCTTCGCTACCATATCCCCATGAATATACATTACTATCTTGACCTAGTGCCAACATATGATAATCACCAGAGACTAATGAATGAACTGGGATTGTTCTAAAAAATGTTAACTCAGTGGGAGATAATTTATTTTTTCTACCATCGATAAGTCCTAATCTACCAAATGATGATGCTCCCCATACAAATACTCTCCCATCAACTGTTAGCATTGCCGTATGATTTCTACCGCATACAATACTGGATGCTTTAAATGCACCAATATCTTCAGAATAAATCGGTATTGGTTCAGGTATAGTGTCTTTATCTACACCAACACCACACTGCCCAGATCTATTTAAGCCCCATGTAAGTACACGTCCTGCTTGTGTAATAACTGCACTATGTGATCCTCCTGCTGCAATTGATACTATCGGACAACCAAGTGATTTTGGTTCTAATCTATGTATTATTTTAGGTCTATCCCAACTAGCATCATCACCATGGCCAAGTTGACTAAATAGACCACTACCCCAACTCATAACAAAACCACCATCTGTTAATGCTAATATGTGCTTTTTACCACATACAATATCTACTACTTTTAATGGATACATAAAATTAATTTTAGTTAACGAGGCATATACTGTGCTATTCAATGTTCCACAAATGAACATTGTACCAGAATCTGTCAGTACTACAGTAAATGGACCACCGCATTTTATATCCTTAATCTCATCTATTGGCAAAGGTCCTTCAGATGTTTGTAAGTGTTTCGTTTGTTCGTCGCTGCGAGAATTATCAGTACCAAAGCCTGACATAATTCCATTAGCACTATTACGACCACCAATTATCCCCAATTGACCTGCATTGTTTAAGCCGCAGCACAATATCGACGATACACGGCTTGGCATGATATTCTTTTGCTTCCAAGTATTAAATGCAATAACAATGCAATAAAACGTCCAAGTTGTTCTCGATGTTTGTACTACTGAGCTTCAACGGACAAGCACTTAAGCGATTTTTGTCAAAAATTTTTGAACGAAGGAATCAGGAACAGAGCTGCCAATGAGTCAG
>JACCDO010169311.1_pt1 | contig 23462 bp, 22 predicted proteins | sample 7446101 | NCBI WGS metagenome assembly JACCDO01 (sample SAMN15323440, study PRJNA562643) | freshwater metagenome | isolation source: river surface water | place: USA:Blue River Watershed | collected 2017-08-16
GGAAGTCAGCACCACCTGTTACTTTTCATGCACCCTGGTTCCCTTGCGGGCCAGTCGATACACATTCTTTCCCCAACACTTGCTTCACAGTTACAACCACCGGTCTTATCAGTGATCGCTACCTCGCGGTAGTGAGCAGGCTTGTTTACACGAACCGCAAGCGGCGCTGGTATGTAGGCATTCCAGCTTTGGGAGAGTCACCCCTCTTATTCTTCCTAAACGGCAAGCCGCCTAGAGGACAATAAACTGCCCTGAAACTTTGTTTGTTCTGCCCACTGCACTATATGCCTGGCTCAACAGCTTTACTCGAGTTTACTGTTTATTGCGTCGGTTACATAATGCCTCGCGCTGGCTTCTGAGCTTACAGAAGGCAGAACGAACAAAGTTTTGTAAGTTCGTATTGTGCAACAAGTTGACATTGCTGTCAACTGATTTTGGAAAAAATGTTGATTGTTGCGCACAACCAACAAAGCGGGGTCTGTAGACTGCTGACAATTTGTCCTACTGTACGCCGTCAGCAAAGGCGACTTTTGAATTTGCAAGTAGTGCCACCATCGTTATTGACACCATTCACCCGATTTGCATAAAGCCCGGGCCGGGACTCGGTACGCCACTTGGGATACTCGTCCAGTTAGCAACCATCTGCACCGCTCTTCCGAGCAGCCGGGAGTCGAACCCGTCACCTTTTACTATATCAGTCCTTCGAAGAAACCTTTATAGCGTGACATTCTCTTGCTGACACTTGCAAAACTTGGCGGTCTCAACGGGAGTCGAACCCGTCTCTGCGCCGTGACAGGGCGCCATACTAACCGATATACTATGAGACCAGAATTCTTGCTTAGGCCACGTGGTTCCACCCATCGCCCCTATGCTGGAGTTGTTGCCCTGTCCAAACACTGATTGGTCATGTGCCACGCAGTGTCCACGCTGCTATGTTGTCTGCTTGCGCCTGCGCTAACGGTGTCATAGCCACCGGGTCAATTATCGTCGCCACACGCCACTTTCAGGAAAGTGGTAACCGGAACTGGTACACGGTAGGGGAATCGAACCCCTCTTACCTGCGTGAAAGGCGGGTGTCCTAACCGATAGACGAACCGTGCATACCTTGGTGGGGACTGAAGGAATCGAACCTAACTGCCGCCACTCTACATATTATGGCAAGAGATTTACAGTCTCCCGTAGAGAACAGCCCCCAAAATTTGGTGCGTCTGGAGGGACTCGAACCCCCACCCCGAAAGACTGGAACCTAAATCCAGCGCGGCTACCAATTACGCCACAGACGCTTAACTTGATTTGTAGTTTAACACTCTGGTTGTGATTTCGTCAACCACTAGATCTTCGTCAAGAGAAAATCTATATCATCATCCAAAGTGTGTAATAAAATGCACTTATGCAATGCACTTTATTACGCTGGGTTTTTACCATCTGCGTTTTCGCCACAGACTTCTCATCCCCCAGGCCGCCCACATTATACCGGATGTTTATAGTGCCCGGACGCTCGCGTTGCGCACACACTTTTTGCAAAATACGGATAATAAAAAACCCCGGAGTTTTTAGGTCCGGGGTGTTTTGGAAATTCTAGAAATTACTAGAGTCTATCCGCTACACCCCACACTATCCTCGCGTAGATTACTAATGAGGGTTGTGTTACCAGACGCATGCCAAAAGGCTGGCATGGGCTGATATCCCTGTTTTGTAATCGCGCATGAATAAGAAGTTGTTTGCATCATAGCCTCTATTGTATGTTTATTTAGTTCTCTTGTCAATCTCTTTTGGAAATCTTTATTTTTTGTTGTTTTTTTGCAACATTAGCAGATTGCTAATATGCCCAACCGGGTGTTAAGTAATTTGTAACTTTTTCAGTTGCATCTGCAATAATGTACTGGCTCCATCGGTTTTTGTCAACCATTATAGAAGCAGGAAAATAGTTGTCAAATTCCACCGACACATGTCTTTCCTCGCCGTTAAGAATCATGGGATTGAGTCCTGATCCATTTCTTATGCTCAGCTCTAGGTTTATGTTGTTCAGCACTTCCGGCCGGTTGAGTTCGCTGTGGGCAAAGCTGGTGATTTTGCTACGAACTTGTTCCTCGTTGCCAAGCCAACTAAAGTGCCACCCTGCATGCATGATAACGCTGTTTTCGTTCGTACCTATTACATCGCGTGTTCTGCGTATCTGCTCAAAATTCATGCTTTCTAACAGTTTGTACCGCACAGCGGCGGAACCAGGCCACCAACTGTTACCAGCCCACCATAAAGTTGGGTGCAATCTCATGTAATTGAAGCGGAAATAAAACATCGGCATACGTGTTCCATACACAGCACGATTGGCAGTGCGCATGTGTTCCAGAGCAGTGGGTCGCAGTAGTTCATCTACATCGCTCAAGATAACTAAATCTAGGTCATCTGCATCATGTAATCCTGCCATGAGATGGTGTCGGCTTGCAGCCTCGTTGGCCCAAGGGTCGCCGGATTCAGCTAAATCTGTTATTTCAATACGTCGAATTTTGTCATGCCAGGGTGCAAAACGATCCCAGTTGTCTTTGAGAAACAAAGGCTTTTTTTGTCCTTGGAAAGTACGAGTTGCTTCAGCTACCACAAACACATCAACATGATCGTAGGTTTCGCGCAGGCGCAGTTCAAGTAGATCCAACTCATTATAAAACGTAAAGCAATCGTATATTTTCATCTTACTTGCATCATCCAACTGTTGGGAGGTATAGGCATGGCATCTGGCAGAAGCTTGGTAACAGCAGCCCTTACTCCTTGGCTACTACCATAGTCATGGCCAGCTATCCATCCTCCAGATTTGACTTTGGGCAACCAGGAACAAATATCAGCATAGGCATCTTCGTAGCCGTGCCCTGCATCAATGAATACAAAATCCACACTACGGTCCTCAAAGTCCATTGATGCTTCTATGCTTGACTTACGGATAGGAAACACTATGTCACTCAATGGTTTGATGTTGTTACAAAATTCTTCAAATAATGTGTTTTTTATTACGCTGGCATCTTGTTGATAAGCCGGCTCATTGCTGCCCACAAAAGTGTCTACAGCATACAATACAATGTCTTTGTTTGAATTTTTTATTTCCACTCCTAGATAGGCCACACTTTTGCCTTTCCAGGCTCCAACTTCAACAAACACTGCTGGGCCAGTGCTTTGTTCAACAATGAAGCTATAAAGATTGTGAAAATCAAACCAACCTTGTATTTCTTGATAAAAATGATCCATGTATATTCTAGCGGTTTTGCTGGCGGGTTTCTGGAATTTCTTGCCAGGTGTAATCACCCAGCCACTGTATCTGTACAATGTACTCGTAGTTGTCCGGAATGCCAGTGCTCCAGTCATTTGGCCCAGTCATGGTAAGACCAGTGCCACCTTTTCTGCTGTCTTTGAACAGCCAATATTTTCCGCCTGGGTACAGTTGCATTTGGTAGGCCGCTGCATGCACTTGATCAGTCAGATCCAGACGTTTTTTGATGTCTTCTGCTTGCTTTTGCAATACTCGAACCAATTCCATGATACGATCATATTCCTGCTGCGCATGCATTCTTGCAGCATTGACCATGATGTCTTTTTGTTTGGTAACAGGAACTAACTCAAATTTAGGCGCACCCACCTCCATTGGATAGGCGATGCTGTGATGACGCATGGGGTCGTATTCAGTTAATTCCATAAGTTTACTTATCTGGTGCAATCTAGCGGTATACTTTACCTTTGAGCGCAAAATAAATAGTATTGTAGACAATAAAAAGAACAAAATCAATCTACACCCTCCTTCAACCACCGTTCTTTTAATTTTTATTAAAGGAGCCTACAACAATGAAATTTCTCAGCAAAGTCGCTGTGACTTTTGCTGTTTTTCTATCATCCATTCTTCCAGTCAAAGCAGACATCACAGACGGTAAATTCAGTACAAATCAAATATTCGACGTGCAGTATTATTGGTCAGGCACTACTCTAAACGCCAGTAATTTTATTGCACCCTATGACATGAATTTCCAGCATCCCACTGTTGGCTCAGGTCAGTATTTTTCGTTTTTTAATTCAACAACAAATCCAGGCACCTACGGACTAGGTTTGTACAATGCAGACGGCACACTGGCGCAGGTATTGCACGACACCGGTACGCTGCAAGCCATTGGCCCGGACGCACTGTTCTATGTGGGTTCAGGATTTTTTGGCACAGTGATCACAACCAGCGCAGGCTTCAGCTATGGACAGAGTGGTACATTTAGCAATATGGACACCAGTGTATCTGGCACAGATGCCAGTTCATACACCTGGGCCAGCACCACTCCATTGGGTGCAGGACAAACTGCTGGCAGCGGAGGCGGTGGTACAACCACACCAACCTACACAGCAATCACCAGTGCCAATGTGCTACAAGTTACTCCAACTAGTAACAATAGTCCTGCAGGCGAAGGTGCTACCAATGTGATTGATGGCAACACCGGCACAAAGTATCTGAACTTTGATCGTGCCAGTGCTGGTTTTACAATCAAGCTGGATCAAGGTCGTGTGATTGAAAAATTCACAATCACCACTGCCAATGACTATGCTCCACGTGACCCAAGCAAGTTCAGCTTGTTTGGATCAAACGATGGAAAAACCTGGACCACTATTGCCAGTGGACAAAGTATCACACTCAGCGACAATCGTTTTACCACATCCAGCGACATTGTGGTAACCAACACCAACGCTTATGTGTACTACTTTATTACATTTGATTCTACCAAGGCTCTGGACCAATACGCAGATGTTTCATCCTGCGTGGCAGGCTATGGTGGTGGCTGGTTGGGAACAGAAAACTGTAACAGTGTTCAGGTGTCCGAAGTCAAGTACTACTATGACAGCGCAAACACTACAACCAGCACTGACACTGGCAACGGTACTGTGGCCAATCCCGGCACACCTGGTGCAACCTCCAGTTTGAACACAACTCCCACAGTGGTCAGTACTGCACCTGGCACCAGCACTGTTGTAGTAACAGAATCACCTGGTACAATGGTAACAACCACAACCAGCACACGTGGCACAACCACATCTGTTACTGTTATCACTGATGCTCGTGGCGCACAGGAAACCAAGCAATTGGAAGTGGTTAGAAACACCACAGTGACTTCCACTACTCCAGTGACCACAGTGGTTACACAAACCACACCAGTCACAGTTACCACAGTGACTACCCCAACCACAGTAACAACCTACAGTGACGGCACAACTACCACAACCAATGGCACACCAGTGACCACAGTCACAGTGCGCAATGATGTGGTTACCACAACCACAACTGCCAACGAAGTTGTGAGCACTTCAAACAATCAAAGCTACTACACACGCATTGATCAATATGACGTGCTGGCCAGAACCAACAGTTTGGCCAATCTGCTCAGTGCTGATAATCTGTTGAACAGACACTCAGTGGTAGATGGCAATCTATCTTTTAGAGGCAATGTGGACAAGGATAGAACTGTTTCATTTTATGCATTTGGTGAAAAAACAGCCGACTACAGCTTTGACGGTTATCGTATCATGAGTTCAAGATATGGTTTTGGACTGGACAAGCTGATGAGAGAAAACCTTGTGGTTGGATTCACCGTGAGCAAGTTTGATTCTAGCATGAGTGGCAACGATGCTTCTGGCAGCTTGGCCAAGGACATCTTTACTCTAAACACAACCTATGTGGCTAGAAACTGGGTAATGAGCTCACAGTTGGGTTACACCAACAATGTGTTCACTGCCAGTCACAGTTTGCCAGAGCTGAACTACAGCAACAACAGTAGAACCACAGGCAACGACTATTGGGTTGGTGCGAGACTGTACACACCAGATCTAATGGGCTTGAGACCTTTTGTTGGTGTCAGACACGAAAACAATCGCAGAGATGCAGTTGTAGAGTCTGGCAGTGCTATCACAGCCATGAGTTATGCTGCGGTGAATCACTCTGCAAACAGCAATGAATATGGTCTACGCTACGACAAGAAATTTGGAACCATGAATGTGTATGGCGAAGTGGGTCGCAGTTCACAGGATCTAACCATTTCTCGTATTGGTGTTGGCAAGCAGTTCAATCATCGTGTGTCAATGATAGTAGGAGCGACACATGTTCATGCAGCCGATATTCAAAGCACCACTGGCAGTGTGGTACTTAGGATAGGATTCTAAGGCAAAATAAAAGCCCCGAAAGGGGCTTTTATTTTGACAGGTCAGTTCTAAGCTCTTCAAACGTTTTTACAACAGATAGTTTGGCTGGTTCAGATTTTCCATCTGCTGGCAGTGACATAGTCTGCCACTCTTCTTCGGCAACATCACACACAATGGCCAGTTCGTACTCGTGGCCATCTGATCCATAAAACTTTACTAGATCAAAACCTGCTGCTCCGCGGGCAGCATCCTCAAGATGTCGTGCCAGGCTTCGTAGTGCTGCCCGTTCGCCTACAATGTAACCTCGGGTCTTGGGACCAGTGTGTGGATAAAGATGTAGTCGTGTGCTCATTTTATGTGTGCTACCTCAGATAGTTTGAATTTTTTACTCTTGTATACTGTAACATATTCGCTGTTGTTTTTGTAGCCTAATTTGCCCGTTCCCCACAAGATAGGCTGGTCGTGAAAACTGGCTGCATGTGGCAGTATCACATCTAAATACCTACCATTGCCTGTGCCCAGCGTGGCAAAGGTAATGTATTCTTTTGGTCCACTCTTGAACACACGATAGTTGGCAACCAATCCACAGAATTCGATCTGTCCTGGTTTGCGTATCTCCTGACATACCGGCACAAAACGACTGCTTCGCCAGTAACCGTTGCTGATGAGATCTTGAACTTCATCACCTTCAGTCACAGCAGGCACAGCGCCGGCCATCTTGGCTTCTTGATGATACACCCAGCGAGCATATGAACCTTGGCAGTGCTTGAGGGTGGCTCGCCAAAATGCTTCAGGATTGTGTGCTTTCTGATAGGCCAGTGCCCATATCAGTCTGCCCAGGTTAATGGCATGCGCACGACACAGCCCAAAGTGACTGAGTTCGCGCAAGGCAATGAGCACTTCGTCGCGGCGTGGGTTGTTGCCAATCATTTGCATGAATTCGTAGATCTTTTCTTCGTTTTTCTTGGCAAATGCTCTGCGCCACATGTCTGCTTCGTACTGGTCGCAGCCTAGTATTTCGCTGATCAAAATAATAGCATCATCTTCAAACACAATGTGATCATCAAAACTGTCCTGGCTCCAGTCTTGAAAACTGTTGGCACGCCTACGACCCATGGTTGCTACTGGTCGTATCAAGGCTGTGGCCAGCACACAGTCAGACCGTGTGCGTGTTCGCAGCGCACGGAACAATCGCTTCATGGCTGGACTTTCGCCCTGTGTGACTCCCAGTGTGTTGCCGCTGGTTAGCAGTGCCGCAGTGGCTTCGTCTTCTTCAGGGTAGTCCATGAGCTCGCGTTGTTCTATTTCCCACAGTTGGCTGAGTCCTCGATTGGCCAACACATCAATTTTGAAATGTTCTAGATCTTCAATTTCGTACTTGTCTAAGAGAATTTGATTTTCGCCATTGATCAGGCTCTTGGGCACTGACCTATCAAATATCAGTATGCCACCGCAGTGCTTGCTGATGGCTCGCTTCTTGCCCAGCAGTTTGTTGGCCAGCCGTTTGGCCTCGTCGGCATAGTCAGGTACCAGCTGATCTAAATCTATATTGCGCGGCAGTCTACCCTTGGCTCCGTAGCGTTTGGCAGCTTCGCGCACAGCTGACTTTTCTTTGTAGGTCACATAGTTTGAAACCCTGGCACTTTGTCCAGGCCAGCGTCGAAAAATCCTGTTCATCACAGTTTCCTGCTGCCAATGTGGAAAGTCCAGGTCAATGTCCGGCAAGTCATCTCGTTTGGGATTCATGAAACGACTCAATGGTATGCGTTCTGCTATGGGATCCACATCACCTATGCCCAACAACCAACAGAGTAAACTGCTGCCTGCTGATCCTCTTGTGATGTGTGGTATGTCGCGTGTGAGATCTAGTATTTCTCTCACACGGAGAAAGTGTTTGGCAAAACCCAGTTTTGCAATAATTTCCAGCTCTTCTTCTAGTCTTTGTGCGTATGCTGAGTCGTCTGGTAACGGTCTAGTAAAAAGTGAAATGAGTTTTTCTAACTCTTTGAATCGATCTTCCATAATGCCTGCCCTTGAATGCCATAATGTGCAGTATTTATAGAGCAGATGTTAGGAAATTTTTTTTTGGTGCCTCTGCCCGGAGTCGAACCGAGATTGGCCGCTTATCTGGCGCACGGGATATAAATCCGCTGTTTTACCGTTAAACTACAGAGGCAGTTGGTGCGACTGGCCGGACTCGAACCGGCATGCCTTGCAGCGGCAGATTTTAAGTCTGCTGAGTATACCATTTCTCCACAGTCGCGAATATACGAATACTATCGTATTCGTAATCGTATGCTGTGAAGTGCCTTGTAGTTCATGTGTTTATTTAGTATTTGGTCCGGCCGCCAGGAATCGAACCTGGAATAGAAGCTTAGAAGGCTACTGGTATATCCATTTACCTACGGCCAGAAATTCTTAACTGGGAATGACTTTGGGAATGTAAGGCACATTCCTTGGGCCATGCCTTTGTTCAAAAAGCATTTTTGCTTCCTGTAAATCTTTTGCATACACCCTGTCCTTGATTTCGCCGGACTGAGTTCTAACTGTGGTTTCATACATTGGCATTTTGTAGTTCCAGATCTTGGTGGGCCCCCCGGGACTTGAACCCGGACTCAACGGATTATGAGTCCGCTGCTTTAACCAATTAAGCTAAAGGCCCTATACGGAGTATTGTAGGCAAACTAAGAATAGATGTCAACCGAGAATTATTTTTTGGCTCGACGAGTTCTTTCAAACCCAGAATCTTCATGACCTGCATCAGCTTTTTCTTTGGCAGCAGCCTCTCTGCGCAATTTGACTCTCTTGGGATCTGAGTTGAAATAGGCAAAATATTCTTTGGCTCGCTTGCTTCTGGCCAATGGGCCATAATACACGCTGGGACTGCACCTATCTCCAGAAAAAGTCATGGTATCCGGAAATCTCAACTTACTGAGTTCTTCTGAATCTTTTGATGTTGTTTTTTCATTAAGCAATTGTAAAATGCCCTGCATGCCCATCACAGTTTTGTATTCTTGTGTGGTACTGTTGAAAAACACAAACCCGTCATTGTTTTTACCAAGATGATATTGAATCAAGGCCATAATTCCTTGTTCTTTGGCCACTTGATCTGTTTCCATATCCTTTATAGATTTTACCAGTCTTTTGATAGCAGCAGGAAAATTGTATCCTGGTGCCTTGCTCAAACTAGGAAATACCGATAACATGAGATGCTTCATGAACGCTTCTGAAGTTGCAGGTTTGGACTTGTCGATGGCATTCAACACCTGCGACAGAGCTGCTATACCACCTGGACGAAAGTCGGCCTTTTTCCATGTGTCAAAACCAGGTTTCAGCTTGTACAGATTGGTATTCTGAGACAACCACGAATCAGCTTCACGGCGTAGCCTGCTTCCACTGATCTCTTTGCCTTCCATGCTGTCTAGCCAGGCTTGTGTGGCCTTGCCAGTGTTAGGTAGTGTGCCGTCTTTGAGCAACTTTGAGCTTGGTGACAATGAGCCTGATTTGATTTCTAGCTTAATTGATTTTTTACCTTGATCAACCACCAAGTCTCCACCTTCGTCACTACGAGGTTTGCGAGCTCCGCCCATGATAGCCATCATGGCCTCAAAAGGTCCAGTGGCGCCACGTTGACCTGTGCTTAGACTTATGTCTAACAGTGTGGCTTTAACATCCTTGTACACGTTCCTAATCGTGGGATCACTTATGGATACAACTTCGTCAATGTTGCCCTCGCCGCCTTGTAACATCTTGCCTATGTCAAGAGCTTTGCCTGCCTGGCAGGCTTGTAGAAACTTTTTGCGTTTATCGCCAGTGATACGTGTGCTAAACATGCCCACAAGGTTTCTAGCCCAGATATCTGGCAGATTAAATCTCTCCGCAAAATCAAGTGCCACTGCTTCTACGTCTGCATCCAATTTACCAATTTCTGCTTTGACATTGAGTCCTATACCTGCAATAGCACTTTGTGTGGCTCGCGCAACTTCTGGATCTTTTTGTACCTTTTGCTTGGTATCTAACTGTGCTGCGTATTTGGCCAAGTCCTCAGCAAATTTCTTTGCTTCAGGATTTTGTTCAGCAAAAAACTTCAGCGTTGCATTTAATTGTGCTGTTCCTGCACGATAGATCAATTCTTTGTTAGGAGTTGCTCCTGACTGCCTGGCCTTGATAGGTTGTACAGGTTTTACAGGTTGTACAGGTGTAATAGTAGAGACAGATACTGGCTGCGGTGCCGGGGCAACAGTTGCTGGCGCTGTGTCTGGTGGCGGCATATTCATAGGGGGTGCCGCTTCAGACAACTGCGAATACTTGGCTACAATATCAGCTGTGATACTTAGAAGTTGGCCGATGGACTGATAGTCAGGATCTCCGGGATCCATAGACTCATGCTTGGCAGCAAGACTCTTGATGTGTTGGCCAAAACTGTCTATTTCGCTGGATTCTAGTAAAAACTCTACGTAGCGCATAAAAAACTCATAATACGAGTATTTATGCTCAATGATCTATTCTGTACAATGCTTTATCTAACCATGGATACAGTGCATCTTGCTGTCGTACATGCCCGTACATGCGCAGGCTGTTGATCAAGCTGGGATTTAGTAGCCCTAAATCTGCTAGGTCATACCAGCTGATGCCTTCGGGATTCATGGGCTCCACTGCACTTTTGAACACTGCCATGTGCAACCATTCGTCGTCAATGGCTTTGCGAAAGTAAGCGTCATTGCAATCAAAGCCATTCAATGCCAACATGTAAATCATGCTGAGAAACGAATGATTATACAATTGATAATTTTGACCTTTGCTTTGCCAGCGTCCAAATTCATGATTGCTTAACAAAGGCATTCCAATATACAACAAGCCGTTTTCGTTCATCTGCTGATTGAATGCCCGGAGCGTATCCAATGGATTCACAGCATATTGAAAAGCATCATGGCACCAAATTACATCAACAAACCCAGGCAAACATTTCTTTTCAAAATTCTTATTGATAAAAGTCAAGTTTGTAGGAGCTTCAAAGTCTGGTGTGGCAGGAGTCTTATCAACAGCAAAAACTCTGAGATTGAGTTGTTCAGCTGGGGTGTCCCTAGTGGTAGCGTTTGCCCACCATAATGCATCAAGTCCTTGCCCGGCCCCCATGTCCGCAACAGAGCTAATACTTTCCATAAAAGTATCATGCTCTTTCAACAAATTGAGAACTTGTAGACTATGAGCATGGCTTTGATGAGCGTTGTTAAACTGCGCCATTTTTTAATATCTCTATAATTACTTTTTCTCTTAGTTCTCGAAGTCGCGGCTCAAATTGATAACAGGCTTCAGTTATTTCTAAATCTGACCCCCAGTGATACTGCCTGGTTAGATGTTGTGCCCAAACTTGACATGTGTCTTTGTCTAGTTGGATATCAACTGCATTGCTTTTGGGTCTAGCATACTTGCATTGAATCCATTCAGCCAACAATTGACTGGCATATTCTTTTGGAGTCATTATACAGAAACGTCTTCCATACCTGCTGTGCGCAGTCTTACAATATGTCCCAGCATGAAGTTTTTGCTTTCGAGGCCTTTCATGATACCTAGCCAGCGATTGCGCAACAGAGCTACTTCGTTGATAATGGTTTCAAAATCAATGACTTCGTCTTCACCATCTACATATTTTTCAGCATCTCTGCTGGTCAAACTTCGCTGGTACGTTTCTAGATACTTTTGAAAGTGTTTGCGACGGATTTTTCTCAACTGAATGTTGAGAAATTCTAACACAGCTTCAATTTCTTGCAACTGGTTGAAGCGGTGCTCGGTCAGTCCAGGAAGATCACTTAGCCGTTGCTCAACACGTCCGGCGATAGCTACATCTCGTTTGGCAGCTATCATCTCAGCTTCGTAGTAAGCAATAAAGTCAGGAATGGCTCCGAGATCTCGGACTACCTGATTATACCACATCAGTCGTCCCTGTCATCGTCGTAATCGTAATCATCCTCATCCACTTCTTCGTCGTCCTGGAAGTAATCCTCACAGGATTTTTGCAGATAAGGATCTGATTGTGCAAATGTACGCAGATCCTTTTCGCTAATACCATCTAGGTCTGTAAGTATGCTGAAAAGATGGTCAGCCACTGCTTGCCTATCTTTGGGCGGAACATATTCTTTCATTACTGCATACGTTTCCACTAACACTTCAACGTCAATCATTCTACTGTTTCCTCTTCAAGAAGTTGGGTAGTGACCACATGATGTGGATTCTTTACAAAGTCATCCATGACCTTGTCCAGTGTGCCATCATCGTTGCGTTCCCAGGCTTTGCGGAACTGCTTGATAACTGTGCCGTCACCCAGGGTATATTTAAGACTGTTGCCTTCCTTCTGTAACAAACCTTTGCCCTCCAGCATGTCCACCATGCCTGAGTATGGATTCATACCAGTTTCATATGGAATCTTGATCTGCACACTTTCAAACGGCTTGGCGTAGCGAGTTTTCATGATCTTGCAAGCTGCACGAATACCCTTGACTTCTGAAATCTTGTTGCCATCTTCGTCTTCTTTGAGTTTGAGTTTCCTCATTGCAACAACAATTGAGCTTGCATAGATAAAGCCTTGTCCACCTGAAATCTTGTCATCTGGATCAAACATGTCCTGGCTGGCATAGGTATGGTTGGTTGCAACCAAGCCAATGTTCAAATCGCCAAACATGTTAACACAGTTTCTTACTAGAGCAGTAAGTGCTTTGGGTTTACGACCAAGGTCACCTTTCAAGTCACCGCCTTCAAACTGATTAACATCAGTTGGAGTAAGCATCATGCCCAAGCTGTCCAGTACAAACAGTACCTTGGGACGTTCGCCTTCTGGAATTCCCTTGTACTCTTTCACAAAGTCGCTGATTAATTTAGCAACGTCGTCAATCATGGCCACGTTGAGTTTTAACAACTTATCTTCGCTTGTGTCAACATCTAAGGCATGCAACCATGCTTCGTCCAGTGCGTTCTCTGTATCAATCAAAATACAGTAGATACCTTGTTGTTGTGCATGGCGCACAAGATTGCCTGAGCAGATGAAGCTTTTGCCTGACCCCGACTCACCGGCAAACACTGTAACCTTGCCCATGGGAATTCCTTTGTGAAAGTCGCCTGAGATAAGATAGTTCAGTGTGTAGTTACCGGTGGAGATCCAAGTATCAGGATCGCGAAAGCCAACGGAGATACCGTCAATGCTCTTGGTGATGTTTTTTCTAAATTTACTAACGTCAAATGGTTTAGCCATAATGTATCCTTAATTGTGTGATTTTTTTTGCATTATATATTAGTTCACGTGCTGTGTCTAGATCTCTCAAACGACCTAATGGTAAAATACCTAGCCCAAGTTTGGGATTTGAAATGTCTATAGAATTTTCAACAGCCCATGCTCTAAATCCTGGTCTGAAATAATCAACTGTATCACCTAACCATATACTGATATCAGCTGCTAGGTAGTGCAAATTTTTCAGTCCTTGATAAGTTGCAGGCAAGTTATCATGATAAATTTCGGCATAGGTCTTTCCTAAATCAGCATAGTGCATGAACACTATGCCAGATTCCATGTGATCTAAGAATCTATCATAATCTTTTTCCTGTAGAGACAATCTTTCCGTGCCATCTTTTGAAAAATTAATATACCAAAGATTTTGCTGCTCGTAATCATTTTGCTCGAGAATATGCACATAGAAATTTAGATCTCTTATGCTTTGTTTGACATGGTCCGGGGCACACAGCATTAATCTAGTAGGTTCATCAAAAGAGCCATGTAGTTTTTCAAAAGCCATGTGTACCAGATTACAATATTCAGTGTTCCAACTGTGTTCTATTGTGGGCACCACTGCATGTTTGAGAAATGAATTTATGTTGGCTATTGCCAACTTCAGTTTTTCAAGTGCTTGTGATTTTGAAATATTGAAAACAAAGCAAGCAGACTGATCGATCGTGCGATTTTTTGTCGCACGATCGAACACTGGGATCCAGCGATGCACCAAGTCGTTGTCATCTAAGTCAATGAAAACGCTGTGCGCATCATCCAAGCGCACTTCAAGCATGGATTACTGTTTTTGCCTTGAACGGATCATGGCTAGGATATCTTCAGCTCTAGCACTAGATGCCTTGGGTGCCTGCACAGGTGCGCTGGCTGCAGGAGTTTCGTCAGCATCAAACGGAGCATCATCGTCAGCTACTGCGGCTGCAGGAACTGCCTTGGCCACTGGCGCTGCTTTTGCAGCAGGTGCCGCGTCATCGTCACTGGCACTGTTGCCGCCTTGGAAGCCCGATGGCTTGTAATAAGCACTCCAACGATCTGGATCATAGGCCTGTCCGTCAACACTTGCCTCAAACATTTCCTTGATCACTTTCAGTTCAACGTCGCTGGGCTTCTTGGGCAAGAAGTCTGCTAGATTAAACAAACCAAATTGATCAATGGCCGCTTGTTCTGCGCTGGTCAGCGCAGTTTCTTTACGGCTCCAACTTGAAGTGCTGTAGTCAGCGTATCCGCCTTTGGAAGTTTTCTTGATAGTGAAATCAAGACCAGCTTGATAGTCAGTTGGCAAGTTCTCCATTTCTGGATCCATCAATGCGTTCTTGATGATGTTGAAAATTTGCGGACTGATTACAAAACGACGGATTGGATTTTCTGGAGTCTTGTCATCGCCAAGTGGATTGTCATGAACAAAGCCCTGGAACAGATATGATTTCTTTTTCCAATACTTACGACCCATTTCCTCAAGGCTCTTGTCTTTGAACCATGTACGAACTTCGGCCAACACAGGGCAGGCTTCGCCATACATTTCAACACAAGGAACCTGTACTACAACAGGCTTTGAGTCTGCTTGACCCTTGATGCCAGCAAATGGCAAACGGATCATGAGTCGCTCGACCCAGAAAAAGCTGTTCTTGGAATTACCGTCTGGTAGGAAACGGACTTTTGCTGTGGAACCTTCTGCGATGTTCCAGTGTGGATAGATAGCGTTGTCGCCACCTGTTGAGTTACCGCCTGTGCGGCTTTCTTGCGCTTGCAGTTTTGCGCGGATTTCTGCCAATGAAGTTGCCATGATAATTGTCCTTTATAAGTTAAGATGGTCTTTAATGTGCCTAGATACACTCTTGCACCATGCAAGTGTATAACATAGTTATTTAGCAAGTCAAAGAAAAAGGCGCAAAATTTGCGCCTTTGGTTGATTTAGTTTGGATCACATGTTTGGTTGTGCCTGTGTTACAGCAATAGTAAACTCGCCGCCCACGGGTTGATCAAATCGCCAACCTTTTTGTCTAAACATGTCGTAATAAGGACCAATCACTTTGCTGACGTTCTGAGGGCTTACAACGCCTTCCATGTCAGCATGCTGTGGATCCATTGTGCCTGGATGACCTTGGATTACAGTTGCTGATCCATCTTGATTAACTTTGCTAGAAAATCCATATTGTCCTGGAGTGGTGCCAAAATAACTGTTCAACTTGTTAGAAATTTCTTCTGCGTATTTGGCTGTGGCCTGTGGATCAATAGGACCTTGAGAAACTGCCTCAATTAGGTCTGCATACTTTCTAAAAAAATTAGGGTTCATTGTTGTTCCTTATCTCAGTCCTGCTATGCGCAACATCTTCATGAGTTCTTCACTAACCACGCCGCCAGAATTTTGACCAGGTGGCGTGTCAGCTGCTGTGGTATTTTCTGGTGCCGGGGGTTGTGTTGGCGGAGCAGGAGGCTTGTCCAGTTCTTCATTGCCCAGCCCCAGGCGTTCATACATGCCTGGATAAGTGTCCTTGATCCATTCTTTAATGGCAGGAACTGCATCAGCTTCTTCGCCTAGTTCATCAACCAATTCGCCCAATTTGTCAAACAGTTCGTCGTTGCCTAGCAAGTTACCAATTGTGTTGGTAACATTTTGTGCATCCATACCAAAAGGAATAGGCTTGGCCAACACTTGCTGCAAGGACTGAAGATCTTCAGGAGTTCTTGGCAATGCCCAAGTCCCTTCACCAAGCAGGCCATTGTCGGCATCTAGGTCCTCTGTAACATCGTAGTCAGGAGTGTAACGTAGGTCGTTGTTTTCTTTTACAAGTCTTAGATCTTTGAGATAATGAGTTGCCAGTTGCACGGCCAAGGCTTTGCCTTCATTTGGTTGATCGTTTTCTTGAAGATTATTGTAATTGGCTGCCCAGTAATTTGCAAATTCGGCTATCTCAGGCATGGTAACAGCACGGTTGGCTATGTCTTCTAATACTTTGGTAACCAGTGCGCTGGTGTCATGGAATCTGAGCATCTTCATATATTCATCCATGCCTTCATTGGTAGCGAGTGTAAGAGTGCCTTGGCCTTTAATGATGTTTTGTACTGCCTCTAATTGATTTTGTTTAGTTTCTTCATACATGCGGTATGCCTTGTAAACATGTGGCAGAGCCGCTGTCATTCTATCATCAAATATTTTTTTAACAAATCGTTCTTTGATTTCATTTACATCTACTTCGTCAAGTTGTTGAGCTTGTGGTTCAAATGCCTCAACAAATGCTTTGTAATTTCTTTGACCACGCAGTGAGTTAAGCTGTCTGTGCATGTTGTTGTAGTAACTTACTGCTGCTTCTACCATGGTCTGTGTAACATTATCTTCAAAAACTCTAGTGCGCATGCTTCTTACAAAGCGGCTGAGTTCAGTCATTTCTTGTACCATGCGTTTGATTTGTTGTCCCACGTCATCGTAAGGGGTGCCACCTTCACTGATGTGTCGTGCCATGGCACGTGCGCCACTCAGCTTGTTGCTTTCCATTTTGAATCGTTCGCCATGAACATTTTCAACGTAGATAGCGTTGATATGCCTTGCTCTGCTGCCTCTCACTTCAGTGTTTACACTTTCTGTATGGATGATACGCAATCTGGCAGTGCCTATGTTTTCAAAACTGTGTTTGGTTGTTCCGTATAACTTGCTCTCAGTCACTTTAACATCTCCAGATTTCAATGTACCGTCCCCATGAGCCGCTTGCCTGACGTCTTTGAAACTGAGGTTACTCCTTGATATATCTCTAGTGTCAAACGTCATGAGATTTCTGCGGGCGAATTTTCGCATTTCTTGTAGGAACCCAAACCACTCCTGCAACTGCTCTTGATCCAGTTTCTCTGAAATATTCTTGCTGAAATACAGTTTCAGGCTGGTGTTGTCAATGATGGAGATGGTTATGTTGCCAAAATTTTCTTTTTCAGGGTCCTTGTTGCTGACATAATCAAAGTTGAAAAAACGAGCTTCAGTTGGGTCGGACGTGGCTTCAGCTTTGCTGTTGCCCAAGCTGAGGGTACCAAATCTGCTGCGGATTTTTTCAAACAAAGCTTCTGCTATTTTGTTAATATCTTGTGCCATGTGTGTATTTAGCCAATTTGCTTAAACCAAGTGCAGCAGTTAAATCATGATAAAAGGCATGGGTTCTATAAAATCATCCAGTGTATCGCGCACATGATTGTCCAATTTTTCATCAAATTCTTTGATAAATTGCAGCATACGCACAGTCAATAACATGGCCATTACCAAATCATCAGTTTCGCCTTCTTTGGCTTCAAAGCTGGTACCTTTGGCTACAAAAGTTTTTAGTTCACTTATAAGGTTTTTACTAGCTAGATGTATTTTTTTGGTTTCTACCAGAGCTTTGAATTTGGCGCAGGCTGCTAATTTGACTTTGTTGGTTGTGTTGAATCCTTTGCGATATCCACCGCCGCCCACCCGCTTTGGTTCGCTGATAAAAATGCCGGGTATGTTTTCCTCGCCAATTTCTGATATGGCTACCAGAGCAGCTTCGCCCAGGGTGTTGTTTTCAACGCTGTAGTATACATCTGTATTACTACCAATTGTATCCACAATATACCTGTTCATTTCTTTGAGAATGGCAATTTGTCGCTGTATGGGAGTTTTGTTGTGCTGCCATTCTGCCACTTGCATCAGCGTGGGTAGTTCTAAGACTTGTATTGCAGCAGGATTGCCACCTGTGCCCAGGCTAGGATCCAGTGCAACTAGATAGGTATGCCCTGCGGTGGGTTTCTTGTACCACCGCACCTGCCCTTGCCGTTCAATTGGATCAATGCCTGCCATTTCCAATAGATGCACAGGATTGATCAGCGTTTCATCATAAATGATAAACTCGCATTCCATTTCTCTACGGAAACGCTCATCGCCCAGCTGTGATCTTTGTTGTGCAGCCCAGGCATCGTCACGATCAGGGTGCTCTTGCCAGCGGCTGCGATAGGCTTTGAATCCGTTGACTCCTATTTGGGTTTCATTGCCGTATTCGTCAACACATTTGTTGGCACCTTTCCAAATCAATGCAAACTGGTCCTCGTCTGAGTTAGGAGTTGAGGTTATAATACACTTACCACCAGTGGCCAAAGTAGGGCTGATAGAAGTCCAAAATTCGCTTGCTATGGTAGGACGCACAAACGCAAACTCATCGCAATACAACAAAGAGATACTCATACCTCGACCAGTGTTTTCAGTAGTGGTCTGAGCTACTATGCGGCTGCCATTGTCAAAGTCTATGCTGCCTTTGTTATAGCTTACAACACCTGCTCTGATATAATCTGGACAGTGTTCGTAGGCATAGCGTATACGTTGCATGATTTCTTGTGCGCCAAGATATTTGTGAGCGGCTACCAAAATTGTGCTGTCTGGAACAAACATGGCATACCAAAGCAAATATCCCGCTGCGCTGGTTGATTTCCCCGTTTGTCTTGGCATTAAACTTACAGAGAATCTATAATTGTGATATGTATCAATCAAACGTTCTTGATAAGGATACGGTTCGTATTTTATGCTTCCACGAGTGGGATGTTGGATATATAAATAATTGGACATAAAATAGCGCGGCCCAGTTGTTGGATCTGCGCAGCGAGCTATTTCAATAATTTGGTGTTCTGTAAAGCTCTCCATTTGGTGAGCTTTTTTTACAATAACGCCTTCAAGTGATTTACTCATAATAAGTATTTAACATGAACTGCCTGCTTCTCAACTCAAATTTTGAACCTATTTCTATCCTACCCTTGAGTATTATCAACTGGCAGCATGCCATCAAACTCATGTTTCTGGATAGAATAACAGTGCTAGAAGAATACGAGCAATACGTTGCTCGCAGCAGCCATTTGACCATTAACTATCCTGCTGTTGCTGTTACAAAAAATTACTTCAACAACAAACGCGGTGTACGTTTTAGCAGGGCTAATTTATATCTACGTGATTTATATCAGTGTCAGTACTGCGGTGATACGTTCAACAGTGACGAGCTTACCATAGATCACATGGTACCCCGATCTGCTGGTGGTAAAATCACATGGGACAATGCTGTCACTGCCTGCAAGCCTTGTAATCACAAAAAGGGCACCAAGTTATGGAAACCCATGCGTATGCCCTACAAACCAGATTACTATCAGCTGGTAAACAAGTGGAGGAATCGTCCTATTCACATCGAACATCCAACTTGGTACCAGTATTTGGGAATTGAACAGAAAGAAAGAGCTACTGCTTGATTGGTTTTTCGCCTGTCATATAAGGCAAACTAAACCACAGTTGAAACCACTCAGGACTTCCTGGCTGGATGTTGTGTTTTTTCTCTAGCTGTTTCTTTTCCATGCCAGTTTTGCTGATGTTGATGCCATCGTATTTTTCCCAGCGGGGTTGATTAGGGTTGATCACCCCGCTGAGTTTCTTTAGTTCGTGAATAGGGTCGTTCTCGTCCAGCACAGCATCTGGTTCGCCAGTTTCGTTTTCATGCACAAAGTCTTGTGAAGTGAACTTAATTTGTTTCATAATAATCTTCAATGATTGCATGCATGACTAGAAACACAGTTATAGTCAAAACAAAACCAAATACGTCACCGCGAGACAAAGAAAGTGTGGCCAAAATCCAAAACAAAAAGAAGTTGGCCCATTTCATTAGTGCTGTCCCCAAGGGATGGTGCGATCGCTTTCGTCACCATTGGGCTGATATTCTTGCTCGCCCATATCAAGGGCACCAACTACCTTTGGCTTCGCCATAATATTCTCTAGCAAAACCATTTTGAATCAACATTACACGAAGGCTTACTCCGTCAAGCAAAAGATCGCCCAGCACACGGCCGCCGAACTTGTCCCAGTCATACAAAACCACCTGACGCTTGACTGATTTGGCTACAGCATTTTTTGTAAATTGAGTGGCTAATTTGCCCCGTTCGTCCTCTTGTGGACATTTGGCTCTAAAGCCTTTTTCTGGTGTATCTACTCCGTAGATACGAACTGCTAGTTCTGGCTTGAGAGGCTGTGGTAAAAAAGGCGCTGCAAAAACAACAGTGTCACCATCATTGACTCTTAGAATTTGTGCGTCATAGGTCACACCTTTAGGTTCCTTGGCTGCAAACGCCGAAACTGGAATAACAAATAACAATGCTGCTAGAATTTTTTTCATATTGATTTCCTTTGATTACCAGGCACGGCATGACCAATAGCGAGCTTTCCAACGTGGCCCTGGATTGGAGCAGTTGTGTCTAGCGCGAAAATTTTTCCTGCGCCCTGGATTGTTTTTCTTGATACGCATTTTTTTGTCGCCAAAGTTTACTTTGACCACATTGCCTTTTGGCCCTTTTACATACACTTTGCTTTTTTTCACATCGCCTGCCATGGGCTTGCCCAGCGCAACTTCGCGACCTTGATACTTGGCTTCATTGAGTTGTGCTTGTTGTATAAGATCAATAGCGATATCATCACCTTCTAACATGATTTCACCAGCATCATTGATCTCTACCACTGTGGCTTCGATTACCAGGTCGTTACCAAATTCCAGCTCCATTACATCGCCAGGTACAGGATTTGCTGCACGATATTCGGCTTCTTCTAAAAATTGTTTGAGCAGTCCCATTACAGTATCCTTTTAGCTGCGCTCTTTCATGCGTTTGTATAGATCAGTCAATTGTTCTTCTAGAGGATTTGCTGCACGATTGGCTGTAGCTGGATCTTGAATCTTGCTTTTGTTCAAATCGTTGCCAGTTTTGAGCATGGAATCATTTGTTGCATACTGTTCTTCTGGCTCATTTGCATACTCTTCTAGACCTTTATCAAGACTAATGACTTTTGGCTCTGGATTTTTTCCTACCATGCCTGCCATTTTAAGAATGCTTGCAAGTTCTTCAGCTGCTTCGCCATCGGCAGTCACAGTGACAGTCTTACGCCCTGTTTTTGTATCCATACTGGTGTTGATGTTCATACCAGACTCTGCTTCGCTGCCCATTGCACTCATTGGCATTCCACACTCGTCTAGCTTTTCGTCTTTATCTTTGTCTGCAGATTTTGCAGCTGATTTCATTGGCTCTTCTTTGTCACCATCGTCGTCAATATCAATGTAATCAGGTTTAGCATCTTCCATCATGCCACATTCGTTCATGCCATGAACTTCACAGTACTGGCCCTCAGGTGTCATGTTGCATGCGCCCTCGTCAACATTTTTGTTATCACCTCTAAGGATTGCAAAATCCATAGCAGTGAGTTTGCCGTCCTGGTCTTTGTCTAGTTTTTTCTGGCCGCCATGCAAGCCTGCCAGCAATGCCAGTTCGTCAAGATTTACTTCCTCAGGAGGCGGAGGTAATTGCTCATCATCGGGCACATCTGGATTGTAAAAGAAATCTGTTCTTTGATTTTTTGGCTCTTCAGGTGTTTCTCCCATGATATTGCGACCAGCTCTATGAATATCAAGAGCATCGCGCAACTTGTCTCCCATGCGTCCAGAACGCTTGAACTCTTCCATCTCCATGTTAAGTTCATTTAACATTTCTTCAATGGTATGACCTGTTTCTCTTACCATCTCAGCAAAATTGACACCTTCGGTCACTTTGTCCGGCAAGCCTTTGTGCTTGGTTTTGGCAAAATCTTTGGCATCTTTCTTGCCCATGGATTTTGCAACTTTTTCTACTTCTTTACTTGCTGGCTTTTCACCTTTTTGTGCAGCATGCACCATGCCAAAGAAACGCTGTTGCGATTTGCTCTTGGCCTTTTCAATAATGAACATGGCTTCGAGCTCTTCCATCACATCTTCCACATAGTGTTCTAAATCAATTGCTTCAGACACTCTTGCGCCTTTGTGTTTCCACGCCTTGGCTGTGGTACGCTCTGGGCCAAAGTTTTTCTTTGGACGGCCTTTCTTTTTAGGAGCATCACTGGGTGCAGACTTCTTGGCGCCTTTCTTTTCGTTGCCATGCTCATCATAATCATCGTCGTTGCCGGTATCATCACGGTCACTGCGATAACCATACTTCTTGCCACGATTGCGTTCGCTTTCTGGATCTGTGTTAACCCCTTGCATGGCACCTTGTGCGCCTTTGAGCAGATTCATGTCTAGACCGGCTTCGCTCATTGGACCTTTAACTGCTTTATCTAATATACCAGCAGCATGTTGTAGATAATCAGTTAGGTTATATTGTTGGATATGACTAGCAATATTGCCACCTTTCATTGGCGCGATATCATCTTCTTCACTGCCCATTGCTGCATTATCAACTAGATCGAGATACTTTCCAATTACTGCACGAGCTTTCTTAAATTCAGGTGATCTGTCAGAGCCAAATGTTGCATTAAGTACATCTCTCAAGTTGTCGGTACTGCGGCCAGGTTTAGCAATTTCTTGTTCAATCGCAGCCAATAGATCTGCTGGTCCTTCGCTGTCATTGCTAGCTTCATTTTTTAGACCGACTTCGGCCACTGCCATGTGATGCTTCTCACAAATCTTAGCTGCTTCTTTGACTTGATCAGTCAATGAGTCATCGTGCTTGTCTTCGAGGTTGTCCATGATGTACTTGAGTGCCGGTTTGAATTCCTTGTTGGTATTCCAGCCGCGCTTGCGCATCCACTTGCGAATGGTATGTGCGGCTGCATCATATTCACTGTGCTCTTTGTCGCTGGTCTTGCGCATGCCTGGCAACGAGCTGTGTGCATCATTCTCGTCGTACTGTTCTTCGCCCAATGGCATTTGATTTTTAGCAGGCAATGGTTTTTCACAGCTTGGGCAAACATAATTGTTTCCTCTCATGATGCCAGCATTGGTTGCAGTACCGCAAGACGGACATTTGAATTTTACATGCTTGTCGTCCATGCCCTTTGGAATTTGCTTTTCATATTCTGCACTTTCTTCCATTGGGGCTGCACGGCCACTGCGGAATACCTTGGCACCTGCTTTGGCATTGGCAGCATCTGCTCTGTCTTGTGCGGCCTGGCGACCTGGTTCATTTGCCTTGCGCTGATAGGCAGGAACTTTGCTGGCAGGATCTTGTGGATCTTTGATCCACGACTTGCCTGGCACCACGTCATCTTCAC
>JACCDO012416518.1_pt1 | contig 23462 bp, 24 predicted proteins | sample 7446101 | NCBI WGS metagenome assembly JACCDO01 (sample SAMN15323440, study PRJNA562643) | freshwater metagenome | isolation source: river surface water | place: USA:Blue River Watershed | collected 2017-08-16
ACCACTCACCAGAAGGTGTTGATTACATCATCCCTGGTAACGATGACTCTAGCAAAGCTGTAACCCTCTATGCACGTGGTATTGCTGATGCAATCCTCGAAGGCAAAGCAAACTCTGTTCAAGAAATCTTGACTGCTGTTAAAGAAGGCGAAGAAGAGTTTGTTGAAGAAGGGAAGGCTGAATAATGGCCGCTATTACCGCTGCAATGGTTGGCGAGTTACGCGCCAAAACTGATGCTCCAATGATGGAGTGCAAAAAAGCATTGACCGAGGCTGATGGTGATATGGCACGTGCAGAAGAAATTCTGCGTGTAAAGCTTGGTAGTAAGGCTGGTAAAGCCGCTTCTCGTGTAACTGCTGAAGGTATCGTTGCTTCATCTATCAATGGCACTACTGGTGCTTTGCTTGAAGTGAACTGCGAGACTGACTTCGTTTCTAAGAACGATGACTTCTTGGCGTTTACAAACGAGTGCGTTAAGTTGGTTGCTGAAAAGAATCCTGCTGACGTCGCTGCTTTGTTGGCATTGCCAATGAATGGTCAAACTGTTGATGAAGTTCGTAGCGCATTGATCGGTAAGATCGGCGAGAACATCATGCCACGTCGCTTTAAGCGTTTTGCTGGTAGTAGTAAGTTGGTTTCCTATCTGCATGGCACACGCATTGGTGTGATGGTTGAGTTCGAAGGTGATGAGACTGCCGCTAAAGACGTAGCAATGCATATTGCTGCGATGAAGCCAGTGGCTCTATCTACAGCCGATGTTCCTGCTGAATCTATTGCGATTGAGCGCAGCGTTGCTGTTCAAAAAGCTGCTGAATCTGGCAAACCACCAGAGATCGTTGAAAAGATGGTTGAAGGCTCAATTCAAAAATACCTCAAAGAGGTTTCTTTATTGAACCAAACTTTCGTGAAGAATGATAAGCAAACTGTTGAGCAAATGCTCAAGGCTGCAAATACAACAATCAAGGGCTTCACTATGTTTGTTGTAGGCGAGGGCATTGAGAAGCGTCAAGACGACTTTGCGGCTGAAGTTGCTGCTCAGGTAGCTGCTGCCTCTAAAGCTACTGCTTAATTAGCTGTTTTGGGGTTCTCCCCAGATGGTCTGTATTACCCCAAAAGGGCATAGAAACCTGAGTTTCTATGCCCTTTTGTTTGATCTTTCCCAAGCCCTTTATAATTTGGCGGAGATATTAAAAAGTGCTTAAAGATCAATAAGCTAAGTAAGCAAATTACTTGGCAAATTACGGAAAAATAAAAACATGCCAGCCTACAAACGTGTCCTCCTCAAATTATCTGGTGAAGCCCTGATGGGGGATGATGCTTTTGGCATCAATCCAGTCACAATTGATTCCATGGTTTCGGAAATTGCTCAGGTAGTCAGTAGCGGTGTGGAATTGGCAATCGTGATTGGTGGCGGAAATATCTTCCGTGGAGTTGCTGGAGGTGCTGCAGGCATGGATCGTGCTACTGCAGACTACATGGGTATGTTGGCAACTATGATGAACTCCCTTGCTTTACAAGATGCATTGCGTCAAAAAGGAGTTGAGGCACGGGTGCAATCTGCGCTCCGCATGGATCAAGTGGTTGAACCCTATATTCGTCCGCGTGCTATTCGTGCAATGAGCGAGGGTAAGGTCGTCATTTTTGCTGCTGGTACAGGTAACCCATTCTTTACTACTGATACTGCGGCTGCTTTGCGTGGTGCTGAGATGGGTGTTGATGTGATGCTCAAAGCCACCAAGGTTGATGGCATCTATAGCGCTGATCCAGTCAAAGATCCAACTGCTACGCTTTACAAGACTATTACTTTTGATGAAGCAATCATCAAAAACTTACAAGTGATGGATGCAACTGCATTTGCATTGTGTCGTGATCGTAAATTACCAATCAAAGTGTTTTCGATTCTGAAGCCAGGCGCACTCATGCGCGTAGTGCAAGGTGAATCTGAGGGTACTTTGGTACACGTTTAATAGGAGGTCTGATGTCTGCAGCAGAAATTAAATCCACAACCGATCAAAAGATGCAAAAGTCTCTTGAGTCTTTGAAGAGTAGTTTGGCAAAGATTCGCTCGGGACGTGCTAATCCCGGAATTTTGGAGCACATTCAGGTAGAGTACTACGGCAATCCAACTCCTTTGAGCCAAGTTGCTAGCCTGGGTTTGGCCGATGCGCGTACTATCAATGTTCAGCCATTTGAAAAAACAATGGTTGCTGCGGTCGAAAAAGCAATTCGCGATTCTGATTTGGGTTTAAATCCAGCATCACAAGGTACCGTGATCCGCGTACCAATGCCTGCTTTGACTGAAGAGCGTCGTCGTGAACTTACCAAAGTGGTGAAGAGCGAAGGTGAAGATGCCAAGATTGCGGTGCGCAATTTGCGCCGTGATGCTAATGAGCATTTAAAGCGCCTCACTAAGGATAAAGAAATTTCCGAGGATGATGAGCGTCGTGCGACTGATGATATTCAGAAGATGACAGACAAAGCAGTTGTCGATATCGATAAGATCATCTCTGAAAAAGAAAAAGAGATCATGACGGTTTAAGGACCCGATTGAATTTTTACTTCTTATGACCCAGCACCTTAGCTCAACCAAGGATATTCCAGAGGTAAGCGCCATTCCTCGCCACGTGGCGATCATCATGGATGGTAATGGTCGCTGGGCTAGTAAACGTATGATGCCCCGAGTCGCAGGTCACTCTGAAGGTTTGGGGTCTGTGCGCAAAATTGTTCAAGAATGTCGTCGAATTGGTGTTGAATACTTAACAGTATTTGCATTTAGTTCAGAGAACTGGCGTCGTCCACCTGAAGAAGTGGGCTTTCTGATGAAGTTGTTTCTTAAATCGCTTAAGGGTGAAGTTTCCCGTCTTGCTGAAAACGATATCCGCTTACGTTTGATTGGGGATTTAAGTCGTTTCGATGGTGCTATTCAGGAGATGGTGCGGTTCTCTGAAGAAAAGACTGCGGGCTGCAAGGCGCTGACTCTGACTATCGCTGCGAACTACGGTGGTCGCTGGGATATTCTGCAAGCAATGAGTAAGTGCTTGGCTTCTAACCCGAACTTACAGCCTCAGGATGTCAGCGAGGATTTACTGCAGCCCCATCTTTCGATGGCTTATGCTCCAGAGCCAGATTTGTTTATTCGTACTGGTGGTGAGCAGCGTATTAGTAATTTCTTATTGTGGCAATTAGCCTATACAGAGTTATATTTCACGGACGTTTTGTGGCCAGACTTTGATGAGGCTGAACTTCATAAAGCGTTTGATTGGTTTGGTCAGCGTGAGCGTCGTTTTGGGCGTACTAGCGCTCAACTTGCATCGCAAGTCCTTTGCGATCCGGTTTAATTACTCAAGCTATCTAAAATGTTGAAAACTAGAATCATTACTGCCCTTGTTTTATTGGCAGTATTTTTGCCGACCTTAATTTTGTTGCCTGCGGTATACATCGGCGCTTTCTTCTTGGTGGCTTTATTAGCGGCTGCTTGGGAGTGGGGTCGCTTGTTGACGCCACAGTCAGCTCGGGCAGCGTGGCTCTATGCATTATTCTGCCTGGCTATTATTTTGCTCTTGCTTGGTATGCAAAATGCCTCTTGGCAATTTGGGTTACTGCTTTTAGCTGTTCTCTTTTGGTTCTTTATTGCGCCATTTATATTGGCTAGGGGTATGAACCTTTCTTTGCAAAAGTTACGCTCCTTCTATGTAGTTATTGGATTGATTCTCTTGCCAGCAACTTGGTTTTCATTAGTTTTCTTGCGTGAGCTAGGTTTAACGTTTTTGTTGACTAGTATCACTTTGGTTTGGGTGGCAGATATTGGGGCTTACTTTGTTGGTAAGGCGTTTGGAAAACATAAATTAGCCATACAAATCAGTCCAGGAAAATCAATTGAAGGCGCTCTTGGCGGTCTAGTACTTTGTTATGGCTACGCCTTAATTTGCGTAATCTATTTACCTTTTGAATCTACCCTGTTTGGTGCTTGGGCGATTCGGTTTGGCTGGGTGCCAATGTTTTTGATGGTGACTGTACTGACTGCTTTTAGTATCTTTGGAGACCTATTTGAGTCTCAGTTAAAACGTTTAGCTGGAGTGAAAGACAGTAGTCAGTTATTGCCGGGACATGGCGGCGTCCTTGATCGGGTAGATGCTTTAATTCCAGCTATGCCGATTGCAGCATTATTGGCGGGATTCGTCTAATGACAATAAAGCAAGTTGCTATTCTGGGATCTACCGGTTCTATCGGCGTTAATACGCTAGATGTGATTCGTGCGCATCCAGAGCGGTTTAAGGTGGCCGCACTTACGGCGAGTAAGCAAGTCGATCGATTGGCACAGCAGTGCGCAGAATTTAAGCCTGCAATTGCAGTGCTTGCTGACGCTGATGGTGCAGCTCGTCTAGAGAAGTTATTGCGTGATCAGAATATCAATACTCAAGTGCTCTATGGCCCCCAAGCTTTAGTAACTGCAGTGACCGACTCCGAGTGTGACACCGTCATGGCTGCCATAGTAGGTGCAGCAGGCTTAGCACCTACTTTAGCCGCGGCCAAAGCAGGTAAAAGAGTCTTGCTAGCAAACAAGGAAGCTTTAGTCATGTCTGGCAATCTGTTCATGCAGGCTATGAAGCTGGGCGGCGGCGAGCTGCTACCCATCGATAGCGAGCACAATGCCATTTTTCAGTGTCTGCCGAATCAATATACGAAAGCGCCATCACCAGGTTTGGGTGTTGAGGAGCTTTGGTTAACTGCTTCCGGTGGTCCATTTCGTAATACTCCATTGGATCAATTGGGGGGTATTACGCCTGAGCAAGCCTGTGCCCATCCAAACTGGGTAATGGGCAGAAAAATTTCCGTTGATTCAGCAACCATGATGAATAAAGGTCTCGAAGTGATTGAGGCTTTTTGGCTATTCAGCTTGTCTTTAGAAAAAATTAAAGTATTAATTCATCCGCAAAGCGTGGTGCATTCCATGGTGCGCTACCGAGATGGCTCTGTGATTGCTCAATTGGGTCAACCTGATATGCGCACTCCAATTGCTTATGGCTTAGCTTGGCCCGAGCGAATTGATGCGGGTGTTGCGCCATTAAGCTTGACTCAATTAGCGGCGTTGAGTTTTAACGAGCCAGACTTAGCTCGTTTTCCTTGTTTGTCTTTAGCATTTGCCGCTGCAAAAGTAGGGGGTACAGCGCCTACCATTCTGAATGCAGCTAATGAGATTGCGGTGGCAGCATTTTTGGATGAGGGCATGCCTTATTTGCAAATCCCTAAGGTGGTTGAGAAAACACTCAGCGCTATGCCAGTGTCAGATGCAGGTTCAATCGAATCTATTTTGAGTATTGATGCGCAAGCTAGAGCAGTAGCACGTGATTTCATTAAAACTTTCAACTCTTAATTTAAAAAGTTATTAGGAATTTATTTGCAGGCACTTATTACTCTTGCTGCATTTTTAGTCACCCTGGGTGTGCTCGTGAGTTTTCATGAGTTTGGACATTTTTTAGCAGCGCGCTTGTGTGGTGTACGTGTACTTCGCTTCGCGGTTGGGTTTGGTAAACCCTTGTTTACCTATATTGCGAACAATAAAACAGAGTGGGTTCTCGCTTCCATTCCCTTAGGCGGTTATGTGAAGTTGCTAGATGGGCGAGACCGTCAGCAAAAGATTACTGCTGCAGACCAATTAGAAGCATTTGATTACAAGCCGCTGTGGCAGCGGTCTTTGATTGTTGCAGCTGGCCCATTCGCCAATTTTTTCTTAGCGGTAGTTTTATTCGCCGTGATTTATATTTCTGGTGCACCACAATTACCTGCGATCCTGAAAGCGCCCCCTGAAAATTCAGTGGCCGCTAAATTGGGTGTTTTAGAGGGCGATCGTGTGATTGGTTGGCAGAGTCTACCGAGCTCAAATTCTGTGCCCATTTCTGGTGAATTTGAGCCCGTGCCTAGTTGGAATGCTTTGCGCTGGATTCTGTTGGATGCCCTTACCGCTGAATCTGGATTTTCCTTGGAAATGCAGAGTACCTCTGGTAATAGCTACGTTAAGACCTTTTTGGCTTCGGATATGCCTCAGGCAAACCTGGAAAATGACCCCATGTTAGCCCTTGGTGTTCTGCCTAAGTCGCTGCCTCTGGCGGAGTGGACTGACTTGAAATTGGGGCCGGTTGATGCTATCGGGTTTGCAGCCGAGAGGGTATGGCTTATTACCAAGGTCTCAGTAAGGCTGATGGCTGGACTGTTTACCGGAAATACCTCCTTAAAGCAGCTCGGGGGGCCATTCAGTATTGCGGATATGGCGGGCAAGTCTGCTCAGGTTGGTTGGCAACCTTTTTTTGCATTTTTAGCACTTATGAGTATTAGTATTGGCTTGCTCAATTTGCTCCCGTTCCCGATGCTTGATGGGGGTCAGCTACTGTATGATGCATGGGAGTTAGTCGCTGGTAAGAGACTATCGATTTCAGTGCAAGAACAGTTCCAGAAAGTGGGCTTTCTACTGCTGATTTCCCTGTCTCTGCTAGCCTTGTTTAATGATTTACAACGCTATTTTTCGCCTTGAACTTTCTGATCTCACCTTTTCGTAGCGCATCCCGTCTGCTAGCCCAGCTTTTGTTGGTGATTTCTGCCGCACTCAGTTTGAATGTATATGCAGCTGAATCTTTCGTTGTTAGAGATATTCGCGTAGAGGGATTGCAGCGCGTTGAGCCAGGTACGGTCTTTAGTTATCTGTCTGTGCAGGTTGGAGATACTTTCACAGAAGATAAGGGTGGGGAAGCAATTAGGGCTTTATATAGCACTGGCTTTTTTAGAGACGTACAAATTCAGGCTCAGGGTAACGTTCTGATTGTGATTGTTGAAGAGCGCCCAACAATTTCTCGTATTGAATTTACGGGAATGAAGGAGTTTGACCAAGAGATTGTGAGAAAGTCATTGAAGGCCGTGGGTGTGTCAGAGGCACGTTTTTATGACAAGGCCTTAATTGATAAGGCCGAACAAGAGCTAAAACGTCAGTATGTTAGTAAGGGTATGTATGCAGCTGAAGTAGTAGCTACAGTTACCCCGCTTGAGCGTAATCAGGTAGCCATCTATTTTAATATTGATGAAGGTCCTGTTGCCAAAATTCAAGAGGTCAATTTCATTGGTAACGAGGCCTTTAGCGAGAGTACCCTCAAGGGTGAGATGCAACTTAAAACTGGCGGTTGGTTATCTTGGTATAGCAAAGATAACTTGTATTCCAAGCAAAAGCTGACTGCTGACCTAGAAGCAATTCGTTCTTACTATTTAAATCGCGGATATCTTGAGTTCGTAATCGAATCTACCCAGGTATCGATCACTCCGGATAAAAAAGGCATTTACCTTACTATCAGTATTAATGAGGGTAAAAAGTTCACAGTGAAAGATGTGCGTATCGCAGGCGAGGCTTTAGGTAAAGAGGCTGAGTTGATGCAGTTGGTTACTTTAAAGCCTGGCGATATCTTTTCTTCTGCCAAGTTGACAGAGAGTACCAAGGCTATCGCTGAGATTTTAGGTTCATATGGTTATGCTTTTGCAACCATTAATCCACAACCTGATATACGACGTGATAAGGCGGAAGTTGATTTAACTTTGGTAGTTGATCCGGGACGTCGTATCTATGTTCGTCAAGTGGCCATTTCTGGTAATGCAAAAACTCGTGACATTGTGATTCGTCGAGAAATGCGTCAGTTTGAAAGCTCTTGGTTTGATAGTGACAAGATCGATTTATCTAAAAAGCGCTTGGGTCGTATGGGTTACTTTACGGAAACCGATATCTCAACAGAGGATGTGCCTGGGTCACCGGATCAGGTGGATGTGAAAGTGAAGGTTACTGAAAAGCCTACTGGTGCAGTAACGATTGGTGCTGGTTTTTCATCTACAGAAAAGTTAATTCTATCGGCAGGTATTAATCAAGATAATGCATTTGGCACTGGTACGGCAGTTGGTTTAAATTTTTCTTTAGGAAAGATTAATCAAAATCTCACCCTATCAAATTACGACCCATACTTCACTGAAGATGGTATTAGTCGCTATACCGACCTTTTCTATCGGTCTTCAAAGCCTCTTTATTACGTTGGCGATACCAATTATCAAATTAAGTCGGTTGGCTCAAACATTAAGTTTGGCGTTCCTTACACTGAAGTAGATCGAATTTTCTTTGGAACGGGGCTTGAGGCTTATCAGATTCAAACCTCGTCGAATACTCCTCAACCGTATTTAACCTATGCTCAAAGCTATGGCATCGCGCCACCAGGCTATCCCGCAACACTAACTACTTATAATATTCCATTGACTGCAGGTTGGTCTCGTGATGGTCGAGATAGTGCCTTAATTCCGTCGACTGGTTCTTTGCAGCAGTTGACTGCAGAGGTAGGTACTCCCGCAGGCAATATGACTTTCTATCGTTTGTTTGGGCAGTACCAAAAGTACCATTCATTCTCAAAAGGAAATATTCTGTCCTTTAATGGTGAGGTTGGTTATGGTGAGGCCTACGGAAATAATCCATTCCCAATTACCAAAAACTACTATGTTGGCGGTATTGGTTCGGTCCGTGGATATTCGCCCGGATCGCTTGGACCACAGTTCTACAACACGACACTTGGCATTAATCAGCCAACGGGAGGACAATCGAAAATCGTCACTAATGTGGAATATACCGTTCCAGTTCCTGGGTCGGGAATTGATAAGACATTGCGTACTTTTGCGTTTATAGATGGCGGTAATGCTTTTGGGGAAAATATCAATCTCGTTTTGAGTTATTCTTACGGTTTGGGTATATCATGGATTTCACCCTTGGGACCGCTCAAGTTTAGCTACGGTATTCCGTATAAGCCGTATCCAACTGCTAACGTGCAGCGCTTACAGTTCCAGGTCGGTACAGCGTTTTAATTGTTTGAGGAAAGTTTTATGAAGTTTTATCATTTTTCTAAATGCATTCAAATCAGTTTAGTTGCTGCAATAGTGGCGATGATTGCACCACAAGTTTTTGCTCAGGATGCAGGGACGAGAATTGGCGCTGTCAATGTTGACAAACTGTTTAACGAATCTAATATTGCCAAACAAAGTCAGGCTAGAATTGAAAAAGATTTTTCTAAGCGCCAAAATGATATCAGAGAGGCCGCAGGAAAGATAAAAGCTGCAGCTGAAAAATTAGATCGTGATGCTGCCGTAATGAATGAAGCAGAGCGCATTCGTCGTCAACGTGATCTAGCTGAGCAAGATCGCGAACTGCAACGTAAGCAACGTGAGTTTACAGAAGACCTTAACCAAAGAAACTTTGAGGACCGCGCCAAGATTGCTGAGAAGGCCAATATTGCGCTCAAACAGGTTGCCGAGCAAAAAAAATTAGATATCATCGTCCAAGATCCTCCTTATGCTAATCCTAAGGTTGATGTTACTGATGAAATCATCAGGGTTTTAAATAGCCTAAAGTAAACTTATGCCTACTGCCATTGAGCTGGCCGAACAGTTTCAAGCAAGCTTGGTGGGGGAGGCCTCCACAGCATTTATCGGACTCGCCCCTCTAGAGCAGGCGCAGCCCAACCAAATCTCCTTTCTTTCTAATCCGCTGTATCGCCTGCAGGCGAGAGATAGCGCAGCGGGCGCATTGATTGTTAATAAAGCTGATTTAGAGTTCTTGCAGGCAAATCCGACTGAGAACACTTCTAAACGGGTTTACTTTGTCTCTCAAAATCCTTACGCAACTTTTGCCAGAATCGCCCAGTATTTTGCAAAAGCAAGTGCGCCAAAATATAGTCCAGGAGTCCATCCAAGTGCTGCAATAGATTCCACAGCAACGATTCCTGCTTCATGCCATATCGGCCCTTTTGTGCAGATTGGCCCTGGAGTAAAGCTAGGCGAGTGTGTGGCGATTTTAGGTAATACGAGCGTCGCAATGAATGCCGAGATTGCAAGCGATACGCTGATTTATCCATCGGTGTCTATTTATCATGAGACTCAAATTGGCGAGCGCTGCATTATTCACAGTGGTGCCGTCATTGGCGCAGATGGCTTCGGATTTGCTCCAGATTTTTCTGCTAGCGGTGGAGAGTGGGTCAAGATCCCGCAAACTGGTCGGGTAGTCATTGGTGATGATGTAGAGATTGGTGCATCAACTACGATTGACCGTGGTGCGATGAGTGACACCATGATTGGCGCTGGAACAAAAATAGATAATCAAGTACAAATTGCTCACAATGTTCTTATAGGCAAGTGCTGTGTAATTGCCGGATGCGCCGCTATTTCAGGTAGCACAAAAATCGGTAATTCCTGCATCATTGGCGGAGCAGCCAATTTTGCAGGACATCTTACTATTGCCGATAGAACCACCGTTTCGGGCAATACCTCCATCATTCGCTCTATTACTGAGCCAGGACAGCATTTCACGGGAGTTTACCCCTCGATGCCTCACAGTGCTTGGGAGAAAAATGCTGCCATTTTGCGTGGCCTAGATAAAATACGTCAACGCTTGCGTTTATTGGATAAAAGCAAGCATTCAGAGTCATAAGACTCTTGGCAATTTAATATTCACTTTTAAGCAGGTAATTTATGAGTAAAGCTAATGCGATCGATATCAATAAGATTCTGAAGTTATTGCCGCATCGCTATCCGTTTTTATTAGTCGATCGCGTGCTTGAAATTACTCCTCGTGAAACGATTACCGCTCTCAAGAATGTAACGATGAATGAGCCATTCTTCCAGGGGCATTTTCCAGATTTTCCAGTAATGCCGGGCGTTCTCATTATTGAAGCTTTGGCTCAGACTGCTGCCTTGCTGACTTTTTCAGAAGAGCGTGCAGAAGACGCTATCTATTACTTTGCTGGTATTGATGGTGCGCGTTTTAAAAAGCCAGTATTGCCAGGTGACCAGTTAATCATGACTGCCAAGCTAGAGCGCGGTCGTGCTGGCATCTATAAATTTTCTGTCCAGGCAACTGTAGATGGCGAGATTGCTGCCGAAGGAAATATTACCTGTGCAGTTCGTTCGAAAGGCGCGTAATGAATCGGATTCATGCATCAGCCGTTGTTGATAGCAAAGCCGAACTGGCTGGCGATGTTGAGATTGGCCCGTATTCTGTTATCGGTCCCAATGTAAAGATTGGCGCTGGTACAAAAGTGGGCTCACATACCGTCATCGAGGGTTATACGACGATCGGTAAAGATAATCATTTTGCACATTTCGCCTCAATTGGTGGTGCTCCTCAGGATATGAAATATCGTGGTGAGCCTACTCAACTCATTATTGGTGATCGAAATACCATCCGAGAATTTACAACCATTCACACTGGTACGGCGCAGGATGTCGGCATCACTCGTATTGGTAGCGATAACTGGATTATGTCTTATGTGCATATTGCACATGACTGCCAAGTCGGTAATCACACTATTTTCTCTAGTAATGCTCAAATTGCAGGTCATGTCCAAGTGGAAGACTGGGCCATTATGGGTGGCATGTCTGGAGTCCATCAATTTGTTCGTATTGGACAGCATGTCATGCTCGGTGGGGCCTCTGTTTTGGTTCAAGATATTCCGCCGTTTGTCATTGCGGCTGGCGATAAGGCTACTCCACACGGTATTAATGTTGAGGGTCTAAAGCGCCGAGGGTTTTCCAGTGAAACAATTTCTGCATTACGTCAGGCCTATAAGGTTCTCTACAAAGATGGCCTAAGCTTTGAGGATGCTAAGGTAGAAATCAAAAAAATGATTACTGCAAATGCGACCGATGCTGCTACGACAGAAAAACTGACCCAGTTTCATGATTTCATTGCCGCCTCTACGCGCGGCATCATTCGGTAAGGTTCTGCTTTGCCTAAGTTAGCTTGTGTGGCTGGCGAACCCTCTGGTGATTTACTTGCTGCACCAGTACTTAGTGCTTTAAATCAAATTCCGCATATGGCTGGCTTAGAGGTTTATGGCATTGGGGGTCCTCGCATGCAAGCTGAGGGTATGCGCTCTGATTGGCCGATGGAGACCTTGAGTGTTCGGGGTTACGTTGAGGCAATTCAACAACTTCCCGCCATTCTTAAGCTTCGTAAAGAGCTCATCCAAAATCTGATGGCTGAGGGGCGCCCCGATGTTTATTTAGGAATAGATGCGCCAGATTTTAATTTAGGCGTTGAGCTGCAATTGCGTAAAGCAGGTATTCCAACTTTACATTTTGTCTCTCCTTCAATTTGGGCGTGGAGAGCAGGGCGTATTAAGAAGATTTCTCAAGCTGTCGAGCGAATGCTATGTATTTTTCCATTCGAAACTGAGATATACGATCGTGCAGGTGTGGCATCAACCTATGTAGGGCATCCTCTTGCAAGTGAAATTCCACTTGAGCCAAATGTAAATCAGGCTCGAGAAAAAATTACGAATATACAAAAGCTTCCCGGCAATGCGTTTGATGGAACGGTGATCGCCGTTTTACCAGGTAGTCGTAGTTCGGAGATTGAACTGATAGCGCCGATATTTTTTGAAACGATTGAGTTGCTAGCAGAACAGCTCAAGGGTCAAAAGCTCCATTTTTTAATTCCGGTAGCAACACCAAGACTGCGCGCCCCACTCGAAGAGCTCCTCATCAAGACTAAAGCCAAAAATCCGGATATTCAGATTCATTTACTTGATGGTATGGCGGATGAAGTATTAGAGGCCTCTGATGTGGTGCTGATTGCTAGTGGTACAGCCACATTACAAGCCGCTTTATGGAAAAAGCCAATGGTGATTTCTTATAAGGTGCCCTGGCTTACTGCGCAAATCATGAAGCGCCAAGGGTATTTACCTTATGTAGGATTGCCCAATATCTTATGTGGTGAGTTTGTAGTACCTGAGCTATTGCAATATGATGCTACTCCTCAAAAATTAGCCAAGGCATTACAGGAATGGCTCGATCATCCGGAAAAAGTTGCCGAGCTAAAAGCACGCTTTGCACAAATGCACGAGACACTTCGCCGACCAACTGGCCTTTTGGTTGCGCAAGCAGTTGCTCAAACCATTACCAATAGTCGTCTGAAAAGAGTCAATTCGTGAGCCTGATTTGGGTCTGTGGTGTTGATGAAGCAGGACGTGGACCACTTGTTGGATCGGTAGTGGCAGGGGCAGTAGTGCTCGATCCTATGAATCCAATCGCAGGTTTAAAAGACTCCAAGAAGCTGACTCCTGCGCGTCGAGAATTTCTCTATGAACAGATCATGGAAAAGGCAAAAGCCTGGGGTCTTGGGGAAGCAAGTCCTGCAGAAATTGATGATATTAATATTTTGCAAGCCACGATGTTAGCGATGCGTCGTGCCGTTGAAGATTTAAGCGGCAGACTGGGCTCCTGGCCAGACAAGGCGCTGATTGATGGCAATCGTTGCCCTGAGTTACCAATACCCTCTGAAGCAATCATCAAAGGTGACTCTAAAGAGCAGGTGATTTCGGCAGCATCTATCATTGCAAAAGTAACGCGTGATCGCCAGATGCAAGAATTGCACAATCGCTATCCACAATATGGATTTGCGCAACACATGGGTTATCCAACTGAAGCCCACTTTGCCGCATTAAAGGAGTTTGGTGCCTGTGATGAGCATCGTAGAAGTTTTTCACCTGTACGAAAAGTTCTTGAGGGTATAGTTAACTAAGATGAACTTTGACCTTATTACCTCCAAAGAGAATCCTTTATTTAAGGAGATTCGTAATCTCCAAGCAACCGGTTCTAAAGGGCAGAAAGCAAGACTGGCTAGCGGTCAGGCTTTGTTAGAAGGTATTCATCTTGTGCAGACTTGGGTTGGTGATTCTGCTTTGAAGACCCTCCTTACCTCTGAGCGTGGTCTTCAGAATGTAGAAATCTCGCAGGCCGTCTATGAGCATATAGAAATATGTCCAGATTCCAAAGTTTATCAACTGGATAGCGCCTTATGGGATTTATTAAGTGATCTTGTGAATGCGCCACATATTGCGGGTCTACTAGATCTTCCAAAAGCTTATTTGACTCCGCCACAATCGATCGCAACATTGGATGGCGATGTTCTCATCTTAGATCGTATTCAGGATGCCGGTAATGTGGGTTCGATATTGCGTTCTGCTGCAGCCGTAGGCTTTACTCAAGTCATTGCTATAACAGGTTGTGCGCATTTGTGGTCAAGCAAAGTTCTGCGTGCTGGGATGGGCGCACACCGTTTATTAGATTTATATGAGGGCTTTTCTAATCAACAAGTACTGAGTGCAGTAACTGCGCCGATGCTAGCAGCCACTGCAGATGCAGAAGAAGAACTCTTCTCACTCAAAAAAGATTTACTCCACCCAGTTGCCTGGATTATGGGTAGCGAGGGGCAAGGGGTTTCTGAAGATCTTCTCGCCCAGGCTAAAGGGGTCTCTATTCCAATTGACCCACGAGTTGAATCCCTCAACGTTTCTACCGCGGCAGCCGTCTGTTTATTTGAGACGATGCGTATCAGGCGCAGTTAAGTACAACTAACCCAGTATCGTTTTATCGGATTTAATGGCTTGTAAAACGGTAGTCGCAATTTCTTCAATCGACTTACTCGTTGTTAAAACCCAGGGAATGGATTGCTTTCTCATCATCGTAGTCGCCTCATTAATTTCATAGCGACAGTTTTCGAGTTTGGCGTAATTGCTGCCCGGACGACGTTCGTTGCGAATCTCTGAAAGTCGCTCAGCATCAATCATGAGGCCAAAAATCTTTTGCCGGAACGGCACTAAGTCTTTAGGCAATTGGCCGCGTTCAAAATCTTCGGGGATCAGTGGATAGTTTGCGGCTTTCAATCCATATTGCATTGCTAAGTAAAGGCTGGTCGGTGTTTTTCCAACCCGTGAGATGCCAACTAGAATCACATCAGCATCCGCAAGATTTTGATTGGATTGCCCATCATCGTGAGCTAAGGAGTAGTTGATGGCTTCGATACGATTTTTATAGGCGTCGGTATCGGCATTGTGGTGCAGCCGGTTCATGGCGTGAGTAGATTTCAAGCCCAAGGCAGCCTCTAGTGGCGCCACAAAAGTTTGGAACATATCCAAAATAAGGCCATTCGCCTTAGCGACAATATTGTTGAGTTCCGTATTCACCAAAGTAGTGAATACGATAGGCTGTACCCCATATTTATTGAATGCCTGGTTAATGCTGCTAACGGCATCATGAGCCTTATCGACGCTATCCACGAAAGGGATGCGGATGTGCTTAAAACTGGCCTCAAATTGGGCCAAAATCGATTGGCTGAAGTTCTCGGCGGTAATGCCGGTTCCGTCGGAAACAATAAAAACAATACGTATTTCGGTAGACATGGATTTGGCCTAAGGGGTCGGGGTCAGCACTACAATAGGATTTATTGAAGTATGCCCCATTTTGAGTGGCTGCCTGACCAGTTTTCCTATCCTTAGAGAGTATTTTATGTCCAACCAACAGCAACAAAATAGCAGTGTGGCAGATGCCTATGTTTTGCCTTTTGAGCAACTTCGTATGACAGATGTTGAATCTGTCGGCGGTAAGAACGCTTCATTGGGTGAGATGATTTCTCAGCTGGCTTCAACAGGAGTGCGAGTGCCAACTGGTTTTGCCACTACTGCATTGGCATTTCGTGATTTTCTAACGCATAACAACCTAACAGAGCGCATTCAAAAGCGTCTAGAAGGTTTGAATATTGATGATGTACGCGCATTAGCCGAGGCTGGTGCTGAAATCCGTAACTGGATTGAGTCTGCGCCTTTTCAGCCAAAGCTTGAAGAAGAAATTCGTAAAGGGTTTGCCGTATTGGATGATTCTGGCAAAGGATCATTTGCTGTGCGTTCATCTGCTACTGCAGAAGATTTGCCAGATGCTTCTTTTGCCGGACAACAAGAAACATTCTTGAACGTTGAAGGTATCGACGATGTTTTAAAGAAGATCCGCGAAGTATTTGCTTCTCTTTATAACGACCGCGCAATCTCTTACCGGGTGCACAAGGGTTTTGCCCATGCTGAAGTAGCCTTATCTGCTGGTATTCAGCGCATGGTTCGCTCCGACCTTGGCGCTGCAGGCGTGATGTTTACTTTAGATACTGAATCAGGCTTTGAAGATGTAGTCTTTATCACCTCAAGCTACGGTTTAGGCGAGACAGTGGTTCAGGGCGCAGTAAACCCTGATGAGTTTTATGTATTCAAAACTACCCTAGCCCAGGATAAAAAGGCAATCATTCGTCGCTCTTTAGGTTCTAAGCTCATTCAGATGCAATTTGCACCTAAGGGCTCTGCTGAGAAAGTGCAAACAGTCGATGTCACTCCAGAAAAGCGCAATCGTTTTTCTTTGGAAGATGCTGATATCACCGAGTTGGCTAAATACGCAGTGATCATTGAGAAGCACTACGGTCGTCCAATGGATATCGAGTGGGGTAAAGATGGCCAGGATGGCCGTATCTATATTCTGCAGGCCCGTCCAGAGACTGTGAAGAGTCAGGCGGCTGGCCAAGTCGAGATGCGCTACAAACTCAAAGGTAGCTCAAAGGTATTGGCAAAAGGCCGTGCAATCGGTCAAAAGATTGGTGCTGGCCCCGTCAGAATTATTCGTGACCCAAGCGAAATGGATCGCGTTCAGCCTGGCGATGTATTAGTTGCTGATATGACGGACCCTAACTGGGAGCCGGTCATGAAGCGCGCCTCTGCCATTGTTACTAACCGAGGTGGACGTACTTGCCACGCCGCGATTATTGCGCGTGAGTTAGGTGTACCTACAGTTGTGGGTTGCGGTGATGCTACCGAGCATTTGCAGGATGGCATGATGGTGACAGTTTCTTGTGCTGAAGGTGATGAAGGTCATATTTACGATGGCTTAATCGAGACTGAAGTGACTGAAGTATCTCGCGGCGTATTGCCAGAGATTCCAGTGAAGATCACCATGAATATTGGTAATCCTCAGTTGGCATTTGATTTCTGCCAAATTCCCAATGCAGGTGTAGGCCTTGCCCGTCTGGAGTTCATCATTAACAACTACATTGGTGTTCATCCGCGTGCAGTTCTGGAGTATCCAAATATTGATCCAGATCTCAAGCGCGCAGTGGAGAGTGTGGCTCGTGGTTATGCTAGCCCGCGCCAGTTCTATGAAGACAAGTTAGTTGAGGGTGTAGCAACGATTGCAGCCGCTTTTTATCCAAAGCCGGTGATCGTGCGCCTGTCAGACTTTAAGTCCAATGAGTACAAGAAGTTGATTGGCGGCTCACGCTACGAGCCCGATGAAGAAAATCCAATGCTAGGCTTCCGTGGCGCATCACGTTATGTATCCGAGGATTTTGGTGAAGCCTTTGCTCTTGAGTGCGCAGCGATGAAGCGCGTGCGTGAGGATATGGGCCTTGATAACGTTGAGATCATGGTTCCATTTGTTCGCACTATCAATCAGGCGAAGCGTGTGATCGATATGATGGAAAAGTTTGGCCTCAAACGTGGTGTTAATGGCTTGCGCCTCATCATGATGTGCGAGATTCCATCGAACGCCATTTTGGCTGATCAATTTCTCGAGTATTTTGATGGCTTCTCGATTGGCTCTAACGATATGACTCAGCTTACCCTGGGCTTGGATCGCGACTCCGGTATGGAATTGCTTGCAATTGACTTTGATGAGCGTGACCCAGCAGTGGAGTTTATGATTGCGCGCTCTATTGATGCTTGCCGTAAGCAAAACAAGTACGTGGGTATATGCGGCCAAGGCCCATCAGATCATCCAGACTTTGCACGTTGGCTAGTAGAGAAGGGCATTACTTCCATCTCATTGAATCCAGACAGCGTAGTCGAGACCTGGGAAATGTTGGGCAAGAGTTTAAAAGCCTAAGCCAATTATAGTATCTGATAGTAGTAAAAAAGCCTAGATTGAATCTAGGCTTTTTTATTGGGGCAACTCAATTTACTTTTTCTTAGCCACTACCTTTTTAATTTCTGCTTTCTTGGCAGTTTTGCTGGTCGTAGTCTTTGGGCGCGATTTTGATGGTGGATGGTTAATTGGCACAGCCCCTATTTTCTTGGCAGGAATAGAGATAGCGCTCGATTTATTGACGCCGCTCCAGCTAGGCTCAGGAATCGAATTAAAGGCCTCACGCAGCTTCTCGCCCCAGGATTGATGAATCATGGCGAAATAGGGGTTTCTATCATCCAGGGTGACAAGCTTAGTAGCCTTGAGGGAATTTTTTTCATAAACCAGCATATCCAAAGGCAATCCAACTGAAATATTACTTTTCAGGGTGGAGTCCATAGAAATCAAGGCGCACTTAGTTGCTAGGTTTAGTGGTGTAGTGAAATTGAGTACGCGATCCAAAATTGGTTTGCCATATTTGGACTCGCCAATCTGGAAGTAGCAGGTTTCGGGGGTAGCCTCAATAAAGTTACCGGCGGAGTAAATATTAAATAGACGTGGGGCCTCACCTTTTACCTGGCCACCAAAAATCATATTGCAATTAAATTCAAGACCAGCTTTTTCAAGGGCAAGATGATCACGGTCATAAACCTGCTTGATGGCATCGCCCACAACCACTGCTGCTTCGTACGAGTTTTTGGCAGTCCAGAGATTTTTACCTTTAAAAAACTGTCCTTGTAGCAGTATTTCTTTAACAGACTGAGTAATAGCTAGATTGCCGGCGCTCATCATTACAAAGAAACGATCATTATTCTTTTGGAAAATGCTCATTTTTCTGAAGGTGCCGATTTGATCTACACCAGCATTGGTGCGGGTATCGGAGAGAAAAACCAAGCCGTCTTTTAAACAAAGTCCAATACAGTAAGTCATACCCTAGCCCTTATTCATCATTGCTGAAATTATCCCTTAATTATCTCGATAGAGCTGCTAGGCTAGTTGTTGGATGGAGATGCTGGCACTCAGTTCCTCCCCACCACCGCCAGAGCGAACGCCTTTGACAGGTGCTGCAGAGTAGTAATCGCGGCCAATAGCCAGTCGAATATGGCGTGAATCCACCAGACATGCATGGGTGATATCAACACTGACCCAAATACCCTGATCAATATCACTACAAAAGTCAATCCAAGCATGGCTCGCAAGATTGGGCGACTCTTCAGCAAAGAAATATCCACTGACATAGCGGGCTGGGATGTTAGATGCGCGGCATAGTCCGAGCATGATGTGGGCATGATCTTGGCATACACCTGATTTCATGGCAAACGATTGAGCAGCAGTAGTCGCAAAGTTTGTTTGCCCTGGCGAATATTCAATGGTTTTTTGGACCGCAGCAGCTAGTTTTAAGATCTCGTCCACAGAATTTGTCTTTGGAAGGCTAGCTGAAAAATATTTCAGCATCTCTTCGGTAGGTTCGGTCAAATGGGTTTGCTGTAAAAGGTAGTAGGGCGAAACCGCCTTTGCATCATCAATAAACTCAAAAGCATCTTGGGTGTGCACTTCCCCCTCAGCTTCAATCATCATTGAGGTGTAAGGACTCTCTTGAACAAATACGTTGCACACATTGCCAAAAGTATCGATTGAGCTTGTAGATTTAATGGGTGTGCTCACCTTCCATTTATGAATCTCTTGACCTTTAATGGATGGTGGCGTCAGACGTAATTCCTGGATGGAATAACGTACGGGAGTCTCATAGCGGTATTCAGTACGATGGCGAATTTTTAAGCGCATGTTTTACTAACTCTTAGTTAGTTGCTAATGGGATGAGATAAGCATTACTAAACTCATCGGCGATATGGTTGATGCGCTCTAGAAAGACTTCAATGAATTCCTCTAAACCTTGCTCAAAGACTTCATCAATATCGGAGAAGTCTAGACTAGCCTTAAGCTTACCCAATAAACGTTCAATCTCTTTCGATTGTTGGTTCTTCACTTCAGAAATCAAGGGAATGAGTTCGTTGACACAACATACCAATGAACGTGGCATTTGTTTATTGAAAATCAGTAGCTCAGCAACCTGCTGAGGGCTTACTTGATCAGAATAGATTTGACGATAAATCTCAAAAGCAGAAACGGAACGCAGTAGTGCAGCCCAGTGATAGAAATCAAAGAACTGACCATCGGTACCCTCATCAGAGCCTTTCTTGGGGTTGAGGACTTTCAGTGCTGCTTGATCTTCATATTTGTTTTCTAGAATACGGCCAGTATTGTCAGCTCTTTCCAGGAGCGTTCCCACATTAATAAAGTAGAAGGCTTCATTTTTTAGCATAGTGCCATGCAGCACCCCTCTGAAAAGGTGGCAGCGGTGTTTTACCCACTCAAGTAGTCTGCTATGGTCAGCTTGATGTCTTGCCTCCAGAATGCGTTGTAACTCTAGCCAAGTAGTATTTTGGGTTTCCCAAACTTCAGAAGTAATTTTGCCGCGAATCACACGGGCGTTTTCACGGGCAGCGTAAAGGCAAGAAACAATGCTCGATGGATTGCTAGTTTCATAAATCATGAAATCCAAAACATTCTCACGATTCACGACATCATATTTACTCAGAAAAGCATCTTCCAGCTTGGAGATAGTGAGCAACTTCTTCCAGCTTTGCTCAAGGAACTCTTTAGGTTGTGGCAGTAGAGAGGTTTGATGATTAACGTCGAGCATGCGGGCAGTATTTTCTGCGCGCTCGGTATAGCGGGCCATCCAGTAGAGACAATCAGCGGTACGACTTAACATGTTTTTCTTATCCCTCTTACGCTTCTAGTACCCAGGTATCTTTAGTTCCGCCGCCTTGGGAGGAGTTCACAACCAAAGAACCTTCTTTGAGGGCAACCCTAGTTAATCCGCCTGGCACCATCTTGATGGTTTTGCCAGAGAGGACAAAAGGTCTCAAATCAATATGCCTTGGGGCAATGCCAGACTCGACAAAAGTGGGGCAGGTGGAGAGTGCTAGAGTGGGTTGGGCAATATATTTATCGGGATTAGCAATTAAATGCTTTCTGAATTCTGCGATCTCAGCTTTAGTAGATGCAGGTCCAACTAACATTCCATATCCGCCTGCACCATGGGTGAGTTTTACAACGAGCTTTTCTAAATTAGCCAAGGTATAGGCAAGATCATCAGTCTTACGACATTGAAAGGTCGGTACATTATTCAGAATCGGTTTTTCATCAAGATAAAACTCAATCATTTCTGGGACGTATGGGTAGATCGATTTATCATCAGCAATGCCAGTACCAATTGCATTGGCTAGCGTCACATTCCCAGCGCGATACGCTGACAAAAGCCCTGCAACCCCTAGAGTGGAATCGGAGCGGAACGCAAGTGGATCTAAGAAGTCATCATCTACACGGCGATAGATCACATCTACTCTCTCGGGGCCTTGAGTTGTCCGCATAAAGACTTGTTCGTTCTTTACAAACAAATCTTTGCCTTCTACGAGTTCAACCCCCATTTGTTGCGCAAGATAGCTGTGCTCAAAGTATGCAGAGTTATACATCCCTGGTGTTAGAACTACCACGTTTGGTTTCTTAATATCGTTGGGCTTCACCGATTTCAAGCACTCCAATAAAAGATCTGGGTAGTGCTCAACAGGAGCAATGCGATATTTTTGAAAGAGATCCGGGAAAAGCCGCATCATCATCTTGCGATCTTCAACCATGTATGACACGCCAGATGGAACACGCAAGTTATCTTCTAATACATAGAACTCACCTTCACCAGCACGAACAATATCAATGCCGGCAATTTGTGCGTAGATATCGCGTGGCACACTAACGTTGCGCATTTCTGGACGGTATTGCGCATTGTTATAAATTTGTTCAGCCGGAACAATGCCTGCCTTGATGATTTCTTCATCGTGATACACATCATAGATAAATCGATTGAGTGCTTTAACACGTTGACGCAAACCAGCTTCTAGTTGCCCCCATTCTTTGGCAGTAAAGATACGGGGTACCTGATCAAACGGAATAGTTCTTTCTGCCCCAAGGTCATCACCGTAGACTGCGAAAGTAATGCCCACTCGTCTAAAGATGAGATCTGCCTCAGCACGCTTCAGACCCATAAGGGAATCGCTTTGCTGCTTTAACCAATTATGAAAAATTTGGTAGTGGGGACGCGCTTTACCTGCAGCGTCGAGCATTTCATCAAAAGGCAATTTCATAGTTCTAAAACTAATGCCTTTAAAAAAACTGGATTTGGGGATTTGAAGCTGCTTGGTGCTGTATTGCACTATAAAAGTGCATATATGCTCAGATATTGACGCTGTGGGCAGTCTACCCCAGTTCTTGACCTACTAGGCGTTTAAATCGCCTCTTGCAATGCGACCCTTTTGAACTTCCCATTCCCGCTCTTTGGTGGCAGCGCGTTTGTCATGCTGTTTTTTACCTCTGGCTAGTCCAATTTCGCACTTCACATTCCCTTTGGAGAAATGGAGGTTTAGCGGGACTAGGGTATAGCCCTTTTGCTCGACCTTGCCAATCAACTTGCGAATCTCAATGGCATTAAGTAGAAGTTTTCTGGTGCGAGTGCTCTCTGGAACGATATGAGTAGATGCTGAAAGCAGGGGGGTGATATGGCAGCCGATCAGGAAAAGCTCCGCCTTGCGAATGACAACATACGCTTCTTTAATGTGCACGCGGCCTGCGCGGATGGCTTTGACTTCCCAGCCTTCCAGAACAAGTCCTGCCTCGAAGCGTTCCTCGATAAAATAATCGAAGAAAGCTTTTTTGTTATCGACGATACTCATAGTTATTTAGCTTCCAAGATCGATTATGGCAGACGTCCACAAGACCGTTTTAATTGGCCAATCAGCCGACCGAATGTATGGCTTAGTGACTGATGTGGCTCGGTATCCTGAGTTTTTGCCTTGGTGCGGCGGGGTAGAAATTTTTGAACAGACTGAGACCGTTCTAGATGCCAAAATCAATATCAATTTCAAGGGTATTAATCAGTTCTTTCATACCCGAAATATCAATCACCGCCCAGAAACCATCGATATGGTCTTTGTAGATGGCCCCTTTAAGCATTTTTCAGGGCAGTGGAATTTCATTCCCCTGCGTGAAGACGCCTGCAAAGTCGAATTTAAGCTCCACTGGGAATTCAAGAGCGCCATCCTGGATAAGATCATCGGCCCCGTTTTTGGTCATATTGCCGGGACCTTCATCGATTGCTTTGTGAAAAGGGCGGAGGATCTTGATGGCAAGCCTTAGCCTAGATCTCTTGCTATGTGATGCCAGGAAGGGTGAACCAGTTCTGCGCCCTTTTCAGTTAATTTTGCATGATGGTGAGATTCCCACCGTAGGTTTGGCTTTAATGAGGGCTGGCATTGTAGCCGGTCAGGACGATCCCGCTCTTGCTAGAAAGGGCTGTTTTGGGGTCTTTGGGAAGCGCAAGGACTGGGATAGCCCAATTTACTCGGGGGATCGTCTAGAGCTCTATTCCCCTCTATTAATCGACCCTAAGAGCGTTAGGCGCAAGAAGGCCAATCAGAACCAGGATGCTAAATTCCAGGCTGCCGCAGCTAAAAGAAAGGCTAGGAGGCTATAATCTGTTTTTGCGACTAGGGGTTTTGCATGCGACTCATTCAAAAAGCACTCACTTTTGACGATGTGCTCCTCGTACCGGCCTATTCTTCGGTACTCCC